>Ga0307990_1000421_pt1 | contig 38167 bp, 24 predicted proteins | sample EllFjometagen129_FD_203168 | JGI IMG/M metagenome (GOLD analysis project Ga0307990, IMG submission 203168) | Marine microbial communities from Ellis Fjord, Antarctic Ocean - #129 | ecosystem: Environmental > Aquatic > Marine > Unclassified | place: Southern Ocean | collected 2014-10-08
TATAATATTTGTCGTTGTGTACAATTGAAAATAGTAGTTGCCATGGGATAGGTATGTTCAGCCGTGAAAGACGCACTTTTGTAAGTGTCTGATATTTAATTAAATGAAAAATAGGGGGGGTAAACTTTGGTTTTTCGAAAATTGAATGATACATTTGATTCAAACAACGGCACCAAAAAATAGTTTTTCGAGGTGCCCAATAACTATTAATTACCAATTCACTTTCTATTAATCTAAATTTCTAATTATGAACCTAAAGCTAAGTAAGTTGAAAATAATCCTTACCCTGAAGTTTCGTCTCATGATGATACTGATTATTGCTGTCCAGGGTTTTGCATTTGCGCAACCCAGGATAATAACAGGGACTGTTATTGCCGAGAGTGGTGAGGCACTCATAGGGGTTTCCGTTCAGATCCAGGGAACTACCATTGGTGCTATTACTGCTGTGGATGGTACTTATTCAATAGATGTACCACCTGGTTCGGAAACGCTGATTTTCTCCTTTGTAAGTATGGAAACACAGGAGATTGCAATCGGCAACCAGACCATTATTGACATAACACTTACTGAGTCCATATTGGGGCTGGAAGAAGTTGTGGTTATTGGCTATGGAACAACTTCCAGAAAGGAGATAACAGGTTCCGTTGCTAGTGTTAGTTCCGATGAGTTTATCCAGGGGGATATGCCTTCTCCACTAGGTGCAATCCAAGGAAAAGTGGCTGGATTGTCAGTTGTCAGCAGTAACGGTAGTGATCCAACAAGTGATTATACGGTACTGATCAGAGGTCAAAATTCATTGTCTGGAGGAAGAGCTCCCTTGATTATAGTAGATGGAGCTCCATGGGGTGGCTCGCTTTCGATGATAGATCCTGAACAGATCAAATCCTTTGATATCCTGAAAGATGGTTCTGCTGCAGCGATATATGGCACCAGGGCTACGAATGGTGTAATTCTTATTACATTGAAAAAGCCCGAGCAGGGAGATGTGAAATTTGAGTTCTCCTCATTTGTTTCATACGAGGCGGTTGAAAACAATGATCGTTGGTTCGACGCAGATGGATACAGAGATGCGATTGGAACTTTATTCCCTGATCGAGACAATCTTGACAAAGGTGCCAGTACAGATTGGATGGAGGAGGTTTCCAGAACTCCAATAAACCAAAACTACAATATGGCAATATTGGGTGGTAGTGAGAACCTTTCATTCAGGGCGAATATGGCATACAAAAACAATCAGGGTTTGTTCCAGGAAAATTATTCCAATGTTGTCGCGCCATCTATTTTTGTCACGCAGAAGGCACTAAATAACCGTCTGACATTGGACTATAAGTTGTTTTATTCACGAACAAACAGTTCAGATATTCCTGGAGGTTTATTCGGCCAGACTATTGGGCGAAATCCAACTGAACCTATCTACGATCCCACTAATATTGCCGGCAATGGTTACTATGATAACCTAATGCAAGGCAGTAGAAACCCTGTTGCCATGCTCAATGAAAGTACCAACGACAGGGAGCTTAATTTCATTAATGGTTTGGTAAATGCAGGATATGAAATCACGGATAATCTTTTCTTGCAGTTCACCGGTTCATATAATATCTGGATGGGAGATAATGGAAGTTACCAGACGAAATTTTATCCTTTGCTTGGTAAAACAGGACAGGCTTCTGTAGGTTCATGGACCACCAAAAGCTACACTCTTGAACCGAGTATACGATACCGGTTCTCCATTGGAGATAACCACCGCTTCAATGCCATTGCCGGGTACTCATATAATGAAGGGAACTCCTCCAACATGAGTATTACGAATGCGAATTTTGATACAGATAAATTTTCTTATCATAACATTGCAGCGGGTAATGACCTGATTGAGGGATTAGCTAATATTTATACCCACAGAGAATCCAACAAATTGATCGCATATTACGGTAGAGTTTCATACAACTATGGCAATAAGTATTTGGCATCTGCTTCTATCAGGTATGAAGGAAGTTCGCGGTTTGGAGCGAACAACAAATGGGGTTCTTTCCCGGCCTTAAGTGTTGGTTGGCGGTTGAATCAAGAAAGCTTTATGTCAGGTCTTACCTTTTTGGATGAGCTAAAAATCAGAGCTGGCGTTGGTGTAACAGGCAACCAGGATATCCCAAATTATCAATCTATTCCTAGACTTTCTACAAGGATTGGGGATAGCAGCGGATTGTTTTACTACCAAGGCAAATGGGGGAATGTATATGTTCCTGACAATAATCCAAACCCTGACCTGAAATGGGAAAAGAAGACAGAATATAACGTGGGAATTGATTTCGGTTTATTCAAGAGAATTTCAGGAACAGTGGATATATATCGGAGAACTATTTCCGATCTATTGTGGTACTACAATGTTCCTGTTCCGCCAAACGTATACGACAATGTATATGCAAATGTGGGGCAAATGACGAATTCAGGTATCGAGATATTGCTGCAAGGAGATATTTTGAAAACAAAAAGTCTTAATTGGAAAACTATTCTTACCTGGAGTAAAAACGTAAATATCATGGATCAATTGGCTGATCCCTCAAGAGGGTATGAGCTTGAATATATCAAGTATACGCCAGCTGCTACCTCCTGGGGACAACTTTTACGTCAAGGTGAAGCCGTAGGTAATTTCTGGGCCCCTGTATATGTCAGTACAGAAGAAAACGGGACAACTGTATATGAAGATGTAGATGGCGATGGTGATGTTGATGAAAACTCTATTGAAGACAGAGTACTTGTTGGAAATGAAAGACCTGATTTTGAAATGGGATGGCAAAATGAATTGACATATAAAAACGCCTTCCTTACATTTTCTTTCAGAGCAGTGGTTGGTCAATATCTAATAAACTGGGAAAGAATGACAACTGAAAGTACAAGGTCTTTATCTACCGGATATAATGGTTTGAGGTCCACATTGGATCATCCTGATTATACTGATCAAAGTCGCTATGACACAAGATTCGTCGAAGATGGGTCATATCTAAAACTGGATAATGTTGTACTCGGATATAACATGAAATTCGGTCAGAATAACTTGAGATTATATGTGAGCGGGAGAAACTTGCTAACCTTTACAAATTTTGAAGGGAATGACCCCGAACAAGTCGTTCCATGGATCAATACTGATTATGCGAAATTTGGAGGAGATAATATAAGCTATCCTTACTCCAGAACTTTTATACTGGGTGCAAAATTTAACTTTTAAAGATATTAGATATGAAACAATCAATAAAATTACTAATTGCATTAATAATAGGATTGCTTATTTTTAATGCATGCGGAGACCTGGATGAAGAATTATATTCATCTATCAATTCCGAAGAATGGTACAGCACTGAAAATGAATGTGTACTTGCAATGGGTAGTGCATATGGCGGACTACGATACAGAGGTACCAGCCTCTGGGGATTATTAGGATTGGAATCCGTTACTACGGATGAATCCATTATCCCAGTTCATACCAATGGATCCTATCTGGATAACGACGGTTTATGGAGAGATCTTCACAAACACGATTTCTCATCCTATCAACAATCTGTTACTGATTCCTGGGAGTTTTGCTTCAGTACTTTAGCAAACTGCAATCAAATCCTCTACCAGGTGGAAAACTCACCGGCTCAATTTGACGGGAAGGTCGGGATGCTCGCGGAATTGAAGACCTTGAGAGCATTTGTTCTATATAAGGCAGTTGATTTATGGGGCAATATTCCAATTAACATGGACTTCGAAGATACGAGCTTGCCGACCCAATACACACGAGCCGATGCTTTTGATCTCGTTGAAGAAGAACTTTTAGCAGCTTACCCTTTAACGGAAGCTGCACCGAGTAGTGAGTATTATGGTCGTTGCACTCGACCACTTGCTTTCGCAATTCTGGCCAAAATGTACTTGAACTCAGAAAAATGGACTGGAGAGGCAAGATATGCAGATGCTATCGCTATGTGTGACAGTATCATCAGCAAGGGAAATTTTCAGCTGGAGAGTAGTCACGCAGATAATTTTATTATTGAAAATGAAGGATCACCGGAAACTATATTTACCATTCCCTACGACAGGGTGATTGGAGATTTTGGTTTTCAAATGCACATGTATACCCTGCATTATGCAATGCTTCCAAAATATGACCTTACTGGTACATGGTGCTGGAATGGGATAAGTATGACCGAAGCAATGTATGATTCCTATGATGATGCGGATTCACGCAAAGCAGCATGGCTTATTGGACCTCAATTCTATTTTAATGGAGATACACTTATGGGATATGAAGGAGGACAATTGACTTTTACCAAAACCATTACGGATCTGGATCAATCTCCAGAAGCGGAGGGTGTTCGTGTTTTTAAATGGGAAATGAACACAGGATTAAGCGGATGGGAAACCATGGACAATGATTTTGCTATCTTTAGGTATGCTGATATTTTGTTAATGAAAGCGGAAGCAATCATGAGAAACAATGGTTCAACAACGTCTTCTGACGCCACCGTACTTAATTTAGTAAACCAGGTCAGAGAGCGGGCTTTTGGAGATGATTCGCATAATTATATTTCAATCACGCTTGATGAACTGCTTGCAGAAAGAGGCCGGGAGTTAGCGTTTGAAGAAGTAAGAAGGCAAGACTTGATTCGCTTTGGTAAATGGGGCGATGCATGGAAATTCAAACCTGTATCTGAATCATACAAAGAGTTGTTTCCACTACCGAACAATGCTATGAATGCCAATCCAAATCTTCAGCAGAATGATGGCTACTAGTTCAAAATATTGTCTGTAAGATCATATAGGTAAAGAGCCTTTCCGGGCTCTTTACCTAAAAATTATTGCTGGCAATTACACGAATTTCTTTGGCTTAAATCCTTCGATAAAAATAAAAAATGATGATACTAAACTTAGTGCGCCCAATGATCATATATATAGTGTGTTTGGGGATGAACAGTTTTCTTTCATGTACCGACAAGAATGATGGTGATAATGACAATGATGTTGATCCAGCCACTACATCATTTATTTATTATATTGATTCGGAAGACGGAAATGATACTAATGCTGGCTTCTCAGAAGACTCTGCCTGGAAATCCTTATCAAAGATTGATGAAATCGCATTATTGCCGGGAGATACAATAAAGTTCAAGAGAGGATCCCGCTTCCATGGCACACTTTATATCAGTGATAGTGGAGAGGATAATAAATACATTGTTCTGACCAGTTATAGCGATTCAAATGATCAGGCACCCTTGTTTACCAATACTGTTTTTAACTCTGGTGAAAACCAATATGGAAATTGTATTCGTTTACAAGGAGATTATATCATCGTTGAAAATCTGTATTTCGAGCATACTGTTGCTGAATTGAGTGGCAACCTGGGATTTCCCCTCATGTGGGAGTTGGGGGCAATATACATTGATAAAACAGCAAGTCACTGTATTGTGCGTAATAATGAGATATTTGATTGTGGAGTTGGAATTAAAAGTTATGGTGCGCATGCATTAATAACCAACAATTATATTCATGATTGCAACAGAATACTGAAGGAATGGTCATGGGGGCCTCTTGCCATATGGTTAGGTGGAGATTACCAGGAAGTGAGTTACAACACGGTTATCAATTACAGTGCAGTTGATCCGAGAATAAGCTGGGGTCCCAACAGTTATGGTGGTGGTGGTGCGGATGGAGGCGTTATTGAAATCGATGACGGCAGGGAACCTAAATCGAATATTGAAATTCATCATAATTATACACGCGATAACCAGGGATTCATCGAGGTTACCTGGACTGACCTGGTGCAAAATCCTCCCTATACAGATTTTTCAATTCATCACAATGTCAGTGATGATTACCAACAGTTCATAGCATTATGGAGCGGTTCCGGTTGTCGGATAGAAAACAATACGGTTATCAGGAGGAAAAAAAATGTATGCGATTGGGGCGTTTTCAATTTGACACAATATAATGGGAAAAACTATGTCCGTAACAACCTGGTCATTGTCGAAAATGACATCGTGATTTTTCCGGGTGGGAGTCAGCAGACGTCTAGCGCCAACAGCATTATAAGTAACAATCTATTCTTTGCTGCTTCCGGTGAGTTAAATATTGGAACGGAGGGTCCCGGTGCAAATTCAATCAATTCAGATCCCTTATTGATAAACTACCAAAATGCACAGGGACCAGAAGATTTTAATTTATCAGCTTCTAGTCCGGCTGTGAACTCAGGATTGAATCTTGGATTTAATCTTGATTTCAATGATTCTGCCATTCCAAATGATGGATTGCCGGATATTGGTGCTTTTGAATTTTAGATGCATAGCATGATGGGCGAAAATTAGTCTGAATTAAAAATTTATGCAAAAGAAAAAAATATGAGATCTATCACAATTTTAATTTGCACTTTCCTCCTTTTGGGAATAACAATTCCCGAAATTCAGGGTCAATCTGAAGATAAAGAATCAGTTGAAAAATTAGGACATATCGGGTACGATCCCCTGCCAGTTAGTGATGTTGCTTTCTTTTCCTCTTCCTTGCAGAGAGAGATGCACATTAATATGGTATTGCCCAGGGGCTACGAGGATTCAGACCTGTCCTACCCGGTGCTTTACCTCTGCCACGGATTCACTTCCAACTACCATGAATTTGAGAATATCGGGGTGCCAGAATACCTGAATCGCTTTGATATGATAGTAGTTATGGTGGATGTGGGCAACTCATCCTATTCGAACTGGGCCATATCTGATAACGGAAAGCCCCTTAATTTTGCAGATCATGTATGCGTGGATGTGATCTCTTATGTGGACGGGCATTACAGGACTATCCCCAGGAGAAAAGGACGGGCAATCAACGGGATCTCAATGGGGGCGAACGGTGCCATCACCATGGGCCTATCCCACCCCGATCTGTTCTGCTCTATCGCAGGCCATAGTGGAGGATATTCTATGGATAACCAGCGGGAAGCCCTCCGGAAAGCTGATGGGGAAGAAGGGAAAGACAATATGAGAAGCAAATGGTACGAGAAGATGACCCAGGATACTACCATGTACTACAGGGGTATCGATATTGAGGGATTCTCAACCATGCGGGACAGAACACCCAAAGGGAAGATATTCACATCTGAAGAGCAGATAGATAAGGTAGATCCTTTCAAGCTTGTAGTCGAATTGCCCAGGGAGAAGCTTCCTCATATATATATTGATTGTGGAGTCGACGACTTTTTATATGAGTCGACGGTTAAGTTTATGAATCACATGAGAGAAAATAAGATCCCTTTTACCTACAGTCAGAACAAGGGGACCCATGAGGAAGACTACTGGGGGAAGGCTGTATCCGTTTCCATGGCCGTACAGTATGCTATCATGCTAAGGCATATTTGGGGACGCGAATTTGAGGTTTATGATCCTTACACTTTTATGAATGAAGATTAAGCAATACATACAAGCGGATCTCTGGGATATATGTAATTTCAGTAGAAAATATGATGACAAAACAGTTTATTAAAAATTAAATAATTATATATAATGAAATCCATGAAATATAGCATATTGCTATTGCTTATTGCCTTATTTGCAATAACATCGTGCAACGAAAAATCTAGTGAGAGAACACAGTATACTAAATTAAATGAAGCAGAGCTTACCATATCTAAGTCTGAATTACAGGAGAGAATAAAAGGGGCTTGGGCAGCTCAGGTTATTGGTGTTACTTTCGGTTTGCCGGCAGAGTTTAAATACAATTCCTCACATATTTCAGATTATCAACCATTAGAGTGGAATGATACGATGCTTAAAAATGAGTTCGATGTACGCCCTGGTACTTATGATGACATCTATATGGACTTGTCATTTATGGAAGTCATTGAAAAAGAGGGAATAGACGCGCCCGCACAGTCATTTGCAAATTCTTTTGCAAGTAAAGATTATAAATTGTGGTTTGCAAATCAAACAGCGCGCTACAACGTAAAAAATGGACTAACTCCACCTGAATCTGGACATTGGCTAAATAACCCCTGTGCAGACGATATTGACTTCCAAATAGAAGCAGACTTTATTGGACTGATGAATCCGGGAATGGCTAATTCTTCAGCAGTACTCTGCGATAAAATAGGACATATCATGAATTATGGCGATGGCTATTATGGAGGATTGTTTGTAGCTACTTTGTATTCCTTAGCTCTCATTGCTGATGATGCTTCTGATATCCCTTCTATTTTGGGGAGTGCCATTAATATTATACCAGCTGAAAGTAACTTTGCTAAATGCGTAAAAGATGTAATTATGTGGCACAAGCAATATCCTGATGATTGGCAAATGACGTGGTTCAAGACTTCCCAAAAATGGGGCAAGGATGTTGGTTCGCCACTTGGTGTTTTCGAGCCATTTAATATTGATGCTAAGATAAACTCAGCATGGGTAACAATAGGATTACTTTATGGCGAAGGAGATTTTTCACGCACTTTGGAAATTGCTACCCGCTGTGGTGATGATGCTGATTGTAATCCTGCAACCGCAGGAGGTGTGCTCGCTGCCATCATTGGTTATGATAACATCCCCAAATACTGGAAGCAAAGTTTATCTGATGTAAAAGATATTCCATTTATGGGAACCACAATCTCTCTGTCTGATGCATATGATATGTCATATAGACACGCTTTGCAGAGTATTGAGAAAGGTGGTGGTTCAACCACAGGAGATGAAGTGCACATTAAGGTTCAACAACCAACTACTGTGCCTTTAGAAGTCGCATTTGAGGGGCACTATCCGGTAAAAAGAGTTATACCTACAAGAAACGGAAGAGACATCTCATTTGAATTCGAAGGAATTGGTTTTGCTTTGGCCAGTCCTCCTAATTTATACGACCACCGAGGTAAAAATCCGGTATTCACTGCTGAATTGTATTTAAACGGAAAACTGGTTGAAACTGCTAAATTACCTACAAAAAGAGATGATCGTAGATTTACACCTTTTTACAAGTACCAATTACCAAGGGGGAAATATACAGTATTGATAAAGGAAATTGAATACGAAGATTATGCTCATCTGCAATACAATTATGCAGTGATATATGATGATAAACCTTATGATGTTAATGAGGATAGACTAAAGAAATAAATATCGATACAGAAAACCTTAAAACACCTACATCTTGCTGTTTTCCACCTGATTATGTCCTTATTAAAAAGAAATTAGTATTACAAAATTGATATCAGATAAGAACGTGCATAAACCATAAATTATGAAAAGAAGAAAAATCAGTTTAAGTGTTGCAGTTTGCATAATAGCTCTGCTATTTCAGTCCTGTGCGACAAAAACTGAATCACCTTCTGTTGATTTGAAACTGAACTTATCGAAAATGGAGTTACAGAATAAAATCAAAGGGGGATGGGCCGGACAGGTTATTGGCTGTAGCTTCGGGGGACCAACAGAGTTTAAATATACTGGTACTATGATCCAGGACTATCAGCCCATTCCGTGGGATACTGGAAGATGCAAATGGTGGTATGAAAATGTACCGGGTTTATATGATGACATATACATGGACCTTACTTTTGTGGAAGTTTTTGAGAAGGAAGGACTGGATGCGCCTGCGAGTTCTCATGCAATGGCTTTTGCCAATGCCGACTATATGTTGTGGCATGCGAACCAGGATGCACGTTATAACATATTGAGAGGAATTATGCCGCCCGAATCTGGACATTGGCTAAACAATCCACATTCCGAAGATATTGACTTCCAGATTGAAGCGGATTTTGCTGGTTTGATGTCACCTGGTATGGTAAATACTGCTTCCGGGATCTGTGACGATGTGGGTCATATCATGAATTATGGTGATGGCTGGTATGGAGGGGTTTATGTGGCAGCCATGTACTCACTTGCTTTTGTTTCAGACGACATTGAATTCATCGTTACTGAAGGTTTGAAATCGATTCCGGAACAATCTCAATTTTATCAATGTATCGATGATGTCATCGGTTGGTGGAAGCAATATCCTGATGATTGGAAACAGAATTGGTTCGAATGCGAGAAAAAATGGTCATTTGATATTGGCTGTCCCAAGGGAGTCTTCAGTGCTTTTAATATTGATGCTAAGATCAATGCTGCATACATTGTGATTGGGCTGTTGTATGGTGAGGGTGATTTTGCAAAAACTATGGAGATAAGTACACGCTGCGGACAGGACTCTGATTGTAATCCCGCCAGTGCTGGTGGCATACTAGGAACCTTAATGGGTTATGACAAGATCCCGGAATATTGGAAAGCTCCACTGTACCCTGTGGAAGACATGGATTTCAAATACACCACAATGTCATTGAACGATGTTTATTCTATTGGTAACAGGCATGCGCTTGAGGTACTGAAAAAGAATGGTGCGGATGTTAGCGGTGATATGATCGAGATCCCTTACGAAGAGGTTGAAGCTGTAAGACTTGAAGTTGGATTTGAAGGACACTATCCTAAAGATAAGATTCCTACAGGATTTGCCAGTCTCAATGAAAACCGGAGAGAGATTGAACTTGAATTTGAAGGCACGGGTTTCGTTGTGAACGGAGCTGCAGTAAATGATCATGGAATTACAGAAGATCATGTTTTCAAAATTGAAATGTATATTGATGGAGAACTTTCTGAGGAATTTGAAATGCCTACAAACTACAGGACAAGGAAATTTGAAGTCGCCTGGAAATACCAACTTCCCAGGGGGAAACACAAGGTAAAATTCAAGGTTCTTAATCCGAAACCAGGGCATAGAGTCATGGTTACGGACCTGATCTCTTATGATTCCGTTGAAGTTAAAAATGCATGGAAAACAAATGAATAAGCTGTTAAGAATCCAACATTAATCAAGGCATTGGTAGCAACAAATCTGGTATTGTTATTGACATCCTTTGATAATAAAACTATAAATGCATGAAAGAGAAGAAGATACTGGTAATAGGTAGTTCAAATACTGACATGGTTATAAAGGCTTCACGCTTCCCCAAACCTGGCGAGACAATACTGGGAGGAGATTTTTTTATGAACCAAGGGGGGAAAGGTGCCAATCAGGCTGTAGCAGTTGCGCGGCTTAAAGGGGATGTAGACTTCATTTGTAAAACCGGGAATGACCTTTTCAGGGAGCAGTCAGTAGCTCTTTTCAGGAATGAAGGCATCAATACCGAATGGATATTGAGCGATAATGAGAAACCATCAGGGATAGCTTTAATCATGGTTGATGACAGCGGGGAGAACAGTATTGTTGTGGCTTCCGGAGCAAATGGGAGCCTTGCCCCAGGAGATATAGAAAAAGTTACGGAGGTGGTATTCCGGTCCGATTATATTCTGATGCAACTGGAAATCCCTCTTGATACCGTTGAGTACGTAGTAAATCTGGCTTCTTCAAAAGATAAAAAAGTCATCCTGAATCCAGCCCCCGCAGTAGATCTACCACAGCACCTACTTGAAAAAATATATTTAATCACACCCAACAGGATTGAAGCAGAACTACTATCCGGAATAAAAATCAAGGACAGGGACACAACAATGGAAGCTGCAAAGATCCTGCTGGACAAAGGGGTTAAGCATGTAATCATTACACTGGGTGAAGAAGGTGCCTTGAGTTATGACGGTGAGGTTGAATGGATCCCTGGTGAAAAGGTTGAAGCGGCTGATACAACAGGAGCCGGAGATGTATTTAATGGGGCACTTACAGTGGGACTAGCGGAAGGCCTTTCAATGAGTGATGCAGTGAGGTTTGCCAACAAGGCAGCAGCTATTTCAATCACAAGGTTCGGGGCCATTCCATCTATTCCCTACAGGAAGGAATTGCTTGAGTAATAAATCAAAGTTTGCAATAATTCAATAAATAACCAATACAATACCACCATGTTTATCATTAACAATTATTCACTGGCCATTGTTTTCTGTTTCATCACCATGCTTTGCTGGGGTTCGTGGGCCAACACCCAGAAACTTGCCGGGAAGACCTGGCGTTATGAGTTGTTTTACTGGGATTACGTAACAGGTATCCTTATACTGTCCCTTATATTTGCTTTTACCTTTGGCAGTATAGGTGAAAATGGAAGAGGTTTTATTGCAGATCTGTCGCAGGCCGATCCAGGCAATATCGGATCTGCATTTCTCGGGGGTATTATATTCAATGCAGCCAATATCCTTCTGGCAACAGCTATTGCCTTAGTCGGAATGTCGGTAGCATTTCCTGTGGGCATAGGGCTGGCACTCATTCTGGGAGTGATCATCAACTATATTGGCTCAAAAAAAGGGGATCCACTATTCATTTTTATTGGGGTGGGCCTCATTGCTATCGCGATTATTATTAATGCGTTGGCATACAAGAGGATGTCCAGTGGTGATCAGAAGGTCTCAACCAAAGGGATACTAGTTTCCATAATTGCCGGTGTGCTGATGTCTTTCTTTTACCGATTTATTGCCAGATCCATGGATCTGGATAATTTTGTTAGCCCTGCAGCGGGAATGATGACACCATATACAGCTGTTTTTATATTTTCTCTGGGGATATTCGTTAGCAATTTTCTTTTCAATACCCTTCTGATGAAAAGACCCATCAGCGGTAAACCGACCAATTACAAGACTTATTTTCGTGGAAAATTTTCCATACATTTGATGGGTATTCTGGGTGGAATCATATGGGGAGTAGGAAACTCACTCAACCTGATTGCAGCAGGAAAAGCAGGAACAGCAATTTCCTATGGTCTTGGCCAAGGGGCAACCCTTGTAGCTGCATTATGGGGTGTGTTCATATGGAGAGAGTTTAAAAATGCTCCACGAGGCACAAACGGTATGTTGGCCGTCATGTTTATACTTTTCACATTGGGAATCATTTCTATCATTTATGCAGGTACATAATGACTTTACATAGTAATAAAGTGTTTTAATGAATCGCAGAAAGACTAATATTAAAGACATTGCCCAAAACACAGGTCTTTCCACCACCACTGTGTCAAGAGTACTGAATGACAAGGCAAAGCAGTACAGGATCAGTGAAAAATCCAAGAAAAAAATATTGGAAGCTGCTGAAGCACTGAATTACATTCCCAACCAGATTGCCGTTAATCTTCAATCTGGTAAGACAAAGACCATTGCTTTGATCATCCCTTCACTGATAAATCCCTTTTTTTCACGTATCGCCGGCGTGATAAATATGGAATTGCGGCAAATGGGGTATGCCACACTGATCAGTGACTGCAATGAAAATCCGGAGATAGAAAAGGAAGAACTTAAGCAGATGAATTCCAGGAATGTCGAAGGGATCATCATCGCACCCTGTGGCAATAGTCCGGATCAACTTAAGTTCCTCCAGAACCTGAAGATTCCGGTAGTCTGCCTGGATCGTTACTTTGATGGACTGAATATCCCTTTTGTATCAACTGATAATTATCAGGGAGCCTATCTGGCTACGCAGCATTTTATCAAGAACGGGCATACTTCTATTGCCTGCATCCAGGGAATAGAATCCGCGATACCAAATCAACTCAGGATAAAAGGATTCAAGGCAGCATTAGAGGAGGCTGGCATAAAAATGAATAGTATTTCCGGATATGATTTTTCAGTTCAAAACGGCTATACAGAAACCTTGTTATTATTGCATAAAAAAGTTAAACCAACCGCGATATTTGCCTTGAGCAACACCATTGCGCTAGGTTGCATGAAGGCTCTGAAAGAGAATAATTTTCGAATACCAGAGGATATTTCCCTGATAGCTTTTGACAACCATCCTTATCTTGATTACCTTTCAACACCGCTTACCTGCGTGGAGCAGCCCGTTAATGATATTTGCAAGATAGCAGTCCGACTGTTATTCGGCCGTATCAATAATGAGGAGTTCACCGCCGAACAGGTATTCTTGCAACCTTCCTTAAAATTCAGGGAATCGGTAAAACAATTAAACTGAATTTACGATATTTTCCTTCTTTATCACAATATACAGTAAGTGCGCTGTCAGACTAAAATGCCATGAGTTACTTAGAATTTCGAAATCAAAATTATATACAATACATCTATTCTTTCTCCACGGAATATAAATCGATATCAATATCATAGTTGGGATTCTCTTCCATCATTCTTGCACCAATGGATTCTCTCCAATCGTATAATAAATTTTTCAGTTCATTCACCTTTTCAGGTTCTGTCATTGACAGGTCGTTTTGTTCTTCAATATCATCTTTAAGATCAAACAGTTGCATTTTCCCGGTATCAAAGTACTCCAATAATTTATAATCCCCAGAGCGTACCGCACCGCCTGCACTTTGCATACCGTGGTTGCTGTAATGCGGAAAGTGCCAGAAAATGGCTTCCCTATTCAGTTCCTCTTCCCCCATCACTAGAGGGGCTATACTCAAACCGTCACTTGCAATGCTTTCGGAATTGATGCCGACCATATCTAGAATGGTTGGGAAGAAATCCGGACTGGTAACCGGAACATCACAGTTAGCTTTTTTTAATCCTTTCCCGGGCCATTTGATGATTAATGGAACCCGTATACCACCTTCGTACAGCCAGCCTTTTGCCCCTCGCAAAGGAAGGTTTGAAGTGGAGAAAGCTCTATCCAGCTCCTCTTCAGGAATTACCCGATTTGGATCAAAGAAATTTGCTGCCGACATGCCTCCATTATCGGAATAAAATATGATGATAGTGTTGTCCTCCAATTTCAGCTCCTCCAATTTATCGAGCACTCTTCCCATGCTTTCATCCATGCTTTCCACCATGGCTGCAAACTGTATATTGTCCTGATGCTGCTTTATTTTCACTGTCTGATTAGGGAAGACCTTAAAACCCGAATATGCTTTATCGTTCAACAACTGATTTAGCTCCCTATGTGAAACTGGATTTTCAATGCCGGGTTTCCCTTCCAGGATAAAAGGATCTCCCTCGGACGGATTCATTGCCGCTAATTTTCTTTGGTACTTTTCAACTAAATCAGGCCGACCTTCAATGGGATCATGAACAGCAAAATGAGAGAGGTAAAGAAAGAAGGGCCTGTCCTTGTTCTGCTCGATGTATTTGATGGCTTCATTAGTCATTCTATCGGTTAAATATTCACCCGGATTTCCGTCTTCTAATCCTTTCATGCCATACGGAAAGTGGTAGCCATTTTTGGGCCAACCACGATTCCAGTCGGGAAGATGAAAATCGAAACCCTGTCGTGAAGTGGAAGCTGAATCTTCACCTAAATGCCATTTTCCAAAGATTGCAGTTTGGTAACCGTTCTCTTTCAAAATTTCGGGAAGTGTTGGAATATCATAGGGCAAGTGCTGGTTGATTTTTACATTCAGCAATTTTTGAAAAGGAAAATCCCTTCTGCCTGGCAACCAATCGGTGAGGTTAATGCTTGCAGGATATTTCCCCGTGATGATGCTGGCTCTGGTTGGTGAACAAACATGACAGGCTGCGTATGCATTGGTAAACCGGACACCTTCTTCTGCCAGGCGATCAATATTTGGTGTTTCATAAAAGCTGCTTCCATAGCAACCAACATCGGTCCAACCTAAATCGTCAACTAAAAAGAATACAATGTTGAATTGATTCTTCTGTTTTGTACATGAAAACGATATAATTGAAAATACAATTACTAGTACATATTTGACTAAGTTTTTCATAGGGCTTAGATTTTTACGGACTTAATGGCACACTAGAATAATTTGGACTGACGTAATTCATTCCAATATATTAAAAACATTTTTCAAATCCTTCATCAAATCGAGGTTAGATATTTCAAATCTCTTGTCTACTAGAGAAAACCCGAATCACAATGTGCTTCGGGTTTTTTATTTCCTGTGTAAGCTTCCCGATTTTTTGCTAATCTCAAGCAGCATGAGGGAGGTCTCAAAGTAGGCGATTGCGGGCTTCAAACTGGCACAATTTTGAAGCGGGCTACAGCCCTTAAATTACACCTAAGCCTACTTATGAACCTTCTTAACAAAATCCTCAACCTCAGGAACACCTCCCTGGTAAACGAGGTATCCATTATAAGGCTCACGTTCGGTAATATCGGCACTAATTGGGGTTAACATCATTTCTTTAACCTTTTCAGGATCATCAGTCTGACCCAATACCCAACCTAATTTTACATAAGCTGTTTCAGGCAACATATTTCTTAAAGGAATCACGCCCTTTGCCATCATATCACGTCCTGTATCGTAAACAAACATATGTACGTAACCCCAAATAGTTTGAAGTGTCATAAATACAGAAACGCCTTTTTCCTTTGCATATTCTAGTGCAGGATAAAGCTCTTTGTTTACATGCCCTAAACCGGTTCCAAGAATGATAATTCCCATATATCCCATATCAACCATCGACATCATTACATCTGGCTTCATACCAGTATAATAATAAAGCATTGAAACAGTAGCGCTAAAATATGGTTTAATGGTAACCTCTTTATCTTTTCTACGATGATTATATCCTTTTTTAATTGGGGTAAATGAATCACGGGTTACACTGGCTATTGGTGTATCCCCTATAGTTCTAAATGTTGATCGGTAGGATGAGTGCATTTTACGTACACGTGTTCCCTGGTGTAAAAATCCATATTCGTCAGATGTTGGACCAAACATACAAACCATAACTTCAGCAATATCGGAATGACCTGCTGTGTACATAGCATGCATTAAGTTTAATGCAGCATCGGAACTTGGACGGTCAGATGAACGTTGTGAACCAACCAATACAATTGGTACTGGTGAATTTTGAACCATGAATGATAATGCAGCAGCTGTATGCTGAAGCGTATCGGTACCATGGGCAATTACGATTCCGTCAACACCATTCTTAATTTCTTTTCCAATAGCTTTAGCTAAAGCAATGTATTGCTTAGGACCCATGTTCTCGCTAAAAACAGCAAAAACTTTTTCGGTTTCAAGATTACAAATGTCGGCCAGCTCAGGAACAGCGCCATAAAGTTCACCCGGTGAGAAAGCAGGAATTACAGCTCCGGTTCTATAATCCAGACGAGATGCAATAGTGCCTCCTGTTCCAAAAAGTTTAACTTGTGGTAAACCATCTGTAAATGGAAATTCTTTTTCTGGAATTTTATAGTTGGCTTTTTTGTAGTCAACTTCTTTCATACTTGAAATAGTTTCTACATCAACACCAATATTATAACCAGTAATAATTTTTATTACTATATGAAGGTCATCATCGTTTTCCGCTCTTGGAAGAACAGTTCCTTCAAATTTTCCACGTGTGGTTTCAACTTCACATTTGCCCCAAACACGCACTTTATATTTCTTAAGAAGTTCTAGTGCTTTTCCTTTATAACCTTGAAAAATATCGTCTGACATTATAGTATTCTTTAATCTTAAGTCCTAAATACAACAATCTTACTTGCAGCATTCAATTTTTAAATTAGATAAATTGATATTACCAGCAGCTGTTTTTCGCAATTCACCCATAATCCACCTGATTTCTGCACCCGGATCGGTTGAAGTAGCTATTTCTTTATATTTCTCTCTTAGAAATGGAATTCTGGTTTCGATTTCTTCTTGTGGAATTTTTTTGAAATTGAGTGTTGTCAATACTGAATCAAAATCCATTTTTGGATGCTGGTAAAGTTCCCATATCATCTTCTTTGCTAATTCTAAATCCAGATTTTTGTCTTCTAAATAGCGAAGCATGGCAAATACCATTGAATAATTAAATTCTTTTGAAAACTTAGATTTATTTTCAACATTGCATAACCTGTGAGCCAGAAAAATGCCAGTCCATTTTGGAGAAATGCCAAGTTCTCGTTCAATTTTCTCAATTAGCGGAACTAAATTCTTCTTAAGGATATATTCTTTGGCATCTTCAGGGATACCCCAGTTGGCTAATTGCTTGTAACGATCACAAATATTTATAGGAAGTGTTTCGCTAATGCTTGCAATGTATTCTTCTGTTAATGGAATAGGAGCAGAGTCGGTATCAGGATACATCCTATCAGCACCTGGTAATACTCTTTCGAAAATAGTGGTCCCATCTTTAAAAGATTTCCTGGTTTCTTCTGGAACACCTTCCATTGCCATGATGCATCTTTCTTCAATTGTTTCCAATGCAGTTGGCATATCTTCTTCAGGTCCCCAGATTATAATTTGTGCATCACCTTTTTTTGAACCAAGTTTGGTTTTTATTTTTTCAAACTTTTTTTCGGTAACAACTTTGTCAAACTGCTCAGAATGAATGAGGTTTGGTATCTCAAGACACGCAATAACCTTCAGCCTGTTAATGATTTCATTTGCAAACATTTGATTTGGCTGTGTGTAATGAGAAAGTATCCCTTCAAAATTGCTGAGGTTAACAGCTATGCATTTATGACCTTGCTCTTTTGCATCTTTAACTGCTTGGTAAGGAAACTTAATTTCATTTAAGTCTATTTCTTCAGAACTAATTTTCCAACTATCCTTATCAGGAATTTTCGTTTCAAGAATTGATTTGATGTTTAGTAGGGCATATTGTCTGAAAGCTTCAACATGAGTTAGTTCAGGCATCCATTTGGTACTGCAAACACCTTTTATTTCGACACGACTTCCACCTCTACAGCTCACATTTGTATCTGCTCGGGTTGATCCTTTGCCTGTTTCAACTTTTCCAGTACTTCTGTTAAGAAACCTAATATAATCAGCTCCTTCTTTTACTTCATCAGGATTCCCAAAGTCAGGATATGTTACAGTTTCGATCAAAGGTATGCCAAGCCTGTCAGTCTTATAAGTTCTCCAGTGACCTATATCAGAAATTTCTCTACAAGAATCTTCTTCAATACTTAATTGAATAAGTCTGACTTTCTTATTTTTAAGTTGGATTTCGCCTTCAACACCTAAAATAGCTGTACGTTGGAAGCCCGCAGGAATACTTCCATCTAAATACTGTTTACGTGTAATATGAACTTCGCCAACAATATTTAATTTGCTAAGCATTGAAATTTGGAGAGCATATTCGAGTGCTTCACGGTTAATTGGGAATGGTGGAGTGTCGTCTATTTCATATGTACAAGCTGTGTCATTATTAATTCTATAAATGATGTTCTTTTTTGTTTTGAACTCCATTAAAGCTGTTCCATCATATGCGCCTAACTCACTTAAGGTTGGTCGCATATGACGTATAATCTCAGCATCAAAATTATCACTGGCCTGATATATACCAGAAGGACAATTGCAGAATAGCTTTTTTGATGTTTTTAATTGCTGGTGAACTTCCAGTCCAGACATAAAACCTATTCTATCATAGTCAGCCTGAGTTGCCTCTTTTCGGTTAATATAACCAATTGCATTTTTTGTTTCTTCGTAATTCCTCTTCGGATCAAAAGCCTGGCTCATTGTTTAATTTTCCTTGTTATTTTATACCTGGCGCAGTCAAAAGGTATACTCCATTAAAAAGCTCTCCAAGGTCAATTTCATTTTGTCCTTATTCGGCTCTTACAGATTTTACCAAAGTAACTGAAATACTATAGTAACTAAAATACTATAGTAACTAAAACCTTGTTCTGTGTTTTCTAACATTACAGTTTGCTTGCCATTGGTAGGAATAGGATATACGGTAGTTTGTGTTTTTAGCTCAGGAACATCAGAAGTTCCACCAGAATAAATAGTACGAAAGAAAGCAAGGCGATATGGTATATTGGCGGTTACATCACCTTTATGGATGACAACATGATAAGAAAATCAAAAACGTCCTTCAAATTCCTCATCAATTCAAGGTTAGATATTTCAAACCCATAGTCTACTAAGAAAGCCTCTTAACACATTAATGTTGAGAGGATTTTTGTTTATATGGGTGTAAAACAAGGTATATTATTACCTATTTCTTCTTTATTACGGTTCTTTCAGGACTTTGAAACCATCTGATTTGAGTCCTATTTCAAAATTCATTTTTAAAGAACTGAGTTATTCTGTCTTTCAGAAGTAACAAAGCTGTTTCTGCTTTCCACAATCCTGGTCTTAAACTGGTTAATTGGCAATATTTTCATCAAATTTCTTGTGCGGTATTAAAAATAGTCATAAATTGGTCGACCAAGTGTTGATTTACCAAAAATGAAAAAATGGTAATTGACGAAGATATGATGTATCATCTGAAAATTGCTGAAGCCAGCCAAAACAAAATGCTGAAATCATCTATGATGATAATAATCCCCGATATACTCACAAGCTATATTGAATACAAAGTTTGTGGAAACGATCGCTTGAAAACCCGGCATGAGCGGCCCAAAGCACTCTTTAAGGCTATTGCACACAAGGACCCGGAATTAGGGCAAATTAGGCGAGATCATTCAGAAGAAATCTTAAAACTTGGAACAGCAACTTAAATGTGAGAAATTTGCAAATATTTAATACTTACCTAAACCACAAATTAACATGAAAAGAATCCATAACAGAAGTTCATAATAAAAAGATGGCAGTCCTGCCAGACTGCCATCAGTAAAAAAAAGGTGCCTTTCGACACCCTTGCATGTGAAACAGTTACAAAGATACAGATTATTCTCTTGATTTATACACTTGTAATTTAGTTTCATTCCCCCCCCTTATACACTCTTTTTGTATACTATTTTGTTATAGACTATTCTAGGTCTTTTTGAATATCAATATAGAATGAAATTATAAATCAATCTTAAAGCGAATAATAATGCATATAAATAAAAAAACATCGGTGTTTATTATCTTATTTTTCCTGCTTTTAGCACAAGTAGCGCAAGCTCAGGAAGATGGAAAAGTTCAAATTACCGGTACGGTATTATCACAAGAATTTAATGAAGCTCTGCCTGGAGTAAACGTTGTAATAAAAGGTGCCAGCGTTGGTACAATTACAGACCTCAATGGTAAATATCAAATTGAAGCATCTACAGGCGATGTGTTGGTTGTTTCTTTTGTTGGTTATCATAGTGAAGAAGCAATTGTTGGAGAACAAACCGTTCTCAACTTCACTTTGGCAATCGATATTGGAAACTTATCGGAAGTTGTAGTAATTGGATATGGAACTATTAAGAAATCGCATCTTACCGGTTCGGTATCGAAAGTTAAAAACGAACAACTTGACGAAATACCTGTAGCTCGTGCTGATGAAGCCCTTATAGGTAAAATGGCCGGTGTACTAATTTCCACAACCGATGCTCGTGTTGGTGAAGCTTCGACAATACAAATTCGTGGCACATCCAATTTAACCGGAGCATCTGATCCTCTCCTTGTAATTGATGGTGTTCCTGTTTCAAGCGATTTTCTTGGAACTATCAACATGGCCGATGTAGAATCTATTGAGGTACTTAAAGATGCAGCTTCAGCTGCTATTTACGGATCACGTGGTGCTGCTGGTGTAATCATGATTTCTACTAAAAAAGGAACTTCTGGCAAAACTAAGTTCAATTTTAATGCCTATACTGGAATGAAATCAGTTGTGAAAAATGAAAGCCCTTATCCAACTATTGAGGAATGGATAGCAGAAAAAGGAACTTCACCACAATTAGATTATGTTGCATCTGTACCGGCTTTAGCTGATACACATACCAACTGGTTTGAAGAAATGACGCCAGGAGGAACTGTACAAAACTATTCATTGAGCGCTTCAGGAGGAGACGAAGTTACTGACTTCCATATTTCCGGTGGCTACTTAAAGGATGAAGGAATTCTCTTAACCGATCAGTTTGAGAAATACAATGCACGGATAAATTTAAATACTAAAGTTAACGATCGCGTCAAAATGGGCATGTCTATTGCTCCTAGTTATAGCAAGACTCGTCAGTTTCCTATGCGTTTCCACGATGTTGTACGTCACATGGAATGGTTGCCAATTTATCATACTGAGGCTACATTAGCTAGTGCTAATCCTGATAAGATATACCGCGACGGAGAACTCGTTCAACCTGGAGATTATGCAGATGAGAACGACTGGGATAACTGGCCTACAAGTGGTACGGAAATTCGTACAGGTGGTGATCCAAACCCTTACCAGCGAGTAGTTGAACGTAATTTTACCTATAAAGCATTAAACGTGCTTTCATCAGGGTATTTGGATATCAATCTTGCTGAAGGCTTAAACTTACATTCCACTATCGGTCTTGAATACCGTTCATTAGAAGAAGATGAATATGTTGGAGTTTTAGCTCATAAAGCTACAAGCGATGCAAACGTAGCAACTGAATATGCAAGTAATATTCACTGGGTTTCTGAAACGTATATGAATTACAATAAAGTTTTCGGTGAAAGTGAGATCGATTTAGTTGCTGGCTTTTCTGCTGAAAAAAGTAGCCACTTTCAATCAGAGCTGGATGCAAGTGGATTTGTATTCGATCAGGTAACAACCATTTCCGAATCAAATAAGATTACAAATGGAGTTTCTTCAAGATACGCCTCAACGCTGGCTTCTGCATTTGGCCGTTTGAACTATGCATATGATAATAAGTATCTTGCTTCTGTAAGTATACGTCGCGATGGTAGTTCTCGTTTTGGGCTGGATACTAAATATGGAACTTTTCCTGCATTTTCATTAGGATGGAGAGTTAGCGAAGAGGATTTTATTGCTGATAATTCTGCTATATCTGAATTGAAGCTACGTGTTAGCTATGGTATCAATGGTTATGATGCCGCAAGTGCATATGCTCACATGGGTTTGGTTGAAGGTGTTGGTGCATCCCTCGATGGAGGTTTAGTTTCAGGATATGCACCTTCTCAAATTGCTAATCCTGTTTTGAAGTGGCAAAAATCAAAAGAATTTTCGCCTGGTATAGATCTCGGATTATTCAATAACAGGGTATTTTTAACCGCTGAGTATTATAATAAGACCAGTGAGGATTTGATATTAGATCGCCCAATTTCTTCTATTACTGGATTTACTAAGGTTACTGTAAATCAGGGTATAGTAAAAAACACAGGTGTTGATATTGAATTAACTACACATAACGTTTCTAGTGGCGATTTTAAATGGTTAACATCAGTTAATTTCTCAACATATAAGAATGAGCTGGTTGATTTCGCCGGTAACGATAGCGTAATATTTAATATCGATCCTAAACGCCCCTTCGATTTTATTGCTATTGTAGGGCAACCAACTTCTTCATTCTATGGTTGGGAATATGAAGCTGACATTCCTGCTGATCAGTTAAATAATGTTATTTATCCAGTAGGTACTGCTTCGAAAGAGGTATATGTTAAAGACCAGGATGGTGATGGTGATATCGATAATGACGATAAAGTTATTTTAGGTGATCCTCATCCCGATTTAACCTGGGCCTTAACCAATACTCTTAAGTATAAAATGATTGATTTTACTTTCACTTTCCAGGGTTCTCATGGTGCCGAAGTAGTGTTTATGGACAAGCAATACTACGAAACCCATTGGAAAGGTTCTACAAATGAAAATTTCCCTGCTGCTGACAAGGGTTTGGTAAAACAAAGAATCTTCACCGATGATATTGTGCAGAATGCTTCATATGTATCATTGCGTAATCTAAATCTAGGGTTTACTCTACCTAAGTCTATGACCCAAAAGATAGGTGTAGAAAACTTAAGAATATACTTTGCAGCATCTAACCTGTTATACTTCATGGCCGACGATTATATGGGCTATAACCCTGAAGGTACAAATGAGACTTATGACCCTGTGGACAAAGAAGCTTCTGATGATGTTGTTAATCCCTTAGTTTATGGATATCAGCGTGGTGCTCAGCCGCTTGCTAAGTCAATTACAATAGGCTTGAATTTGAATTTTTAATAATGGTGTATTAGGGATAAGTAACTTTTATCAACAAAAAATTTAACAATGAAAATTAAAATAATATTACTAACTATAGTAAGTCTGTTCGCAGCTAAAAGCTGTGAGGATTTTATAAATCAGCAACCCATCTCTGATGTGTCGGTAGAGTCTTTCTATACGAACGATAATGAGATGGAGGTTGCAATGATTGGAGCCTATGCTCGATTAGGAGATGTTTATCAGAGAGAATTTGCTCTAACAGAAATGCGTTCTGATAATGCCACATCCGTCGAGAATGAAGGTGACTGGCAAGAAATGGATGAATTGGATGTAACTCCAACAAACAGCTTTGTATTGGAGTACTGGGATGCTAATTATATTGCCATTGGTGCTGCCAATACCGTAATTGAATACCTTGATGTTGTTGAAGATCCAGCTTTAAAAACGCAGCTTCATGGAGAAGCGTTATTTCTGCGATCATTATGTCATTTTAACTTAACACGTCTCTATAAGGATGTTATGTATGTTGATCATGTAGTGTTATATGATGATGCTCCTGATTACGCACAGTCTACTGAGAGTGCTATGTATGCAAGTATTGCTATTGACTTAACTGATGCAATTGAATACCTTCCTATTAAAGGAGACATCAAACCTGGAAGAGCAACTAAAGGTGCTGCTCAGGCGCTGTTAGCAAAACTTCATTTAACTACCGGTAATTATGCTGCTGCTGAAACACTATTAAGTGGATTAATGGGTGGCTCCTATTTATTGGAGGGTGATTTTTATGATGTTTTCTATAATGAGCAAAATGATGAGATAATCTTTGCAGTTGAATACTTAAATGATATTGACGGTACCTCACAGGATTTTTCTCGTGAATTTACACGTTCTGGTTCTGCTAGTGGAGTAAACACACCTACGGCTGACCTTGTTGAAGCATGGGGTGCTACAGACAGCACTTTCGAAGCTGGAGGAGATGATCCAGAGCGATTGAATGTTTCTGTTGTATATGATGCGCTGGATATTATCTCGGTAGGAAAATTTGTTTCAAATTCTAGTGAAGATGATTTGTCCGGTAACGACTGGATTGTATTACGTTACGCCGATGTATTGTTGATGTACGCCGAGGCTATTCTTGCTGATGGTGCTTCTTCCAATGATGCTGGTGCAGTGGCTGCTTATACTGAAGTTTTGGCACGTGCCGGTCATGATGTTAGTGCAATAACCTCTTTTACAAAAGACGAACTTCTTCTTCAAAGAAGATTTGAGTTTGCTTTCGAAGATCAGCGTTGGTTTGATTTGGAGCGTTTTGGTGCTCTTCAGTCAACTATGGATGCTTACATGGGTACACCTGTTGATCCTGCTATGTTCGTTCTTCCTATACCTGACAGAGAAATAAAGATTAGTGATGTCCTGGATCAAAACGATGGATATTAATAATTGTAAACTCCTGTAATAAAGAGCAACTAAGCTCCGGTATTTTTCGTGCTGGAGTTCAGTTGCCCTTTCCCTCAGAATACTCAATAATACTGTAAGCTTCCTCTTTTTATGCCTTCTTTTATTTGAAAAATAGCGCTTTAGAGAGTATGAGGTGTTAACTTTTAAAACAAAAACATGGTCTTTCCTTGAGGCAAAACTTCCTACTCCAAGAGCTGCAGTAGGCCCTCACCGATCGTTGGCAGCAGGACCAAAACCAGATCATTTTAAAGCTTACTTACGGCTTGGCTCTCTAAATTTGAAGGATTCATTACATTTGATGACTGAATGAAGGGCAAAGAGTCTATGGTCAAAATATTTTCATCTCCTCTTCAGGGGTATACCGACTTTCGGTTTAGGAATGCTTTTCAAAAAAACTTTGGGGGGATTGATTCCTATATGGCTCCTTATATTCGTTTGAATGGAAAAGCGGAAATCAAAGCAGCTAATGAGCGAGATCTGCTACCCGCAAATAATCATTCTCTCGATTTGATTCCCCAGATTATTACTAAGGATGCCAATGAATTTCTCTTAGTTGCAGATTATGTGTTGGGTCTGGGTTATAATGAATTGAACTGGAATCTTGGCTGCCCTTATCCCATGGTTGCTAAACGAGGTATGGGCTCAGGCTTGTTAAAGAGTCCGGCGATAATCGATGAAGTTCTCAAGCAGGTATTTGCCGAATCAGAGATCAAGATTTCGGTGAAAATGCGCCTGGGTTATGAAAGAACAGACGAGTTTTTTCAGGTTCTACCTATACTGGATAAATATCCCCTGGAAAACATTTCCATCCACCCTCGAATTGGTAAGCAGTTATACAAAGGTGATGTGTATTTGGATGAATTTGCCAGATGCATGGAACTAAGCAAGCATACACTTATATACAATGGTGATATTACTTCTGTTCAGCGTTTCAGGGAGATGAAGGATCGATTTCCTGGAATTGAAAAATGGATGATTGGCAGGGGACTTATAGCAGATCCTTTCCTGCCGACGATGATTAAAGCAGATACTCTTGATTATCCGGAAAACAGAATTGAAGTTTTTAAGCAATTTCACGACATGCTTTTAGCATCCTATACGGAAGCCTTATCCGGATCTAAACATGTTTTACAAAAAATGTACTATTTCTGGGAGTATTTCGTTCGCTCATTTCCCAATTCAGGAAAAGGGCTCAAAATGATAAAAAAGGCTAAAAATATAGAAAGTTACAAGGAGCGTGTAAGGTCCATTTTGGATTCAGCAACCTGACCCCGCTATTGAAGAATACCTTGTGCATCCCATTGGACTCGAAAGAGAAGCGAGTATTAGCAGCCATTGTATGATTGGGACCTAAAATGCCAGGCTAAATACGGTTACTTTATGCGGATCAGAACTAACTGTAATGGTTCCGCTATGTAATCTCATTATTTGCCTTGACAGGCTCAATCCTATGCCTGATCCGCTATTTTTTGTTGTATAAAACGGGATAAATATATCCTCCATAATATCTGATGGAATTCCAGCACCGTTATCTTTAACAATTATTGTAACTCTGTTTTCGACATTTTTGAATGCACTTACAAAAACCTTAGCGTCGTTAGATTTTTCCAGAGCCTGAAATGCATTCTTAATCAGGTTAATCAAAACCTTTTCCAACAAGCTAAAATCCGCTGTAAGTTCCAGTGTGTTTGGAGAACAGATAAATTCTAAAAGGATGGAATTGGAATCGGCTTCTTGTATTAAAAGGGTTTGAAGTTTGTCGAATAAAGTCCGGATTTGGAATTTCTCGAATTTGGGTTGTGGTAGTGCTGTCAGACTTCTATACTTACCCACAAAATCGATTAATCCTTTGCCAGTGGTTTCAATGGTATCCAGGCTATCAACGGTTTTATGCAGCAAGGTATCATTCAATTCATCAATTTTCATAAGTGCTCCCGTTTCTTTCCTTACAAAATACTTTTTAGTTGTGTTTGCCAGGGATGTTATTGGACTGACAGAATTAGATATTTCATGTGTTAATACCCGAATTAATTTTTGCCAGGAATCCAGTTCGTTTTGCTCCAGTTCTACCCGAATATTCTGAATGGATAAAAGATTCAATGTCTCCTTTTCAGTTTTAAATATGCTGAGCTTTAATGACAGAAACAGCACTGATTGTTTCGTCATTAACTTAATTACCTGATGATTATATGGTTGTAATTCCGAAATGCACGAGAAAAGTTCAGGATACTTGATGCCTATATCATGTATGTTGCTCAGCTGACCAATCGCCAGTATTTTTTTTGCTGCATTATTGAAAATCTCAATATTTCCATCGCTAGTGTATGAAATCAAGCCCACACCCACATGCTCAACCAGATTATTCAGGAATAAACTTTGCCGCGCGTTTTGTCTACGCATTTCACCTACGGTATTGTTAAGTTCATTCAATGAGCTACTGAGGGAATCGAAATTTTTCCCTTTATAATCGTAAGAATGAACAAGTACTGAATCTTCATTGCGCACAGAATTAAAAAATTGAGCAATCTTACGATTGGTCTTATTTACGTAGTGCACTAGATTATACACCTGAAATATGATCAATAAGCCTATTCCAATAAGACTTAAGTAATACTCGTTGTGCAGGTAGGGAATTACTGCGATAAAAGCAAAGGAGCTAATTATAATCAAAATTATTCGGAAAAGAATTGCTGAGAAAAGGCTTTTACTATACATGAAATGGCATCTAAAGATTATGTTTCTGAATCTTGTTATAGAGTGTTTGTCTGGCAATATTTAACTCTTTGGCTGTTCTATAAACATTCCCCTTATTTCTTTCTAGCGCTTTCATTATTCCAAGTTTCTCAATTTCGTTAAAAGTTATAGGAGAATCCTTGGAAGAATTAGATTCCTGCTTGGACAGATGCAAGTCATCGGGTTTCAAAACATTGGAATCACATAAAATTACGGCTTTCTCGATGGTGTGTAGCAATTCCCTGACATTTCCGGGCCAATTGTAATTTTTTAAAATCTCAGAGGAGTCTTTATTCAGTTTCAATGCGTTCTTTCCGTATTTTGCTTTAAAATTGGTAAGAAAGAAATCGCTTAGTTCCAAAATATCATCACCGCGATCTCGCAGGGGAGGTATAGTTATCTCAATGGTATTGATCCTGAAGAACAAGTCTTCGCGAAATACACCCTCTGAAATCATTGCCCTCAGATTCTTGTTTGTTGCGCAAATAATTCGTGTATCAAACTCAATTGGAGTATTAGCCCCTACCCGTGTAAATGCTCTATTTTGCAATGCAGATAATAATTTGGTTTGCATAGAAAGTGAAAGGTTTCCTATTTCATCTAAAAATATGCTTCCATCAGAAGCTATTTCAAAACGTCCTTTGCGCATTTCTTTTGCATCGGTGAAGGATCCTTTCTCATAGCCAAACATTTCACTTTCAAATAAAGATTCGCTTAGTGAGCCCATATCAACACTGACCATCATTTCCTGATTCCGGATTGATTGTCGATGTATCTCACGGGCAACCAGCTCTTTTCCTGTTCCATTCTCCCCAAGGATTAGGATATCTACGTCAGTTCCGGCAACTTTCTTAATGGTTTCATGAATCTTTTGCATTGCAGATGAGGATCCAATTAAGCGAGAGTACTTCTGGTCAATTTTTTCAAGCAATGACTTTTGCTTCTCCTTTAAGGACTCAACCTCAAGCTTTGATTTCCGCAGATTACAGGCAGCGTTTAAAGTGGCAAGTAATTTATCATTATCCCAGGGCTTTACTACAAAATCGGCAGCGCCTTCTTTTACTGCCCTTACAGCCAAATCAACATCACCATAGGCGGTGATTAGAATGACGCTTGCATTCGGATCGGCTTTTAGAATCTCTTTCATCCAGAATAAGCCTTCGTTTCCAGATTGAATACTCGCCGAATAGTTCATGTCCAGCAGGATGGCGTCATAATGATTTGACCTGACCATGTTATGAATTAAGTTAGGATTGGTGATGGTATGAACTTCATCAAATTCCAATTCCAGCAAACGGCTTAGTGCTGTGAGAATGTTCTTATTATCATCAACGACTAAAAGCTTTCTTTTTCTTATAGACATAAGTGTAAATGTATAGCATTTCCCAATAAATGTCTAATTATTAGGCAGTGAATGCCTAAATATTAGTCAGTAAAGTACTGGCTCTATATATTGATAAATGCATAACATGCTAATATATAATCATTTAAGTTTTCGGTATGCATTTTGACTTATGGGAGTTATATCTTTCAAATTATGATTAAGAATTTCATTATCACCGCCATCAGAAACATACTGAGGTTTAAACTGCATTCAGTTATTAATATAGGGGGACTTGCAGTTGGGATCTCCATATTCACGCTAATATTGATTTATGTAGCGAGTGAGTTAAATTACGATAAATACCATGAGAATTACGATGAAATATACCAGGTAAGTGTCAATGGTGAACTGGAAACAACCGCTCGCTTAGGCTATTCAATGCAAGAAAGTTATCCTGAGATTCAGAATATGGTTCGCATAGATGTGTCATACGGGGGTGGGAAAAGAGCATATCTACGGCATTTGGAATCAGATGAACCAGTTGAATTTGAAGATATTATTTACGCAGATTCTGGCTTTTTTGATATGTTCAGTGTAAAAGCAGTTGCCGGTGATCTGTCAAAAGCCCTTATTCATCCATATTCACTCATCCTGACAGAATCATCAGCAAAAAAACTTTTCGGGAGTACTGATGCTTTAAACAAAATCATTGAATTTGTAAGCGAAGGTGGAAACGTCAAGCATGATTTCACCATCACAGCAATCATTGAAGATGTACCCGGAAATTCATCCATTAACTATTCTGCCATTGCATCGTTTATCACACTTAGCGATATTAAACCTGGAGGCATTGACGTTAATCAGGATTTCCGCAATTGGGGATACCATACCTATATCATGCTTCACGACCAGGTTGAACCAGATGCTTTTGTAAAAAAGGCCCTGGATGAATATGTCAAATTCTTGTGTGTTAGTTATGAAATTGAACCTGACAGTGAGGAATTAAATGAAGTAAACATGGCTTTGGTTCCACTGGGTGAAGTGTTATTCTTTGGAAATAATATGCGTCAATTCTTGTCCCTGATTACTCTTTTAGGTGTTTTTATCATAGCGATTGCTGTCATCAACTTCATCAATCTTTCCCTGGCAAAATCATCCTTAAGGAGTAAAGAGATTGGTCTGAGGAAAGTGGCAGGATCTTCTCGTAGAAATCTTATCATTCAGTTTATTAGTGAAGCAATCGTATTGGTATTTTTTGCCACCGTTGCTTCCATTATTCTTACAGAAATTTTAATGCCATTGTTCAACAACATGGTTGGTAAGGAGCTGAATATTGGATATATAGATAATCCAGAGATTCTTCTGATCTTTCTTGCAGGGGCTATTGTTATAGGTGTTCTTGCCGGCTTTTATCCAGCCATTGTCTTATCTCGTTTGAATCCCATAAAAACAATAAAAAATGAATTGACTATCGGTAAGAAGGGCAACATATTTAAACAATCTTTAACTGTTTTTCAGATAACTGTTTCTCTTATTCTAATTATTGGAGTGGTTATTATTTCGAAGCAGATAAATTTCATGAAAACAAAAGATTTGGGTTTTGATAATAAGAACCTCATCTACTTCTTCTCAAATGAGGATATCAATGAGAAGTATGATTTATTTAAGCAAAGAGTTTTAGAAAGCCCTTTGATTTATAATGTAAGCCGTGCGGGGAATGAATTTGGTGATCCCTTTCATATAAGCGTTAACGAAGAGTTTAACGGAGTAAAAAAATCCTTTCAACTTATGGTTGCTGATCCTGATTTTGTTGAGACCATGGGACTAGAAATGGTGGAAGGCCGAAATTACAGGTGGGAATTAACAAGTGATAAGGGTGGAATGATTATCAATGAAGCCGCTGCCAAAGAGTTTGGGATGGACAGTATCATCGGTTTCAGAATGTCCCTATTCGGAGGGCAACAAGAGATTCTGGGTATATATAAAGACGTTCATAACGAATCATTTCATCAGAAAATTTCACCCTGTGCTTTAATGAACTACTCGATGATGTTGTATAAGATTATGATTAAGATCAATGGGCAAAATACGAAGGCTGCCATCGATCATGTGGAGAAAATATGGAGTGAAACATTACCCGATCTTCCATTTCAATATAATTTTCTGGATGATAAATACGATAAATTGTATGAGAAAGAAACGAAATTCGGCCTTGTTATTAAGTTTTCCGCTCTATTTTCTATATTAATAGCATGTTTAGGCTTGTTCGGAATGGTTTCATATACCAGTGAGAGGCGAAAAAAGGAAATCGGGATCCGGAAAACAAACGGGGCATCAGCTGCAGATATCCTTATGCTCCTCAATACAGGTATTTTAAAAACGGTGGGGATAGCCACCATCCTTGCCTGCCCGATTGCATATTTTGCTACAGATAAATGGCTAGAGAATTTTGCTTATAGGACATCCATAAATATTGGTGTGTTTGTTTTAGCAATTTTCATCGTATTTGCGATATCTTTACTAACAGTGACCTTTGTGGTTATAAAAGCAACCAGGACAAATCCGGCAGAGTGTTTGCGGTCTGATTAATTCATATATAATTTATAGTTAAGCCCAATATTTAACAACATCGGCCAAATCTTTCACCAAATCGAAGTTAGATATTCCAAACTTTTTTTCATTCCCTCGCTTTTCAATTTTCTTCAATACTCTGTTACTATAAAGTCACTTTTTCTTACATTTGAAAATAATAATAACAGGTTCTTTATGGCCCTGTTGCTGGAAATCAAATGAAACAATACTTCGACAAAAAAATATATACAGCAGGCTTGCTTTTTAGTGATCTGGGTTTTTTGATATGGAATGCTCCAAAAATCACAGGCATCTCCAGGGATAAGAAAATCAGTAAAGCATTTATGGAAAAAATCATGAATGTGACAACTGCTGTCAATGGATGTACTTATTGCTCCTGGTTTCATGCCAAACAAGCACTGGCCAGTGGTATCAACGAAGCAGAAATTCAAAATATGATGAATCTTCAGTTTCATGCAGATGCGGAGGAGTTTGAGCTCATGGCCCTCTTATATGCACAGCACTATGCTGAAACTAATCGAAACCCGGATGCTGAAATGAAGCAAAAACTAATAGATTATTACGGTGATAAAATGGCTAATGATGTTATGTTGGTCATCAGAATGATCTTCTTAGGAAATTTATACGGAAATACCTGGGATGCGGTTTTAAGCCGATTTAAAGGCATACCTGCTAAAGGAAGCAATATAATCTTTGAGTTAATTTTCTTTCTTATCAATTTTTTGTTTATGTTTCCATTGATGTGGTTGATGAAAAGAAAGCAATAATTATTCTATTGCTCCTTCAATATATCAGGTTTTTTATGGTCCATGCTGGAAATCGAGCAGCTTATCAAAAACGAATCGAAACAGGATGATTAATAAACTTTATAGAATCGATAATTTCTATCAAATCCTTTAACAAATCGAGTTTACATCTTGATAATATTATTCCTAATTTGATAATTCAGCAAGTTTTATTTTGATGTTATTATTATCAGGATTCATTTCTTGTGCTTTTAGGAAAGCTTTTTTGGCCAGATCCAGTTCATTTTTTAACTGGTAGGAAAACCCCAGGTCAAAATATGCATGCCACGAATTTGGATATTGCTCTGTATTAAAAGCAAATAGCTTTACCGATGATTCAATATCATAATCTATCAACGTTTTGCCTAAAAAACTAATTTCTTCTTCATTATAATTATAGTTGTCATACCCATTATTTTTATTCTCATTGTATTTTAAAATTGCTGAATCAATTGAGTATTTCAGATAATCATTAAGTAAATCCGCTCCTTGTGAATAGTTTAATTCCTCAGGTATAACAAAGTCATTATCCTGAGACAACCAGGTAGTATGGTTGGCAATGGCATTTCTATTTTTTTTCAAGGTTAAATCAAAAAAAACTGGAGGTATTTTCACATATCTTTTGATAGCTAATGGAATAATTATGCTGCAAAGTATCGGGCTTACATTGGTCGAAATATGTCCAATAGGAAACAAAGCCAAAATGGTCTAAGTATGGCATGCGCGAAGCGATTTTGTTTCTTGATTTTACAGAATTAAAAAAAGGGTAAATGGAACTGATGGTTTTATTGACCATCAAAAAATATGGAACTTCCGTATTATTAATATTGAAATCTTTCAATTTGGAAAGGTAAATATAGAATGAGTGTTCCTGACTGCCATCCAAGGAGCAAACTGCTTTTACATTGGGATGCTTCATTTGAAAAATGGCGCTTGCTAACCCACCAGTACTAAAACTTAATAAACCCAAAGTTGAATACTTAAGCATAATATTCTTCTCTATATATTCAAGAATAAACTCCATATCTTTTACCTGTGCTTCAATGCTCTTACCCGGTTCTTTTCTTTGTATAGAATTTTCTCCTGCGGAACCAACAGAAATAACAAAAAATCCCTGGCTCGCCAATTGCTCACAAATGAGATGATTTTGTATGGGGGTTTTACTGTTTGAAGGAGCATAAATAATCATAGGAAATTCACCACTGGCTATTGAAATATCAAGGGAAGCATTCACTGGTGAATTTAGGATTTCTTGCGTGCTGCTATTTAATCCAATGCCGAAATTTGACTTTGCATATCCGGCATAAGCATTTATAAAATTGGTGCTTTCGTTATCAATAACTTCTTTAGGTTTAGAACAATCTTCTCGTATAGAAATCAGATCGACATATTGTTTGAAAATCATCTTATTCAGATCTGTAAGATCATCTGATGGATACCAAAAATGAATAAGCATTGGACGGGGAATAGTATCTTGATTATATATATATCGCTGACTACTATCCTGTACTTGATAGTACTTAAATCCCACGGGATAGTCTATTTTTTCATTTATGGGAGTGCAACTCCAATGAATGACGACAAATAATAATAAGTAAAACGTCAATTTTAATTTCCCAAGCTTAGTTTTATTCTTCATAGATCAACCATTTTTAATCGTTTTGCTTGTTTATTGATGTCTTAATGTCTCAACTGGATTTTTACTTGCTGCTCTTAATGTTAGCCAACTTACAATAATAATAGTAATAATAAGGGCCAGAGCACATGCAAGAATAAAAATCCACAAACTAAGCGAAGTTTTCCAGCCATTTTACCATTATTCTAAACTAAAATACCAACGAATAATATACTCAAGGGGATACAAAATTTTAAAATCGAGAAAGAAGATTAATAAATTCTACCAAATCGCTCACCGATACGAATTTGGAAATTTTGTTTACCCCCGCTACTAAGAAGTACTTTTCATCAGAATTGATGGGGAGTCTTTTTTAGCTTAAAAAAATTCCTAATATCCTATTGGTGTTGACTAGCATAGTTAAATTTTTCTTTTTTAAGTGTAGAATCACATATATTTATGCACTCCTTAAATCAAGAATATGAAAACTCTAACAACAGTATTCTTCGCTTTTTTATTTGGAATCCCCCTTTTCGCACAGGAAGATCATGCGGAATTTATAGAAGGCCCATTTACTACTCCACAGGAAGTTACAGAAACATGTTTGCTTTGCCATGAGGGCATTGATCAGGATATAATGAAGACCAGGCACTGGAACTGGACGGGCGATGAATTTGTAAATAAAGATGGAATAAGAATGAGAATGGGAAAGCAAAACATCATCAATAATTATTGTATCTCCTTAACTTCAAATTGGGCCCGTTGCACCAGCTGCCATATTGGTTATGGATGGAAAGATGAAACATTCGATTTCACAAATGGAAACAATATTGATTGTTTAATTTGTCACGATCAAACCGGCACTTATAAAAAAATCCCCACAGGAGCTGGAATGCCAGGTCCTTCGGTAGATTTAGTTAAGGTTGCACAGAGTGTGGGGAGAACCACCAATAAGAATTGTAGCATCTGTCATTTCAATGGTGGTGGAGGAACAGGGGTGAAACATGGAGACATGGACGAGAGCATGATAAATCCATCGCCTGACCTGGATATTCATATGGGGGAATTTGGTTTTACCTGCTCCGACTGTCACTCCGGGGAAAGTCACAAGATTCTTGGAGCAAGTCATGGATCATTAGCCGAAGGCAGTAATCACATTGCTTGCCTGGACTGCCATGATGAAAGGCCCCATGTTAAAAAAATAGTGAACGATCACACCAGCTCCCTTGCTTGTGAAACTTGTCATATCCCTTTCTTTGCTCGCGAAGAGCCAACAAAAACCTGGTGGGACTGGTCCACAGCCGGACAAGATAAAACTGATCAACTTGATGAATTCGGGATGTCAACATACAATAAAAAGAAGGGTGATTTTATCTGGGAGAAAAAAGTGGTTCCGGAATATCGGTGGCACAATGGACAAGCTGATTACTACCAGTTGGAAGAGAAAATAGATCCAGAACAAGTGTTAGAGCTAAACCGGCTTCAAGGAAATATTAAAGATGAAAAGTCCAGAATTACACCATTCAAGGTAATGCGAGGCAAACAAATTTACGATTCAAAAAACAACTACTTAATAACTCCCAAATTATTCGGTGAAGATGGCTATTGGAACACATTCGACTGGAACAGTGCCTCAGCATTGGGAATGGCAGAGAGTAATATAGCCTATTCGGGAGAGTTTGGTTTCGTGGAAACAGAAATGTACTGGCCCATCAATCATATGATTGCTCCGGCCAATAGATCGCTTAAATGTGCCGATTGCCATTTCAGGGAAGAGTCCACAAGATTCAACTGGGAACAATTGGGATACAAAGGTGATCCAATGCGCACAGGCGGACGGTTTAAGTAGAATTTCTTCTTTCGGGAGATTAGGATTTCCAGGATTGGCTGTTTTTCCGCTTGCTCAAATAATAGTCCTGCATTAATTCATCTTTTGTGGTTTAATCATTCTTTCAGGTGAGAGAATTTTATCAAGTTCTTTTTTAGAAAGTAAGCCTTTCTTAATGCATAGTTCATAAACTCCACTATTGGTTTCAAGCGCTTCTTTGGCCAAGCGGGAACACATTTCGTAACCCAGAATAGGATTTAAAGCAGTAACAATACCAATGCTATTTTGTACCATTTTTAAACATCTTTCCTTATTGGCGGTTATTCCCTTGATGCACCGATGTTTTAAAGTCATCATTCCATTTTTCAACATCTCTACGGACTCAAATATACTTTGTACAATTACCGGCTCCATTACATTTAATTCAAGTTGTCCGGCTTCGGCAGCCAGGGTAACGGTTAAATCATTGCCAATAACTTTAAAGGCAATTTGATTAACAACTTCAGGAATAACTGGATTTACTTTGCCGGGCATTATTGAAGATCCGGGTTGCATAGGAGGAAGATTAATTTCATTGATCCCAGTTCTTGGTCCTGATGATAATAATCGCAAGTCATTTGATATTTTAGAAAGCTTTACAGCCAGCCGTTTTATAGCTGATGAATACATCACAAAGGAACCTGTGTCCTGTGTTGCTTCAACCAGGTTTTCAGCATTTTTTAATTCCAATCCTGTTATCTTTCGTAAATGAGCCACAACTTTATCTGCATAATCAGGGTCAGAATTGATTCCGGTTCCGATGGCAGTGGCACCCATATTTATTTCGAGAAACAATCGTGCATTTTCTTCCAGGCGTTTAATTTCTTCTTCGAGTGTTGTTCCCCAGGCATTAAAATTCTGTCCCAGTGTCATTGGAACAGCATCCTGTAACTGGGTACGTCCCATTTTTAGCACATCCTTAAACTCATCACCTTTGGCTTTAAAAGATTTAACAAGCTCTTTTAATGTTTTAATAAGCGTTAAGTTATTATTGTAGAGAGCAATTTTTACAGCAGTTGGATATGCATCGTTGGTTGACTGAGAAAGGTTAACATGATTATTTGGGTGACAATACTCATATTCTCCTTTTTTCTTCCCCAGAATCTCCAATGCACGGTTTGCAATAACTTCGTTGGCATTCATATTCGTAGAGGTGCCTGCTCCTCCCTGGATCATATCAATAACAAAGTGGAACTGATATTTTTTGTTTATAATCTCAGTACAAGCAGTGATTATCGCAGCAGCAATGTCATCATCCAATAAATTAAGCTCGTGATTGGCTTCTGCAGCCGCTTTTTTCACCATGGCTAGCGCCACCACAAGTACGGGGTAGAAATTAAGTGAAATACCACTAATGTTAAAATTTTCCATGCCACGCAAGGTCTGGATACCATAATACGCCTGGTTGGGTACATTTCTATAACCCAACAGATCATGCTCCTGGCGTGTTTCTCCAGCTTCGTATTGTGCTGCTACGTTTACCATCCGGTTATTGGCATGGCGCATTCTTCGGGAGATTACCTGGGAGATATTTGATAATATTTTTAAGGCGGATGCTCCGTTCTGAACAAAGTATTCTTTCTTTACTGAAAGCACGTGGGTAGTTTCTATTGCCCGGGCACTTGTTGAATGTTTACTATCGCTTGACCAACTACCTTCTCCAAGGAAATCTCCTTTAGTAAAGTATGAAAGAGGCTTTTCTTCTTGATAGATATTTCTTTTAAAAAGTTCTACTTCTCCTTCGTAAATTAGGAAAAGATCTTGACGTTCTCCATTTTCTTCAAATAGCAATTCGTTGCGCTTAAACGTGGCCTCTTCTATGCTCTCTGACAAGGTATGAAACTCCTGATCGGTTAAGCCTTGAAAAAGTTCTATTTCTTTGATGAAAGCTTGTATCTGTGAATGGTTCATATTTTGTTTTATTTCTAAATATTTGGTTTGTGAATATATGATAGAATAGTCATTTATGTTATTGGATATCAAAAGTTTACTACAAATACACTTAGTATAATACTCCCATAATCCTAGACCAGAGGTTTAGTTAAAAATAATGTTTTAATTTTACTAAACCTATGACAAAACAATCTAGACGCAAATTCAGTGCGGACTTCAAGGCCAAGGTTGCCTTAG
>Ga0307990_1000422_pt1 | contig 38155 bp, 32 predicted proteins | sample EllFjometagen129_FD_203168 | JGI IMG/M metagenome (GOLD analysis project Ga0307990, IMG submission 203168) | Marine microbial communities from Ellis Fjord, Antarctic Ocean - #129 | ecosystem: Environmental > Aquatic > Marine > Unclassified | place: Southern Ocean | collected 2014-10-08
CAATTCTAACACAACGCACATAATTATTGATTCTTATCGCATCACCCTGAGGTCCATTTCCATTCGGATATAAACTTGGGTCACCATCCTTAGGATCACTGCGTTGAGCTCCTGCCCCGTGAACATCCTGCCAAAAATCCATAAACCCCATGGCACGGCCAAAAGATACATAAGAGGCATAAGCTGCACCTGTATCAGACCAATTAAAATGTGTTGTGCTACTCCAGTAGTAACCATAATCAGCCTCACCTGCTTCATTGGTAATTTCTGTACAATTAAAAAGTGGATCAATTGCTGCAGAATTTGTTGTACCTGGTGAACGAGAATAATCTACTATACTCTGCAGTTCTTTTACATCCGGTAAACGCCAGTCGGAGTATCCGTTATATTCCAGATTTTCTGCATATTCTAGAGCGTCTTCCCAATTCATGCTTTGCCCATTATCAGTTGTCATCCACATCAAACCAGTGGCAATATCTGTGATAGTACTGTCGCTATTATCCACAAAATCGTTAATTCCATAAGTCTCATTTCCACGTACATAAGTTACAAAGAATTCCTTATCTCCCGGTCCAAATGGCATAGTCAATCCATAACCTTTGATCCGTCCATCGGCAAAATTTACGCCAAACAACAATTCATCATCCACATACATGTTTGAACTTGCATACTGTGAATCAATGATGCGTTCCCCTGCATCTGTGTCACCGTAGGCAAAATCAAAATAATCGGTATCGATAAAAGGGATCAGACCTGAAGTATCTGTACCCTCATATCCGCTGGGATCAACACCGCTGAACTGAATCAGAGAATATTGTTCTTTAATTGTGGGAAGTCTCCAGTCATCATAGCCACCCAGATCGTATGAAGAAGCTCCTGCAACTGCTTCATCATAAGACATTTTGTCATCTGCATCAATATCACCATCATCATCCATATCGGGACTTTTTGACCACATTAGACCTGTAACCATATCTGTGATTGTTTCATCCCCATTGTCCACATACTGTGCTTCGTTTCTACTATATTGTGCATCCTGACCATAAAAGTCATCTCCACTGGACGGTGCAGAAATTTCGATGCTATTATTATAAAAACTTGTTTGATTGGTACTAATAATTGGATAACCGCTAATATCCGGCAGGTTATCTTCCGAATTACTGGATGTGGTCTCACTACAAGCTGCTATAATCAACATGAGTGCAAACACGATTAATAATTTGCTGATTTTTTTCATTTTTTGCCCCCTCTTTTCTTTATTTCAATTATTAAGACATACTAAATATAAAAGTACTGCGGAAAATGAATAAATAGTTGACAGCGCAACCATTTAAAAATTAGTTGCGTCATCAACTAAAAAGGAGATTGAAATGGATTTAAAAGAGAAAAGATCGATTGGCTTTTACCTGAACTTTATGGGCAGGCAGGCACACCGCTATTTCGAGCAAAAATTTCATCCTTTTGGTTTACCGCGTGGCTCGACGTATATTTTACGCAAATTATACAAAAAAGATGGTCTTCGTCAAAATGATCTATGTAATTTTTTGCATTTAGATAAAGCAAATATAACCAGAACTTTAGCAAAACTTTTGGAAATGGGTTATGTTCGCAGGGAAAAAGATGAAATCGACAGCAGAGCAAACAGAATCTTTCTTACTAAAAAAGCCAGAGATTTTAAAACGGAGTTTGATGCGATTTTCCTCAGCTGGAACGATATAATAACGACAGGTATGAATAGAAGAGAAAAAGATCAGTTGATAGAAACTCTGATCTTAATGAGCGAAAATGCTCAGAATTATTTTGAAAATAAAGGGAAAAATTAATGCAGAACAATAATATATTAGCTGATAATAACATAAAAAAATTGCTATTTAAATTATCACTTCCTGCCACAGCGGGTATGATAGTGATGGCACTTTACAATGTAGTAGATACAATCTTCGTTGGTCGGGGAGTAGGAGCTTTGGGAATTGCCGGGCTTTCTATTGTTTTTCCCATCCAGATGATCGTGATGGCATTTGGACACCTGTTTGGGATAGGTGGTGCTTCAGTAGTATCACGTAGTTTAGGAGAAAATAACATACGCAAAGCGAACAGCGTAGTAGGAACGATATTCAGTTCAACTGTGATCTTTTCAGTAATTATAACTATTGGATTTCTGGTTTTCAAAGAACAGCTTCTGGTACTGTTTGGGGCATCAGAAGGTATCTATCCATATGCCAAAGATTATTATGAAATAATTGTATTTGCTTCAATTTTATTTATAGCAGCAATGAGTACAAACAGCCTGGTGCGAGCAGAAGGTCATGCCAAAGTTGCTATGAATACAATGATCATCGGAGCAGTATTAAATATCATTTTAGATCCGATCTTTATTTTTACATTTAAAATGGGTGTGCGCGGAGCTGCCTGGGCTACTGTTATTTCTCAATTTATTGCTGTTGTTTACATTCTTAGATTTATTAATAGTGGTAAGAGTATCCTAAAAATAAAAGTAAAACATTTAAGAGTAAAACTGCCGATTTTAAAAGAGGTTTTTGCTATTGGGATCTCTTCTTTCATGCGAAATGTAGCCGGGAGTCTGGTCTTTGCACTGTTCAATAGAGCTTTAGGAGCTTCCGGTGGTGATCTGGCGATTGCTGCTTATGGCATCGTACAACGGTTCCTGCGTTTTTTGGTAATGCCTACTATAGGAATTGCCCAGGGTATGCAGCCGATTGCAGGATATAATTACGGTGCGGGACGGTTTGATAAAGTGAGAGAAGTAAACAAGATTGCCATTATCTGGGCTACTTGTGTTGCTTCATTCGGATTCTTTGTAGCACAACTTTTTCCCAGTCAGATGATGATGATCTTTACCGATGATCCTGAGCTTATCGCGACTGGTGCAAATGCCATGCGTTTGATGGTGCTGATGATCCCAGTGGTCGGATTTCATATTGTAGGAACAACCATTTTCCAGGCTTTGGGAAAAGCATTACCTTCACTCATTTTGTCGATGAGCCGGGAGATTCTTTTCCTGATACCACTTATTCTGGTGTTACCAAAATTCTGGGGATTAAATGGAATTTGGCTGACTATGCCAATTTCGGATATTCTATCGTTTATTCTCACAGCAATTTTGTTTTATAATCTGGTAAAGCATTTGAAAAAGCCGGGAGAGCTTAGCTTGCAAACAAGATAAACTATTAAATAATTATTTTAAACTTACCCGGACAAATAATCTTTCGCCGGGAGTAAAATTTTCCAGAGCAAGCTTCTGATCATCGAGAACAATCTCAATTTTAGCATAGGTATTCACTGTCTCAAATGAAGAGCTAAGAGCTTTCACTTTTTCCATTACAGGAGAAACTGTAGCAACTTCACCTTTGATTTTTTTTCCGTTTCCACAGTGGATAATTGCTTTATTCCCAACTTTAATTTTTTGGCTACTATAAGAATTTCCGAAGGCTATTACCCAAATTTTACCCATGTCACTAATCTCAGCGATTGCATCTCCATTTTTCACCTTCTCTCCGGGTCGATTCCGAATATCAGTAACGATACCGTTGATAGGTGAAGTGATAGTCATGTTTTCAATTTCCTGCTCAAGATCACTGATTTCAGCGGTAACTTTATCAAGGTCTATAAGATATTTGGAAGCTAAAATAGAACCGTTGTTATTTAGAATATATTTTTCTTCTTTCTGCAAAGAGAGTATGCTCTGAATAGTTTCCATTTCTTTGAAAACTAGAAGTGAATCATTTTTTATTTCATTAAATCTTATTAGAGTTTCTAAATAATCATTAGTTTCTTTTTCAAATTCTTCAGCTGATATCAGGTTTTTATTATAGAGTTTCTTCTGAGCAGTGTATTGTTTTTTGGAACTATCAAATTTGGATTTAGTTACAACCAGTTTTTCAGATGTGGAGTTTAATTCCAGCTCAGCTTTTCGCAGATCGGTAGTGTTTTTTAATATCTTTTTTTCTAATTCGAAAAGTTCCATTTTCAGGTGATCTCCACTTTGATTAGACAAGATCAATGCTTCATATTTTTCACGTTCTTTCTTCAAGGTTTGCAGTTTAAAAGGAAGCCGGGAATTTTCCAATTGAACGATCTTGTCACCAGCCTGCACTTCCTGCATGGAAGAAACAAAATATTGTTTTACAGTACCTGATGCTTCAGTGCTGATAACAACTTTCTCGCTGCGGACAACTGCCGGCAATTTTTGCGAACGCGCTTCAATATGATAGGATAAAACTGCCGTTACTATCATCACTACGATCGATGCAATCGTGATTATTTTTATCTTTTTTCTCTTCATTCTGCTTCCTCTACAAAGTTATTTATAAGGATAATTTCTTTAAATAAATTCATTTCAGCTACTTTATATTCAAGCTCAGCTTTCTCATTTTTCAGTGTTTCTTTTTCTAATTTCAGTTCCGGATTTTTGCCTAATAAGGTAGGTTCTTCCGCAAATTTCTTTTGGATAATCTCCAAATTTTTATTATATAGCTCTTTCAACCTTTTCTTACGTTCACAGGCAGTTTTTGCTTTATTATAATAATACATTCTTTCTATTTGGAATTTATCTAATTCTGTTCTTATTTCATTGAATCGATAGTCTAATTCGTTTTGGTGGGAATTTAATAATGCAAGTTTTCCACTAGTATTGGAGATAATATTGAAAGGTAGCGAAAATTCAATTCCTGTTTCGGGAAACTCTTCTTTCTGATTGCGTTGCATATTTTCTAAAACACCATTTTGAGTTGTGTCCCATACCTGATCAGTGTTCCGCCAGTTATAAGAAAATGATAAATTCACTTCCGGGAGGAATGCTTTGTAATAACTTATTTTTATTTTACTGCGGATTTTCCTTAATGAATCAATCAGCTTGTTTCTTTTGAAATCTACTTTTTTGTGAAATTTAATTGTATCCGGCAACGTATTTTTTTCAATTATTTTCCGAAATATGGTTTCACTGAAAACCGTGACTGGAAGTTCATATTGTAACTCGAATTTACTACAAATTTCCTGTAGATCAGCAATATTTTTTTCCAGTTTTTCGATCTCTTCCAAATTCTCGATCAAGGATTCAATTTCAATTATGTTTTCTCGGTTCAGCTCTTCCAGTACTTCATTTTCCCGTTGCAAAATTAGAAGTTTTCGCTTTAATAACTTTGTCATCTCTTCGGCTTCGAACCAGTCGACAATATCTTCCAAAGCATCTGAAAGATATTCTGTTCTGGCAATGATGAGTTCCTGCTCCAATCGGAAAAGATCAATACTGGCATTGATCTCGTCTGCTGTTGCATCGAAGTCTTTGGGGAAGAACTGTTTTGCCAATTCTATCTTCCAGCGCTCATCTTCTTCATTGATCTTCGATTCTTCCAGTGATGTTCCTATCTCATATCTCTCGATGTCGTTATCCCAGCTTTGGTAAGAAAAATTCACATCAAATAGAGAAAGTGATTTATCAATTTTAGCTGTGGCTTTTTCCTGTTCATATTTATTTAAAAGTTGCTGATAATCGGAATTTTTTTGCAGTAATCCATTGATTAATATCTCACTGTCAATAACGCTGAGTTCAGATGCGATTAAGCCTGAAATGTAAAAGACGAGTAGGATTAATGAACTAAACTTCTTCATTGGTTTGTTCCGCTGTAAGTTCTTCTTGATCATCAATTTCTTGGGTTAGTCTTTCCTGCTCAGCTTTGTTTAGTTTTTTCAATCTTTTTTCACGCATTTTAATAAAATAAATTACTGAGAGTACAAAACACATGAACACAGTTCCGATTATTGCTGCATAATACTGGCTCAACCCACAGGACATTCCAATAATGATAGCATAAAAAACTTTTATCGTATTGGAAGGATCTTTTACTTTGGTGCGAAAGCGGATTAGGCTGAGTGCGCCTGCTAAACCAAAAGCACGAACCAGGTTGTCGGCAACCACAATCCAGATAAAAGCACCGCCAACAGAAAGCAGAAGCAAAGTAAACTGGATGGACTGCATCTCTTTCTTCAACTTTAGATCATTCTTTTTACGGATATAAGTAAGCTTATAAACGTACGCATAAACAAGCCCCAGTATCATTGCCATCGACAAATTGAATATTATCTGTAACGGAGATTGGGCAATTCCTCCGGCAGAACTGTTTTTTATTACTTCAAATAATTCCTGCATTTTTTACCTCATTACTACTATATATTATTTTAATATTGAACTCTTATAAGTTACTTTCTCCCAGTTTCAAATATTTCTTCATTAACTCAAAAGACTCTAATATTTTTAGTGGTGTTTCTGTCTCTGTTTCTTCATCGATTTCAAAATTATATTTACCACGGGCTGGATAATAAATGGAGTTAATACCGGTGGAAAATTTAGAAAATCTTCTTTGCCGCAGCAGGGAAAGTCTATTTACCATTTTTTTATGCCACTTGGGAGTTTTTCCCATTACTTTGGATTCCAATACTACAGCATCTAAAGTGGTTGTCTTTGGCTTTCCCAACAATTTTTCGTGGGTAATATTTCTATCAACAGTAATACGTACTTTTCTCGATTTTTTTTGAAAAGCTACTCTTTCGTAACTAGACCTCAGAACAGGAACAAATTCATTTAGAGAAATTAATTTAGAGATCATTTTGTAAGTTTTCTGAGCACCTGCTAATCCTTTATTTGCAGCTTTAATTTCTTCCTTTATCTTCTTTCCAGCAAGAAAATCTGATAATAAATCTGCTGGAAGAATAAATCTCTTTTTCCTGGAGATGCCATTATGTTTAACTTTTAATTCAACTAAATAATTATCAGAATCGTTATATCTACGCAAACGTATCTTAAACCTGAATTTTCGACGGTTCAGATATTCATGAAATAATAGATGCTCTTTTGTGTCCAGATAGGTTGTTTCTATCAGGTAAGGATTTTTACCTTCAAAGATGTGAATTGGAATGTGTTCAGATAGTTCCTCTTTGATTTCTTCAAAAGTATGTTCCAAAATAAGATATTTACGTTCTTTTCGTTTAAAGTTTAAATCGTTGTTACTCATAATATTTCCTATTTCATTAAAATCATTTTTTTAGAAGCTGAAATGGAACCGTTTTTTAACTGGTAAAAATACACGCCGCTTGCTACATTTCTACCACTATCATCTTTGCCATTCCAAGTTACCGAATGCGTATCTACTGTCATTTTTTCCTTGATCAGGGTTTTAATTTTCTGTCCTTTGATATTAAAAATCGAAATCTCTGTATCGTGGGTTCTCGATAGTACATTAAAAGATATTGTCGTACTGGGGTTAAAAGGATTTGGATAGTTGTTTAGATTCAAGTCTTTAGCTGTAACTATTTCATCTTCTACCGATACACCTGTGCTATTTACTTGCCCAGGAGTTCCATGATTTAACGATGCCTGCCAGCTTTCTGCAAGTGTATTATCAAAGGAGGGATCAATCAGTTCCAAGGTATTTCCAAATCCATCGGGAAGAGTAGGCCATCCCTCTTCATCATCATAATCTACCGAATCAATGAGTGTTCCTTCTGCATCGAACAGCCGGATAGGCTCCCCACCACCACTCAGACCAAAATCAAAATCACCGATAAAATTGGCAACTCCCGGAAATGCTGAACTGAAAAGGGCTGAATCGTTACAAAGTACTAAATATTCGTCTCCTGCCAGGATTGTATTAACTGGAATAATGAAAATATGTTCATCGTCTTCATCTTTGAACTCCCAGCCGGAAATATCCAAGTCTTCTGTGCTTGGATTATAAAGCTCCACCCAATCTTCCGGATCGAAATCTTCCGATGAGTGATAATTTATTTCATTGATGACGATCTCACCAGTTTCAGTGGTAACATCTAACTCATAGAATTCATGAGCTGCTTGAGCCGGCAGGAAAGCTCCAAGATCATTATTTTGAGCATAAAAATAATATTTAATATCCTGATAACCAGCTTCCAAAGAAACTCCATAAGTTCCATCTCCAGCTGTTCCATCATTATGGCTCCCATCATCAAACATTTCTAATTCAGTAAATTTGACATCTTGTGAAATCTGATAAGTTAACCAGACTTCATCTGCATCTGCAGCATTAACATTGAACCAGACAGTGGAATTTGGTGTTACTACCTGCGGAGAATGGGCCACAGAACCGAGATTAGGAATATCACCTTGAAACTCCGATTGATTAAGTAGCCACTGATAGCGGGTTTCCATCAATTCAGTTAGTCCAACAATTGAAGAAGCACCTGGACCGCCGCCAGTTGTAACTGTGGAATTTATGTTCAGTAGAAATTGACTGTATGAATAAAAAGTATTAGGGTCAGATTGATAATCCGTATCGATAATATCCTGCAGCTCATTTGCCCGGGTTTCATACCAGCCGGTTTGGAATATCTCTTCGATAATTGTTCGCATGTGTGCGATATACATTTTCTGATATTTATCGATATTCAAAACTTTATTGATAATAGGATAATCAGAATCATTCAGATACAAGAGAGGGTCGAGTGTCTGCTTCTGATATGTATTAAGAGGTGGACCTCCTCCAAGCAACATGGAGAAGACTCCAAAGCTTTCATTCAGGTCCCAAATGATAGGATTAAAAAGATCTGCCTCATCCTGAAATAAGTAATAGTTATGTCCAAAATTTATAGGTGCATCCAAGTTGACTATCAGGTTATCAAAAGCAAGCATCCATAGATGATTATCCACATTCAGATAGTTTCCCATTTCATTTGGATTATTATTAAAAACATTTAAAAATTCTATTAATTCATCCCAACCGGTAATTTTAATTCGTAATAGTCTGTGTAACTGGTAGAATCTGGTCCAAAATATCCCCAAACTGTAATTGATTGAGGGGCTCCATCATCAAATAGCTCTCCCTTAAATCGGATATCATTATTTGTAGTAAATTGTGTGTTTTTGAAATATTTATCTACAGATTGCACACTTGTATAAAGTCCAATTAGATTGCCATTTATATATACATTTGCATAATTTGCTTTGCTTACCGGCATGTAATTAGCAGCTATTTCATAGCTTAAAGTTTCACGTACAAAAGATGGATCGTTATAACCGTTAGCTAGTTTAATGGTTCCATAACCCTCATATGCTTGATCATCAATTATGTAATCGAGTTTTATATTAAGTGGGTTTTTCACATTTTGTGACGAATAAGAACTGTTTCCTTTATAACGCACACCCACACTATCGAACTGTACACCGTTTAAGATAGCTGATCCTACAAGACGTTCTTCTTCACCAGCTGCATAAAGGTTATCCAGCAGTTGATCCCAATTTGTTTCTTCAAAAGTTAGTTCGATTGTATTAATTGTGTTGATGTCATAAAAATCTTGAGCCACAACCAGCCCGAAAATCATTGTCATTAATGTTGTTAATATTATTTTCTTCATTTTATCCCCTTTTCCTATATTTATAGATATAGACCTTTATTTACAAAAATACTGCTATTTTTTTTCATTTGTGATACATTATTTCGTTAAGATCATTTTTTTAGTTTGTTCGAAATTACCACTTTTTAATTTATAGAAGTAGATACCGGAAGAGACAGATTTACCATTATCATCAGTTCCGTTCCATACCACGTTTTGCTCACTTGTTCCTAAATTTTCGTTTGGGAACGTGAATTTTTTCACTTTCTGACCTCTCAGATTGTAGATTACCAGTTCGGTGGCTTCGGTGGAATCGGTGTTTAATTCAAACGAGATTGTTGTTGATGGATTGAAAGGGTTAGGGTAGTTATGAAGATTCATGTTTTGTTTTATGATCGTATCCTCAACAGATGTTGCTCCTTGACTGTTTTCTGATCCCGGAGTTCCATTACCATCCGACGCCTGCCAGCTTTCTGCAAGTGTATTATCAAAGAAAGGATCGATAAGTTCCAAAGTATTTCCATTTCCATCTGGAAGTGTAGGCCATCCTTCTTCATCATCATAATCTACCGAATCAATGAGTGTTCCTTCTGCATCGAACAGCCGGATAGGCTCCCCACCACCACTCAGACCAAAATCAAAATCACCGATAAAATTGGTAATGCCAGGAAAAGCAGTGCTGAACAAGGCTGAATCCTTGCAGAGCACCAGGTATTCATCTCCTGTCAGGATCGTGTTATTAGGAATAGTAAAAATGTGTGTATCATTTTCATCTTTAAACTCCCAGCCGGAGATATCCAGGTCTTCTATGCCAGGATTATAAAGTTCCACCCAATCTTCTGGATCGAAATCTTCTGCTGAGTGATAATTTATTTCATTGATAACAATATTGCCTGTTTCAGTTGTAACGTTTAGAGTATGAAATTCATATTCAGCTCTTTGAGGAGAAAGTTTTACGGCGTTGTCATTTTCAGCATAAATGTAATATTGCAGATTAGCATAGTTTACATCTACTGAAATTCCAAATATCCCGTCTCCTGCCAGCTCATCATTATGGTTGCCATCATCATACATTTCCAATTTTTCAAATTTATCATATTCATCCGATCTAAATCCGATTTCCAGAAGTTCAGTATTATAAGTATCTACAATAATCCATGCAATTGAATTTGGTTCGATGATTTCAGGAGAAGTTGAAATATTATTGATTTCAGGAATGGTTACATTAAAAGAATTGTGGTTATTCAGAAATGTAATTCTTCCATCCATCAATTCAGTAATACCTATAATAAAACTTGATCCACCACCAGTAACAGAATTATTAATATTATTTATGAAATCATTGTAAGTGTAGAATTTATTTTGGTCTGCCTGTACACTGGAATCGATGATTTCCTGTAATTCATAAGCTCTGGCTTCATACCATCCATTGGCAAAATTTTCTTCTAAGATCGTTTTCATATGAGCAACGTATATCTTTTGATATTCTGGGATTGACAGTAATTTACTTACTATTGGGTAGTTGCTGTTATTTATGTTATAGAATGGATCAAACTGTTGCAATTCTGATACAGTCATAGATGGAGAACCATGTCCACCATTGAATGTGCCGAATGTCATGTTCAGATCCCAATAAATATAATTGAACTGATCGTTTTCATCCATATAAAGATAGAAGTTGTGTGGAGCCATTATTGGGCTATCATTGCTAACTAATGTATTGTGAAATGCTAGTAGCCAAAGTGTTCTATCTACATCCAGAATTTCTCCTATCTCATCCGTGTTAAGGTTTAATGTATAGCATAAATCTACCAATTTCTGCCAACCGTAATCAGATTTTAATTCATAACTGGTATAGTAATCTGTACTGTCCGGTCCTAAGTATCGGATTGTAGCTGATCCGCCACCAGGACCTCCCCCAACCGGATTACCTTTTATCAAAGTGTTTTCGTCACTGCTAAAAAAACTTCTGGCAAAGTATTTATCTACTGATTGAACACTTGTATATAAACCTATTAATTCGTCATTCACATAAACATTAATATAATTTGCTTTGCTCGCAGGACTATATTTAGCTGCAATTTCATAACCAATTGTTTCACGAATAAAAGAGGGATCTTTAAATCCATTGGAAAGCTTTAATGTGCCGTATTCCCCCAGAAGCTGATCCTCGATAATGTAATCCAGTTTTATATTGAAAGGATTTTTATCATGAGATGGATCGCAGGAACTATTGCCTTTATATCGCACCCCAATACTATCGAATTGAACGCTGTTAATAAGAGCAGTTCCCATTAAGCGTTCATCATCCCCAGCAGCATAATAATTATTCAGAATATTTTCCCAATTTGATTCTTCGAAAGTGATTTCTATCGTGTTGATCGTATTGATGTCATAAAAATCTTGAGCCAGAACCAGACCGAAGATCATTGTCATCAAAGTTGTGAATAATAATCTTTTCATTTTCTCCCCTGTTTCTTAAATATAACTAATAAGACAAAATTTAATAACAAACACTGCATATTTTATCCTATTAAAAAAAACCTTCGAGTTTTTCTATACTAAACTTTAAGTTATTTAACTTTCTCGGAAGCAATGATCAATTTTTCAAATCCGCTGATCTTGGCAATGTCCATCACTTGAACCACAGTTCCATGAGGTGTGGTTTTATCAGCTTTGATCACCAGACTGGAAGTGTTGATTTCTTCTTTGTATTTCATCAATTTTGCTTTCAGGTTTTCCAATTCGATCAACTCTTTTCCCAGATAGATCTCACCTTCGGAAGAAATTGTTACTGTAAGTTCATCAGTGTTTTCTGCAGTTGTACTTTCTGTTTCGGGTAGATCCAGCTTCATGCCGGGCTGTTCCACAAAACTAGTAGTAAGCATGAAGAAGATAAGCAGCAGTAACACTACATCGATGAGCGAAGTAATGCTTATGACAACTGTTCGAGATTTTTTGGTAAGAAGTTGCATTTATTTTACACTCCGAAAAGCAATTATTTTCTTGAGTAGATTATTGGAAATATTTTCAATGTCCAGGATTATGTCTTCAGTTTTTTTGGAAAAATAATTATAGAAAATTAGAGCAGGGATTCCCACAGTGAGACCAGCAGCAGTTGTGATGAGAGCTTCAGAAATTCCACCTGATAGAGCGGATGCTTCTCCCACACCTTGCACCGAGATAACATTAAAGACTTTGATCATGCCCACAACAGTTCCCAGTAGCCCCAGAATTGGTGTTACAGCCGCGATAGTTTCTAAAATAATCAATCCTTTATCTAAAACTCTAACTTCCTGACGTCCGCTATCAGAAAGCTCATCTCGCACTGCCAGATACGATGTTCCTTTGTGCTCCAACACCATTTTCATCAAGTTGGAAAGTACACCTTTATGTTGATCGCAAACGATTAGTGCCAGATTGATATCATCTTCTGATGTAAGACTGTTCACCACACTTTTCACTTCGGGCACGATTATTTTTTTAGATCGCAAGTTGATGAGTTTTTCTATTATCACTGCTAGTGATAGCACGCTGCAAATTGCTATTGGTATCATCAGATAACCGCCTTTTTGCAGAAATTCAAACATTTCTATAAACATAATTCTCCTTTTTACTTAACCTCGTAAGGTTTTCTTTCATTAAGTCCTGCGACTTTAGACCTTTTAAGTTTTCTTTCATTTCTATTTATTCCTAATCAAGTATGAAAAAAGAGCAGTCACTTCCAAATATGGTTCAGGAAAATTTTTAGGAAGTGGAATAAATGGTGCAGAATACGTTATTGCTCGAGTGCTGGTATCGTCCAATGTATAATGTGCATCGCTTCCAATTACTTCCAAATCTTTTAGCGAACCATCCTGCATTATCTTAAAGCGTATTAGAGTATTACCATCGATTGCACCTAACCGGGTAAAAGCGTATGGTGGATTAATATTACTTTGTACCTTATGCTTTAATTGAAGCATGTAAGGTGCAAATTCCCAGGCATAAGTATTAAATTTCATGCCGCCATTGTTTCGTGTGGAATTGATCTCCTGATCATAATCAAGAGTGGTTTTTGTGAAATTTTTTAATTTTTGCCTGGCTTGAAAATCTTTCAAAAAGGTTGGTTTCTTCTCGTACAGATCAGCTAGGATATCTGATATTTTTTCTCCATTTTGTGATTGCAATTTAGCATCTTGAGTCTGTTTTGTTTCATTCTCTTGGAATGATTTATGAGTTAAATCACCAGTTTGGAAAGGAAACTCTTTATCGGGCAGATCACTTTCATTCAAGTCGGAAACTTTGGTATTTTTATCCGAAACCAAATCACTTTCTGCGTCAGGAAGCTGATCTTCTACATTAGGAGTTTCAATCAGCTCAAAAGTCAGCCGGTCTTCTCCCTGCAAATCATTTGATTGTTGGGGATTGAAAAATACACTTTTATCCATTTGCAATAAAAGCAATAGCAAAATATGTACAATAATTGATAAAACAATATAGATTAAAAGTTTATTTTTCTTCAGCAATATTCCCAAAATTTCTCCAGCTACTTTGCGATTTTAGATATTTAAGCGTCAATAAAATGTTGAATCTAATTTTCAACTAATTGGATAATTGTCCATATATCCAATCCCTGTTCCGATTGCTGTGTTTTATTAGATGCATCACCCTGCATTCCACCTTTACCCATTCCCTTGCCACCGCCGGACCGACCACCAGATGGTCTATCACCCATTCCATCCATTTCTTTCATTTGTTCTTTCATTGCCTCTTTATCGGGTTCAGGAACTTCAAAACCAAGTGCAATTTTAGAGGTTTGATTAGCTCCAATTGAAGCTGTGAAATCAGGGTTATCTGCCAGAGGAATTTTTAATTCATAAGCAAAAAGTTCTTTTTCGAAGGCAATACCTATTTCAACTCCGTTCAGGTCTGCAAATTTGATAACTTCGTTCTGCTCACTTCCCTGACTAATAATTTCCAGTTCTTTGCTTATGGATTTCACCATACGATCCATCATTTTGGGATCCACTTTTCCATTCTTTGGATCACTTTTTCTCGATTGATTTCCATTTTCTTCCGGCATTTGCTGATTCATTAAATTCTGCATACCTAATGGGAAACGAATTCCATAATTCATTTTTCTTTTTGCATCATTGTTGATCCACAAAGTTAACCCTTGAGACAGAACTTGTCTGGTTAATTCACTAGTTGTTGGATAGAAGCAGAGATAAAGAAAATCATTGTCGTTCATAACACCAAAAACAATGTCATGTTTCTTGATATAATATTTGGCATCGCTCCAATCTTCATCATTTCCATCTATTACAATTTCATGCGTTTTAAAAATACTTTCAACTTTAAATAAATTACATCCGCTGATAAGAAAACCATATGCGAACATTATTACTGCTAATATTTTTTTCAAAATTTTCTCCTTCTAAATTTTCTTCTTATTTAAAGGGGAGGTGGGGAGCTTTGCAGCTCCCCGGAGAACGGTCAATTACGGCTTTTCTGACCTTTTTCATGTTTGTTATGAGTATCTTCTACCATCGTTTTGTATTCTTTTTGCTGATCTTCGTTTAGTAATTCAGAAATTTGTTCGTTTATTTCATCCATACTATTCTTAAATTTTTCACGATCACCTTTACTTTGAGATTTTCCCGGTTCACCTTGGGATTTCATCAGCTCAAATTGTTCATCTACAAGTGGACTAATACTTTCTTGTTGTTCACTTGTAAGTTCTAAACTGCTGGTTAAGTTTTCCATTATTTGCTTTGCATCAGGTCTTTGCTGTCGTTTGTTGTTTTGAGCAAATAACATTAAACTTGTAACTAACATTATCAGCAGTATCACGTTTTTCTTATTCATCTTTGCCTCCTTTTCACAAACTTGAAGACAGATGATATAAGATTATCCTGCGGATTTTTTAAATGTTTTATTTCTAAAATTTATTTCCCAATACAAAAATTTGCAAAAATATTATTTAAAATGTCATCTGTTGTAACTTTTCCGATGATCTCTTCCAAAGCACTACTAGCTTCTTTCAGGTCAAAAGCTGTAAATTCATATCCCATACTGTTGTCTATTGATTCCAAAGCTTTAGTTACTGACTTAGTAGCTCTATTTACAGCTGCTATTTGCCTGGCATTTGTAAGAATACCTGAGTGCAATTCTTCTTCAGATATTTCAATATTATGTAGTAAAGAGTTTTTTAATTCAGTAAGTCCCAAACTCTGATGAGTTGAACAAATAATATATCCCTTCTTTGCAAATTTTAGCAGTTCATTCTTTGTAAATTTATCAGCTTTGTTAAGAACTTTAATGATCTTTTTTGGATCAACAAGATTAGAAAGTGTTTTGTATTCTTCTTTGTTTTCATCACCATCGATCACAAATATGATTTTATGGGAATTTTCAATAATCTCATAAGAACGTTTGATCCCGATCTTTTCTATCTGATCAGAGGTTTTCCTTAAGCCTGCAGTATCAAAAATTCGTACAAGGTAACCACTAAGCGAGATCACCTCTTCCAGATAATCTCTTGTAGTTCCGGGAATAGGAGTTACTATAGCACGTTCAGTTTGCAGAAATGAATTGAAAATACTGGATTTCCCGACATTAGGAGCTCCTACTAAACTTACCTTCAAACCATCTTTAATGATAAGGCCTTCTTCACCGGTTTTTGCCAGGTATATAAGTTCCTGATTTAGAGCAGTGAGTTCATCTATTAATTTATTATTATCAATTTCATCCAGATCTTGTTCCAGGAAATCAATTTCAAGTTCAAGCTGAGTACGATAATCAGTTAATTTAGTTAATAGTTTTTCAATACGATTACGCAAACTTCCCTCATATTGTTTTAATGCAGCAAGATGTGCAATTTTAGTTTTTGCAGATAATAGATCTCCAATTGCTTCAGCTTGTGTGAGTCCAATCTTATCATTTAAAAATGCACGTTGGGTAAACTCACCTGGTTCTGCTAATCTGGTATTTCTCAACAATATCTGAAGGATCTGATTTGTGATAAAAGTGCTTCCATGACAGGAAATTTCTGCAATATCTTCACCGGTGTAACTGTGAGGTGCTTTGAAAATGGTTACTATAACTTCATCTACAAGTTTTTCTCCATCCATAATTCGGCCGAAAATTGCTTTATGAGAAGATTGCTTTTTAAGATCGACCTTACTAAAAAATATTTTGGAAACAACATCAATTGTTTTATTTCCACTAACTCTGAGAACTGAAATTCCTCCTACACCAATAGGGGTGGAAATTGCAGAAATCGTATCGTGAGAATATTCCATAAGTCTATTTTAAGATAGAGATGATCTTCTTCGTAATTTTATCAGTAGAAATTCCGATCATATCTTTTAATTGATCTATTGTTCCATGTTCAATGAATTTATCAGGTATACCAAAAGAATGAACATTGATGTTTGAATTGGAATAAAATGATTTTATTGTACTGCCGAATCCGCCGATCAGAGCATTATCTTCGATAGTAATAACGGTATGAACCCGTTTTTCTAATTCTTTGAAAAATTTTGTATCAAGGGGTTTTAGAAAACGCGGATTTATTAAATATGGTTCAACCCCGGGTAGTTTATTTTTTAGATCATTAAAAATCTGTTCTGCATCTTCCATTGCTTTACCAACACCAATTATTGCCACATCTTTCCCTTTATGAATTACAGAGCTTTTCCCAATTTCAATTGGATCTATTTCCTTTTCTGGAGTTAATGCATTTCCGCGGGGATAACGAATTACAACAGGTCCATCATTATAATTTGCTGCAAATTCAAGCATAGAGGATAACTCTTTCGCATTAATTGGAATTAGAATAAGAATTCCAGGGATTAGGTTTAAATAGGAAAGATCAAAAACACCGTGATGTGTAGCTCCATCATCTCCAACAAGTCCAGCCCTATCCAAACAGAAAACAACTGGTAATTTTTGCAAGGCAATATCATGGATGACTTGATCTAATGCTCTTTGCAGGAAAGTGGAATAAATTGCAACAAATGGTTTAAGACCCTGTACAGCAAGTCCGCCGGCAAAAGTTACGCCATGTTGCTCGGCAATACCAACATCAAAAAATTTATCTGGAAATTTCTGAGCGAAATCAGTAAGTCCAGTACCATCTGTCATGGCAGCAGTTATGGCAACTATGTTCTTATTTTTTTTTGCTAGTTTACATAAGGTATTTCCAAAAATATTGGAATAAGTTTTTACCTTTTTCTTCTTACACTTTCCGGTTTTTATTTCGTAAGGTCCCAGACCGTGGAACCTGGCAGCATCATCCTCTGCATATTCGTATCCTTTCCCTTTTTGAGTAACGATATGAACAAAGATAGGTCCGGTAAGATTTGATTTTATTTTATGGAAAATCCTTATCATTCTTGGTATATCATGTCCATCAATAGGTCCGATATATTTAAATCCCAGATCTTCAAAAATGATATTAGGGGCGAGAGAATTTATCATATTTTCTTCCAAAGTACGTGCACTCAAGATCACTCTTCTGCGAATTCGGTGAGGGAGACGCTGGACAAAATCATAAATGAGATTTTTTGTAGCATTGTAAGGCCGGCTAATCAGCATATTAGTTAAATAAGATTGAAGTGCACCAACGCTCTTGGAAATTGAAAAATTATTATCATTTAAAATAACGATCATATCTTTTTGGAGATGTCCAGCTTGATTCAAAGCTTCAAAAGCCATTCCTCCTGCAAGTGCTCCGTCACCAATTACAGCAATTACTCTGCCTTTTTCATTGTTCATATCCTTTGCTACTGCAATTCCCAGCGCTGCTGAGATAGAAGTACTGGCATGACCAACTCCAAAAGCGTCATATTTACTCTCAAAGATATTATTGAATCCGCTTAATCCCTTAAATTGCCGTAAAGTATCAAATTTATCATTACGTTCAGTTAGTATTTTGTATGCATAAGATTGATGGCCAACATCCCATACGATCCTGTCTTCCAGCGGATCGAACATCTTTAGTAATGCAATAGAAATATCGGTAGCTCCCAAACTTGGAGCTACATGCCCGCCTGTTTTTGCTGTTACCTGAAGAATTCTCTTTCTAACATCTTTTGCCAATTCCTGCAATTGTGCTATCGAGAGCTTCTGAACATCTTTTGGTGTTTTTATTTTTTCTAACATAATACAACCTATTAATTTTTAATTTTATTATTGATTGGAATCAATAACACGATCTGTGATCCAATTTAAGATATTGTCAATTCCTCTTTTTTTTAATGATGAACAAGCAAAAATTTGTTTTTCTTCTAAATGAAGCTCATTTTTCAATTTTATTATTATTGAATTCACTTTTGATTTTGGGATCTTATCTGATTTTGTGGCTGCGACCACAAATGGAATTTGCATCGACTGTATCATATCTATCATGAGAATATCTTTTGGATCTGCTTTATGCCTGATATCAACTAGACAAACAACACCTCTTAACTGCTGCCTGTTTTCAAAAAAGGTTAAGATCATTTTCTTCCAGGAATCACGTTGCGTTTTACTTACTTTGGCATATCCGTATCCAGGTAGATCAACAAAGCTGAAAAAGCCTTCCTGCTCTTTTTTGTCGATTTTAAATCTGATCTCAAAGAAATTTATTAATCGCGTTTTACCCGGTTTATTACTAACTTTAGCAATTCCTTTTCTATTTAAGATCGTGTTAATTAGAGTTGATTTACCAACATTAGATTTTCCGGCAAAGGCGATCTCAGCAAAAGAAGTTGGATAATAATCCTTTGGCTTAATAGCACTCTTAACAAATTTTGATTCTACAATTCTCATCAACTCAATACCAGATTTTGAATTTTATTCAAAATAAACCATTGAAGTAATATCGGATTCCCAAACTTCGACATCTGCCATTTTGCAATATGGAACTTTAATCCGTTTTTTCATTTCCAGATAGATAAACTTTGCAATATTTTCCGAGGTTGGATTTATTCCTTTAAAATATTCTAACTCATTTAAAAAAGTGTGGTCAAGCATGTTCATTATATCATTTAAATATTTTTTAACTTCACCAAAATCTATTGTCATGCCGATACTATCTTTTTTCTCGCATGAAATTCCTATTCGAACCTTCCAATTATGTCCATGAAGATTCTTGCATAATCCTTCATATCCATCAAGTTTATGTGCAGATGAAAAATTTGAAGTTACGTTCAATTTATACATAATTTCTCCTCATCTCTTATCAATATTTACCTCTAATAAATTTTGAAGGTTATATTTGTAAAGAACTTTAATAATTGACAAAATGGGTACTGCTTAGAATTTTTCTAACTGAAATAAATAAGATATGAGGAAATTTATGAAATGTAATGGAATGCGTAAAGAAAAAACAAAAAATGGTAGAAAGATAGATGTGAAATGTAATAATGAACTTGGCAAACATGACATTTTCTGTAAAGTTTGTGGCCAACCTACTGGTGCTCTTTCCGGTCCCTTGTCTGCAAAACTGAATTATCAGGATGTCTGGGAAAAATTCAAACCCATTAAATCTCAATATTATCCATTTGCAATTTTTATGGTTCTTACATCCTTTTTAATAATCGGTTTGGGAATTTATTTTAATAAGGAGCTGGCAGAAAGTTTTAAGCTCGATCCTTATATTTTTACGAATCTCATGCTGTTGGTACTTGTTCCATTTATCTTCATTCCATTTGGATTTGAGGATAATTTTATTAAAAATCCTTTTAAAATATCAATGTACTTTAAGGCACTTAAAAATTATCCAAAATTTTTCTTATTCGTACTTGTGAATATCCTTTATTTTTTACTTCTAAAAATTCTTTGTACCGGTTATCTCCTGGGAATTGTTGTTGATCCGATCTTACATCCCGTAAGATTGATTTTAGTGCTTTATTGGATAACGATAATTTTCCCGGCAGTTCTGCTTATAAGCAGGAAGGATATGAATCCGATCAAAGCAGTTGTCTCCTGCTATAAAGCAAGTGCAGAAACACGCTGGCAACAGTTTTTCATCGTCTTCAGACTTTTTATAATGAATATTATTGGTGCAGCTTTTGCTGGATTAGGTCTTTTCATTACGATCCCATTTTCATATATTCTGATCGAGAAGTATTTTCAAAGTTTAGATGAATTTGAACTTTTTGATTAAACCAGGTTTTTGGAATTAATGGAACATTTAAGAATTGGAATCGTAGGTAATATTGGTGTTGGAAAATCTACACTAGTAGAAGCGGCAAGCAGAAAACCTTATGATGAAATACTGCTTTCAACAATTCCCAATAGAATAGGCGATGAAAAAGTTTATGCCTTTCAGGAAAAGTTTAACTCGAAAGTATTAGATGCGTTTTATAAAGATCCAATCAGTACCGCTTTTATGGCTCAGATCGAGTTCTTCAATGGCAGGTTAGACAGACAGCGCCAGATCGAAGATAGAAAGGGAATAGTTCTGGAAGATAGAACTTTGGCCGAGGACTACCACATTTTTGGAATTGCTCAGAAAATCATGGGGAATATGACTGAAGAGGAATTTCTGACGTATCAACGTAATTATGATCTGATGACCCAAGAGATAACTCAACCTGATCTGATAGTTTATTTAAAGGCGGATGTTCAAGTTTTATTGGATAGGATCAAAGAAAGGGGCAGGAAAAGTGAAACTGGAATTCCAAGAGAATATTTGGAACAATTAAATCAACTTTATAACCAATTCATAAATCGTCATGTTACTTGCCCGGTTTTAGTAATCGATGCAAACGTAGATACTCCACTGCAAAATTATATTGAAATAACAATAAATAAAATTGCTGAAAGGATCAGATCTCTTGATCTACGAGTAACAACTCCGGGAATCAGTGAATGGGTAACCTTACCTGAAACCGCTGCAACTCTCAAAGCTATTGATGCTGAATTAAAACTGGAAAAATTCTTACTTGAAAATCCGTGTTTGATCTCAGTAGCAGGGAATGTTGGATTGGGTAAATCAACATTAACAGCTATTATGCAGCGTAGCCTGAGGATTAATGGTCTATATGAAAATCCAGAGGATAACCCTCTTCTGGGAAAATTTCTTAAAGATAAGAAAACATATTGTTATGATCTACAACTCTATTTTCTTAAAATGCGGAAAGAACTTCAAATAAAGGGAACTAGTGGGAAAGAGAGTTATGTGATGGATAGATCTTTACCGGAAGATCTGCTGGTTTTCTGTTATCAATTTCATAAAGATGGTTTTTTAAACCAAGATGAACTTGATATGCTTACTGTAAAATTTAAAACTGTCTGTAATGAAATTGCTTCTCCGGATCTGCTGATTGTGCTGAAAGGTAGAACTGATCTTGCCTGGAGTCGTATTCAGCAGCGTGGAAGAGAAATGGAAATGGAAGGCGGCTGGAGTAGAAGTGAGATTAATGCATTAAATGGATGGTATCGAACCTATGCTAACGATGTTTGTCGGTTTGGATATCATAAAGGCAGGATAATTGAGATAAATGTAGAAAAAATAGATTTCACAAATCGTATTCATATAGGTTACATTTTTGAAGCGATCTATAATGCCCTTACAGAAGGATTTGTAAAATGATGAAATTCTCAGAATTCAGGAGATTATAATGAAAAAGTTAATGATCACACTTATTGTTCTATTATTTGTTTGTTTTGTATTTGCTGAAGATATTGGTTTAATGCGTTCATCTCTGATCATGTCAACATTATGGCAGACGACATCTGCAGAATATCACGCACTTGCTTATCAAGCTTATAATATTGCTCGATTGCGACTGGATGAAGATCTCAAAGTTAAAAGAACACAAAAAAGAGCCATAATTGTAGATCTTGATGAAACAGTAATTAATAACTCAGATTTCCAGGTAAGTACAATAGTTGATGGAGCACAATATTATGGAGATTTTGATGGCTGGGTAAAAAGTGCTGAAGCAAAAGCAATTCCCGGAGCCTTAGATTTTCTTAATTATGCATTTAAAAATGGTTGTGATATATTTTACATTTCCAATAGAAAATTACGACATATGGATGGAACCCTGGATAACATAAAAAAACTTAAATTTCCGCAGGCAGAAAAATCTCATATACTCTTAAAAGATGATTCTTCCAATAAAGGTATCAGGAGAGATCTTGTTGCAGCAGATCATTTCATTGTTATGCTTATTGGTGATAACTTGATCGATTTTGAAGATATTTTTCGCCAAAAAAATATTGAAGAAAGATACTCTTCAGTAGAAAAATTTAAAGAAGAATTTGGTAAGAAATTCATTATTCTGCCAAATCCCATGTACGGAGAATGGGAAAAAACTCTTTATGGCGGAAGCCGAAAATTACCTGAAGAGTTAAAAGAAAAAATATTGTGGGAACATTTGAACCGTAAAAAATAAATACTTAATTGCATTTTTTTTAAGTAGTTATAATATAGAAATTTGATTGTATTTAAAGTCATATAATAATCTAGATTGTTAATTGTCATTTTGAAAGACACTATTATTTTTTTTCAGCTTGACATTTCAATAGCGTAATCCAATTTTTCGACATAGTCGTGTTAATTATTCCAAGGAGGAAGCTATGAAAAAAATCGTTTTATTTGTTATTCTTACAGTTTTGTTGATCCTGCCATTGTATGCGCAATCTGGTAAAATTGCCGGGCGGGTAACTATTGAGAAGAGTGGACAACCACTTGCCAATGCAGCAGTAATATTAGTTGGTATGGAACAAGGTACCTATACAAAAGATAATGGTACTTTCACGCTGGCAGATGTTCCTGTTGGGATGGCTGAAGTTCAATTCCGTTATATGGGATATGGAACTAAAACTATTGAAGTTAATGTTGAAGAAAATGAAACAGCAATTGTTAACATTCAGCTTGTTGTTGAATCAATTGGTATTGAAGGAATTAACATCGTATCTGATCGTGCAAAAGAGAGACAAACTCCAGTTGCTTTTACAGATATGGACAAAGATGAGATGGAATCAAAACTTGGTTCTAGAGATATTCCATTAGCTTTAATAACAACACCAAGTGTTTATGCCACAAATCAAGGTGGTGGAGCTGGTGATGCTAGAATTAACGTTCGTGGTTTTGACCAGAGAAACGTTGCAATTATGATCAACGGTGTTCCAGTTAATGACATGGAAAACGGCTGGGTATATTGGTCAAACTGGGATGGTGTTGGTGATGCAACTTCCTCAATTCAGATGCAGAGAGGTCTTAGTGCCGTGAATCTTGCTACACCTTCTATTGGTGGAACAATGAACATCATTACTGATCCTACAGCACTGGGAACAGGCACGAAATTTAAGCAGGAATTTGGAAGTGGTGGTTTCTTAAAATCTACTGTTATGGCTAGCACAGGTCTTATTGATAACAAATTTGCTATTAGTGCTACCGGTGTGAGAAAAACAGGTGTTGGGCTTATTGATAAAACATGGACAGATTCATGGGCATATTATGTTGCTTCAGCTTGGAATATAAATTCTAGTAATAAGCTAGAATTATATGTTGTTGGTGCTCCACAAAGACATGGTCAGAATCTTTTCAAACAAAATATTGCGACATATGATCAGGATTATGCAAAAGATCTGGATGATTATTATGAATTAGATGAAGATGATGATTCAGCATTTGATCAATTCCCGGAGCAAGGACATTCCTTCAATCAAAACTGGAGCCCAGTAAGTTATTATTATGATGGCAAACAGTATTGGAATGGAAAAGAGCATGATCGTCATGATCCAAATTTCCTAAATGAGAGAGAAAACTTCTACCACAAACCACAGATTAACTTGAACTGGTACACAAAAATTAATGAAGACCTTAACTTATATTCAATTCTCTACTATTCTGGTGGTCAAGGTGGTGGAACCGGTACATTTGGTGATATTTATCGTCGTGATGCAAATGGTGAACTTGGTGATGATGACTACAAATTCTATTATGGTCCATCTCCCTGGGCATGGGATTGGGATGCAACCATTGCTATGAATTCCGGACCTGAAGGTGATTACTGGGTTGATAAAGACAGTCTTTACAAAGCAGATGGTGAGGCTCTGGGTATATTACGTAATAGTCGTAACAACCAGTGGACGATCGGAGCAATCTCTAAAGCAAATTATACAATAAATGAAAACTTTCAAACATCTGTTGGTCTTGATTGGAGAACTGCAAACATAGATCACTTCCGAGAAGTACGTGATCTGCTTGGAGGAAATTATTTCACATTCACAGGAAATGAATTCGACACAACTGCAGATGATCAAATGAAAGTATTGGGTGATAAAATTGACTATTACAATTCTAACTCAGTTGATTGGGTAGGTGGTTACTGGCAAGGTGAGTTTACTAAAGATGCAATAACAGCCTACTTGATGGGTGGCTATTCTACAATCAAATATTCCTATGAAGATCATTTTGTAACTGCAGATACACTGGCTAATGGAGACCCTGATGTTGATAGTGGTGAATTAACAACTGAAACTGATATGTTAGGTGGCTATCAAGTAAAGGGTGGATCCAGCTTTATTATTAATGATTATTTTGATGTTTACGGTAACGTTGGTATGGTTAGTAAATGCCCAATATTTGATGAAGTTATTAATGACTGGACTGGAGATTTATTCGATAATCCAAAGAATGAAGAATTCCTAGCTTTTGAAGCAGGTGTGAACTTCAAAGGATTAGATGGAAAATTAGCCACAAAAGCTAATTTCTATTTCACAGATAGAAAAAATGAATCGAAAACTTTTGAACATGATACACTTGAATGGGATGAAATTAAGATCTTTGTAAATGGACTTGATTCAAGACATATGGGTGTTGAATTTGAAGCAAGTTATATGCCTTTACATATACTAAGATTTGACGCTTCAATTTCAAAAGGTGACTGGAAATACTTAAATAATATCGAAAATACTGAATATGAAACTCCTACAGGTGCAATTGAATCTATCGATATTTATGTTGAAGACCTTAAAGTTGGTGATGCTCCGCAGACACAATTATCTTTTGGAACATCCATTTTCCCACTTGAAGGAATGAGAGCTCAACTTATCGTACAACATTATCGTGATCACTATTCTGCCTTCACACCATTTGGCAGAACTAATCCAGATGATACAGAACAAAGTTGGAAAATTCCAGATTATACTAAACTTAATTTTCACCTGAACTATAATCTTCCTGTTAGAATTAATGGATTAGGTGTCTCAGTATTTGCCCATATGTTCAATGTACTGGATACTACATTTGTTCAGGATGCAACAGATCATAGCTCATACAATAGTTGGGGAGAAAAAGAACACAATGCAAATAATGCAGAAGTTTTCTTGGGTATGCCAAGAACATTCAATGCAGGTGTAACAGTTACTTTCTAATTAGACATAAAACATAGTTGCTTTGGGGGGAACCATTTGGTTCCCCCTTTTTTTATTTTCCTTTTCATTAGTTTATTTTTTTCAAATCGTATCTTTTATTTGACTATTTCATATATAATTAAATTTATCCTCTGGAATAAATTATGCATGATATTAGATGTATAAAATATAGTATATGGAGTGCGAAATGAAGAAACTATTTATAATTTTATTTGTAATGTTTTCATTATTACTTTTTGCAGATTCTTATGATTTGCGTGATGTGAGTGGTGAGAATTATGTTCCCGGAGTGAGGAATCAAGGTGGTTACGGAACTTGCTGGACTTTTGGAGCATTTGCTTCTATGGAAGGTAACATGATGATGACCGGTGCCTGGACAGATGCAGGTGAAACGGGAGAGCCAAACCTGGCAGAAAGACACCTGGATTGGTGGAACGGATTTAATGATCATAATAATGATGATGCAACTCCTCCTACAGGTAGCGGATTGGAAGTTCACCAGGGCGGAGACTACCGTGTGACAACTGCTTATCTTTCCAGGGTAGAAGGAGCGATCAGGGAAATTGATGCACCATATTCCGGTAATGCAACAGCTCCGGATAGATGGCTGCCAAGTTATCACTATTACTATCCCAGGGATGTAGAATGGTATAAACTGGCAGATGATCTTTCTAATATAGATGTGCTCAAACAAACGATCATTGACAATGGAATAATGGGAACCTGTATGGCTTATGATAATGCGTTTATTACTAATTATAACCATTATCAACCACCAACAAGTCCGATGGACCCCAATCATGCAGTATCAATAATTGGCTGGGATGATGAACATTCAACTCAGGCACCATTACCCGGAGCATGGCTGGCAAGAAATAGCTGGGGACCAAATTGGGGAAACGGTGGTTATTTCTGGATATCCTATTATGATAAGCATTCTTGTCGTAATATTGAAATGGGAGCAATCTCCTTCCAGAATGTAGAACCTATGGCATACGACAATGTCTATTATCACGATTATCATGGCTGGCGCGATACACTGACAATAGCTACTGAAGCATTTAATGCTTTTGAAGCAACAGGAACCCAGGTAATTGAAGCTGTGAATTTCTTTGCTGCTGTTGACTATACAGATTATATTATAAAAATATATGATGATTTTGATGGAACAGATCTTACAAATGAGCTGGCAATAGTTTCAGGTGATTATGATCATGCTGGACTTCATACCGTAGATCTGGATACAGGAGTGCCAGTAACTGAAGGTGATGATTTCTATGTTTACCTATATCTTTCAGATGGAGGACATCCCTACGATAGAACGTCTGATGTTCCGGTACTTCTTGGTGCATCATATCGTACAATTGTAGAATCTTCTTCAAATCCAGAAGAGAGCTACTACAAAAGTGGTAATAACTGGCTTGATTTTTACGATTATAATGATCCGTCTGGATTTCAGAATACGGGTAATTTCTGCATAAAAGCACTATCAATAACAGGTTCTAGTGGGAATAATCCTCCTGAGGATCTTGGCTATGAGATAATAGATTATAACAGTGTAATTCTAACATGGATTCCTGGAAGTGTGGGTGCTTTAAGTTATAAAATATACAAAGATGGAGAATTCCTTGCTGAAGTTGATAATACAACATTTCCAACAACAAGTTATATAGATGAAGATATTGATGGAGGAACATATTCTTATTATGTAACCGCAGTATTTGATTCAGGTGAATCAGATCCTTCTAACACTATTAATGTTGATTTGATCCTTCCTGTACCTACAGGTCTTACTGCAACATCGTTAGGAACTAATATTTCGTTAAGTTGGGATAATATCATCACAAGTAGAAATTTCATTGAATACAAAATTTATAGAGATGGTGAATATCTTAATAGTACGTCCGAATTGTTTTATTTTGATCTGAATCTTCCAACAGGTTTATATTCCTATTATCTCACTGCTGTTTATAGTGGTGACTGGGAATCTGAACCTAGCGATGTAGTTGAACTCGATCACACTGAGGCAAATGGAATGCAAGCCCCATCCATTAATTCATTGGTCGGGAATTATCCCAATCCATTTAATCCTGAAACTACAATTTCTTTCTCTGTTGCACAGGCAAATTCGTTCGTAAATCTCGAGATATATAATCTAAAAGGACAAAAAATTAGGACTTTAGTCAATAAAATGTTGTCTTCAGGAGATCATATTATCGTCTGGAATGGAATGGATGATAATGATAATCAGGTTGCTTCCGGGATTTATTTGTATAAAATGAGATCCGGGAATTACGTTTCCACTAAAAAGATGATCTTGATGAAATAGTTTAAGTAGAAAATTAATTGATCGTTCAGGGTGTACAGAAATGTGCACCCTGAAAAGTATAAATAAATATTAAAGCTGAATATTAAAGAGGAATGATGAAAATTATCTCATGGAATATTGCAAATTATGATGACCACTCAAATTGGATGACCAGGAAAAATCTGATCGCAGATGAAATTATTAAAGCTGATGCTGATCTTATAGCCTTGCAGGAGATTCGGTTTAATAAAGATCATCCAAGCACAAAAGCTACTTATATGAACTCTGCTGAACAAATTTTAACACAACTGCAAAGTAGAAATAAATTTTTGGATGCTAAAATTTTAACTCAACCTGCCATGCATTACAATTCAACCGGTTTTTGGGAGGGTCTTTCGATTATTACAAAGAATGATATCATTGAAACCGGAGCGATATTCCATTCCCATATACATAATGATGTTGATCATAATAAACGAGCAACTCAATATACTGTAGCTATCTCAAATAATTTTGTATTTTTCATTTTTAACACACATTTCTCATACGAAGAGACAAACTTAAGATCGAATCTTGGAGAGGTGATGAGTTACACCGAACGTTTTGCCGGATATCCGCAAATACTTGTGGGTGACATGAATGCAACTCCGCAAAATGATAATATTCACAAACTCAACATGCAGGGATTAATTGATATATGGAATAAGCTTCATCCCGATGACGATGGTTTTACCTATCCAAGTTCTGAACCTGTTAAAAGGATTGATTACTGCTGGGCAAATGATTCTTTCACAGCTAATATAAAAGAGATAAAATTAATTGGAAACAAATCAAACAAGGATGGAATTTATCCATCAGATCATTTGGGGTTAGTTATAGAAATTAAGGATTAAACATGAAAAACATAATATTGTTACTATTGATTATGCTACCCTTTTTTTTACAATCAATCGAACAAATATGGAAATTTGATGAGCCTGACAGCAGCATTGTTTTATATCAGTATGGCAAACGTTACGAACCTCAAATAAAAGATGGAGTCTTGCATCTTGTAAATGGTGGCATCTTGAATAATCATAAAAATGTAGCGATTTTCCCTACCTTAGATAATAAAAAATATCAAGATATTGAATTGAACTGGAATATGTATATTACCCCCGGTACTGAGGGATGTGGAATTGCTTTCTTAAATACAGATATTTTCAAGGCAGATAGCCTTGATCTGGATCTTGAACATTGGGAAGAACCAAATATTGCAGGAAGTTTTGCCATAGGTATTGATGTGAATAATCCACCAACCAGTGCATGGTTTGGTCCTGACGGTAATTTTTATGATCGTCCACAGCGGGAGATATCTCTGCATTGGAATGGGGTTGAGATCAAGAAGATCATGTCTCCAATAGAATTTCGGGCAGATCAGGAAGAAGAGGAAGCTAAAGAATTCTATCTGAAAATTCATCAAGTCATTGGAGGTTCGGATATCACTTTGAAGATAGAAGATGAGATTGTGTTCGATAATTTTTTTATTGCTGAAATGCAGCCTTATCCCATTAGGCTGGTTGTAGGAGGTCAGACTTCAGACCGAACCACAACAATCATTTTGGATGATGTCAGCTTGAAAATGGATAATAAAGCTAATAAAATGAAAGAATCCATCAATGTAGAAGTTATCACTAAACAACCTGTTTTCATCGATTATCGTGAAACTGAGCATCAAATTGTTTTCCCTGAATTTAAGGAGCAGATCGGACGTGTGATTCTTACTCTGGAAATGACAGATATGCCTGGAGGTTATGATCATTGGGATAGAGGTGCAGCCATTTATATCTGGCAGGACTCGATTCGATATGAAATTTGTAGGTTCATAACTCCTTATAACAAAGGTCATATTTGGAAGGTGGATGTAACAGATTTTTTACCACTTTTTATTGGAGAGAAGCAGATAGATCTGAGAGTGGATACATGGCAGGAAAAAGAAGAGAATCCTGAAGATCAGATCGGTTGGTTTGTCTCTGTTGATCTGGATTTTTATCATGGAATTCCAAAAAGGATTCCCTTTAAAATTTTGAACCTCTGGACAGGCAGTTTCTTTTATGGTGATCCTCTTGATCCCATGAGTGTTCACCTTCTGCAACTAAAGCTTAGAATACCGGAAGAAGCAACTGATGCAAGAATTAATCTGATGGTAACAGGACATGGAATGCATCCTAACAGTCAGAATGCGGCTGAATTCATGCCGGCAGATCGCACTGTTTATATCAATGAACACAAATTTGATAATAGGCTTTGGAAAACCGATTGTTATCTTAACTCCTGCCGTCCCCAAGATGGAACTTGGAAATTTGATCGAGCCGGATGGGCTCCGGGAAGTGTAGTAGAATCCTGGAAAATAGAGCTGAAAGAGATAGTAGAAACTGGAGATTCTCTGAAAATCGATTACGTTCCAATGCAATATCGTAATTTGAGTAAAGGTGACCATTGGAAGGCGAATCACTGGTTCGAAAGCCAGATAATATTCTATAAATAATCGGATTGATAGGATTTACTGGATAAATATGTAATAATATGAGTAACCTTAAAACAGATATTTTATTATTGATTTCAGCACTGATCTGGGGATTTGCTTTCGTTGCCCAAAAAGCGGGAATGGAATTTATCGGTCCCTTTACATACAATGCCATCCGCTTTGCAATTGGTGGTTTATTTTTGATCCCAATAATCATTAAAAAAAGGGTTTCCCTGTCAAAACCAAACAAAGAGAATTTTAAATACGGTATTATTCTCGGAATGGTTTTATTCACAGCTTCATCATTTCAGCAAGTTGGAATGCTCTATACAACTGCCGGGAATGCAGGATTTATTACGGGAATGTATGTTATCCTGGTTCCTGTTTTAGGAATTTTCATCGGAAGAAGAACATTTAGATCAACTTGGATCGGCGCCATCCTGGCAGTTGTCGGATTGTATTTTCTAAATGCTTCAGAAAATATTTCTATGAGTTTTGGAAACTTTCTCGTTTTAGTCAGTTCGATGTTTTGGGCTGTTCATGTTTTATTGATAGATAATTTTACCAAAAAAGCAGAACCTTTGATCATAGCTTGCATTCAATTTCTTATAACTTCTATTTTGAGTTTTATAGTTATGGTTTTTACAGAATCATCTACATTATCAGCAATATATTCAGCACTTATCCCTCTGCTTTACGGTGGTCTAATTTCCGCAGGCGTGGGATTTACATTGCAGATCATAGCGCAAAAAAATGCTCATCCCACACATGCTGCTATAATTTTAAGTCTGGAAGCTGTTTTTGCTGTTGCAGGAGGGATATTAATTCTCAGAGAAACTTTGGGTTTTAATACTTTCGTGGGATGTATACTGATGTTGACAGGTATGTTTATTACACAATTATGGCGGAAGAAAAATAATCCAATTATAAATTGAGGAATTTATGGAAAGATACATGAATAATCCAATTATTAAACCTCAGGATATACCTGACATAAAACCAGATATTATTAATGCAACTTCAGTTTTCAATCCGGGAGCAATAAAATTTAATGATAAAATTCTTCTTATGCTGCGAGTACAGAATCGGGCTCGGGAAACCTATTTTGTAATGGCAGAAAGTGAAGATGGTATCCAATTTGATATTTTTAAACAGTATATTAAATGGGAAGGATTGGAAGAGATAAAAGAAAATATCTATCATCTTTACGATCCTAGGATCACAAAGCTGGGAAAAGAATATTACATCATGTTTGCCATGGATATGGATTCCGGTTGTTATTTGGGATTAGGCAAAACTACTGATTTTAAAAAATTTGAATTTGTAGGAGTCGTTTCCAAAGAAGATAATAGAAATGGAGTACTTTTCCCGGAACAAGTGAAGGGGAAATATCTTAGATTAGATAGACCTAATAAAAACCAGTTAGTAGATGGACCACTCACCGGAAGTGAGATCTGGCTATCTGAATCGGATGATCTGATGAATTGGCAGCCTCTGAAAAAAGTGATCTCCGGTAGAGATCATTATTGGGATGAACTGATCGGTGCAGGACCGCCACCTGTGAAAACATCAAAAGGCTGGCTTTGTATATACCACGGAATTGCGATGCATTATCAACCAATTTATCAGGCAGGTGTGATGCTGCTCGATCTGGAAGATCCGTCTAAAGTTATATCTCGAGGAAGATTCAATATCCTTGAACCGCGTGAATTGTATGAGACTGTGGGGCAAGTTCCCAATGTGATATTCCCGACGGGATTAATTGTGGATGAATATGATGAAAATGGTTTTGCTAAATTAGAAAGTAGTGTGAAATTATATTATGGTGCTGCCGATACTGTGGTTGGATTGGCAACTTCGACAATTGAAGAATTGATTGAAAAATGCCATGTTGAATAGTATAAAAAAGGAGCGTTGGTGATTCCATCAAGAACTGATACTTATAAAGTTTTTTCTTATCATGCCGATCATACAAGACACATGAATCTGGTATCTCTGGCAAAATTTCTCCAGGAAACAGCTGGAGAACATGCAGAAGATTTGGGTGTAGGGTATTCCAAATTCAAGCAAATGAAGATAGCCTGGGTATTGTATAAACAAGTTGTGAAAATGAAGTGTTGGCCGGTCTGGGGAGATGAGATCAAAGTAAAAACCTGGCCTTCTGCTGTTGATAAATTAATATGTTACCGAGAATTTGAAATTTATAATTCTTCTGATCAGCTTATTGGTCAGATTTCAACTTCTTGGCTTGTAATAAATCTGGAAACCAGACGTCCAGTTCGAATTTTGAAATATTACAATTTTCCAGGTACAGATTTCAAGAAAGTTATTTTTCCCGATATGATTAGAACTAAAATGATTCTTGAAAATGAAACGAGTTCATGTAGAAAATACCAGGTTCAATTGCAGGATATTGATGTAAATAATCATGTAAATAATACTAGTTATATTAATTGGGCTTTAAATCATTATAATCCTGATTTCATTATGGACCACCAACTTATTGAAATAGAAATGCAATTTCAAAAAGAAGCTTTCTTTGGTGATGAAATTGAAATAAAAACTGCCATTATTACTGAAACAATACATAAACATATCATAAAAGGCGGGAAACAAATTTTATTTGTAATTCGCTTTGTTTGGCAAAGAAGGAATTCATGATATTAATTTTTAACACGATCATAAATTCCAAAGCCAGAGATAATTTCACTCATGTTATTGCTCCCCTAATCACCTTTGGTAGAAAATATCAAGTAATTACTTTGGATGATGAATTACCTGAGCTATCACAATTTACCCGTCTTCTTATCACTGGGTCCGAACTGTCTGCATCCCAAGGAAGTGAATGGGATGAAATTATTATTTCTATTATTAAGTATTTCGTGAAAAGTGAAAAACCAATTCTGGGCATTTGTCACGGACATCAGATGATAGCCAGAGCAATAGCAGGAAATAGTGTTTGCAGAAGAGCAGATATTCCCGAATTCGGCTGGAAGAAAATACAAATAGAAGATAATTTCCTTTTCAAAGGAATTTCTAATCCAGTATTCCTGGAATCTCATTATGATGAAGTTTGTAATTTGCCTGAGGAATTTAACATAATTGCTGCAAATAGTGATTGTGCTGTGCAGGCATTTCAATATAGAAATTTACCAATTTGGGGTATACAATTCCACCCTGAGATGCAATTTGATAATGGATTTAAAATGGTGCAAAACCATCTAGCTGAAAATCTACAAGATAACAAATTTTACAAAGATGAATTAAAAAATAAAACTCAAATTGATCAGAATTTTAAGATTTTTAATAATTTTATAAATTCAAAATTTCAAGAGTCATTATGAAAAAATATATCACACTTATGCTTATTCTCATATTTGCTTCTTCGCTATTTTCTCAAGAACCTTTCGTTGATTTTCTTCCTGAACCACAAATTGAATTCAATCCTAAAAGCTACATTTGCTACAAAACTGATTCTCCAATAGTTATTGATGGCAGGATGAATGAAAAGATCTGGAGCAAAGCCGCCTGGACAGATGAATTTGTGGATATCGAAGGAGATTTGCAGCCTAAACCCGAATTGAGAACAAAAGTAAAAATGCTCTGGGATGATAATTTTTTTTATTTCTTCTGTGAAATGGGAGAGCCACATATCTGGGCAAATCTTAAAGAGAGAGATTCAGTAATATTTTATGATAATGATTTTGAAATATTCATTGATCCTGATGGAGATACACACAACTATTATGAATTCGAAATGAATGCTTTTAACACAGTCTGGGATCTGTTTTTAACTCAACCTTATCGTGATACAGGCTGCAAGGTACTTGATTCCTGGGATATACAAAAACTTCAGTCAGCTGTAAGATTAAACGGAACATTAAATGATCCAAAAGATGAAGACACTAGTTGGAGTGTGGAAATTGCCTATCCCTGGAAGGTTTTGGAAGAATGTGCTGCGCAGTGTCCGCCCCAGCAGGGAGATCAGTGGAGAGTAAATTTCTCACGAGTGGAATGGGAAACGAAGATCATTGAAGATAGGTATTCCAAACTTAGAAAACCGGAACATAACTGGGTTTGGAGTCCACAAGGGCTTATCAATATGCACTATCCTGAAATGTGGGGTTTTGTTCAATTCAGTGAAAATCAGGCTGGATCAAAAGAGGATACATTTAAATTAAATCAAGCTGAAAAAATTAAGTGGATCTTACGACAGATATATTACAAGGAACGAACCTATCAAATGCAGAATGGAAAATTTACAAATGATTTTTCACAATTAGATGTAACTATCCCAATAGAATTCAAAACAAAAGTTTATCTAACACCAAATTATTTTGAAGCCGTTATAAAACTAGAAGATAAAGAATATTACATTTCCAGCGAAGGTAGAACTTGGTAACAATTAACATTTTATTTCTCATTAATTATAGGCTGTACTAAATTAATGAACTTCAAACTGATTAAGTATTTGATATTTGCTTTTATAGTCTTTATTCTTACAGGATTAAATGGGCAAATTCAGATCTACGAAAAACAAACACAGCCATTTGCATTTAATACCAATCTTTTCAGTCTTGTTTCATATAAAAGTGAAAAATCCATTCATATTGGCTTATCGAAAAGTAATTTGATAGTCGGACTTCTGGGAATTGAACTAGATTATTACAATAATAAAAGCAGAAAAAAATATAATCCTTATAATCAAATACTGGATATCAACTTAGTTCGTAAGAGAGAATTACCAATATTTACAGGTAAACAATTTTATGTAACTGGAGGTACTTTTCTTCGTTATACTTATCTTGTTGGCTTGCCAGGCAAAAACTTCACCGAAGCTCCTCAAATAATCTACAGTTACAACGAAAAATCTATTCATAAGATTGGTTTGGGAACCAGCTTAGGGGTTGGTCTAAATATCTATAAAAACATATTTTTTGAGAATAGTATTAAATTTGGAAGATATTTTATTGGCAAAAACGATCAATTGTACGGACAATTATTTAGCGGATTTAGCGATCAGGATGCTACTTACTTTTTCTCCATTGATATCTTCAAGTTTGGATGTAAATTCGGCAGCCTGACAACAGTAGTTGATACTCAGGAAAAGAACAATCCTAAATTTGGTGTATCAGTCAATATGTATAGGTTGTTAAAATCAATTTTAAAACCTGATTCAGATTCTGGAATATCCTATAGCTTGAGCTTGAGTTATTATTTTACAAAACAAAACCTTGAAATTGAAGTACCATTATATTTTAAGAATTTTGAGAAATCAGCTTTAATGCTAGAAGAGAATGATGTTGAACCTGGAATAAGAGAAGTAAATCATATTGGAATTCACATGAAGAAATATTTTTACGGTTTTGAATTCGGAACTTATTTATGTGGTTTTGTCAGATATTGTCATCTTAGAGGGGAATTGGATACGGACAACTTCTATTCAAATGATCTAGTTGAACATAGTGAAGATAAATTTGCAATTGGTTTAGGTGCAGGATATAAATACTTTCTAAATAACAAATGGTATTTAGATTTTTACTTACAAGCGGGTAAATATATGATTGGAGAAAATGATGTTTTTCCTTCGAGTGACTTTGACGATTTTAATGATAATGACTATATTCATGAAATTGGTTCTTTGAAAATTGGATACAGATTTAATATTTAATTGCATTTATTTTCACTTGACTTCTCAAATTCCAATTTCCTATTTACAATTAAATAATAAATAGGAAAAGGGATGATCTTAAAAAACTCGAACAGAATATTTTTTATCATAATTCTATTGATCATTTCCTTTAATTTATTTGCTCAAGATAAAGTTATTTTAAAAGTTTTTGAACTTCCTGATCCTAAACGTACTGATGCCTTTGCCAAAGCCGATATGGCAGTTATCAAAGCGTTCAAAGAGAAACATCCTACTATCGAATTACGTTCTTTCTCAGGAATTACTATTGAAGGGATGGATCTCGATTCCAAACCGTTAATGGCTATTGCCGGAGGTGTCTCACCAGATATCTTATATATTAATTTCCGTCAATCCGATACCTATATCCAAAACAATTTCTTATATCCGCTCGATGAATTTATTGAAAAGGATGAAGAAAATATCTTGGAAAATAGAGTTGCCGATCCTGTCTGGCCGGTTATTAATCGTCAGAAAATCGGAGATGAAAATAAGAAGATCTGGATGCTTCCGTATGAAACTTTGGTTCGTGTGATGATCTATCGTAAAGATCTGTTTTACCGGGTTGGTATTGATCCTGATGACCCACCTGATGATTGGGATGAACTTTATGATTATGCCAAAAGAATGACTATTCCGTCTGAAGGAATTTATGGTCTTTATCTGGCATCAGGTCCTCAAGCTGCTTACGATTGGATAACATATCTCTGGAGTGCCGGTGGTGATGCAGTTCTGCAAAACCAGGAAAACGGGAATTGGTATGCCAGTTTCAATAGTGATGCGGGTGTAGATGCAATGGAGATGTATCTCAGGATTATCACCACTAAATGGTTGGATCCGGAAGGAGAAGATCAGCGTGGATTTGTAATTAGGGAAGGTGATTACGGTCGACTTTTTAGTGAAGGCAAGATCGGGATGATGATGACCTACATGAACGAAAAAACTCTCGGTGGTGAACTTGATCCTAATCTTTACGGTGTGGCACCACCTCCCAAAGGACCAACCGGATTGAGAGGTTCAGAAATTAACTGTCGTATGATGGGTATTTTTTCCGGTGCTGGGGAATCTAATAATGGTGGAATTGGTGACCGTGATCCGCAGAAAGTGAAAGAAGCTGCCTGGAATTATATTAAGTTTTATGATAGTGAAGAAGCACGGAAGATACGCTTGAAGGTGATGATCGATGCTGGATTTGGCAAGATGCAGAATCCGTTGTATCTAAAAAAATACGGTTACGAAGAATATCTGAAATATACACCTCCCGGCTGGTTGAATACTTTTAAGGAAGCTGTAGAAAATGGAAAACCAGAGCCTTACGGCAATAACTGCCAAAAGATCTATGAATACATGACCTATCCGATTGATGACTGCATCTCACTGGAAGATTCGGGAGAATTAGGAAAAACAAACACTGAAAAACGAGAAAATATAAAAAACATCCTGGATAAGGCAGTTAAAAGAACTAATGAAAAAATGATTGGGAAGATCAGTCTCAAAGAGAGAACTTATAGGAATAGAATAGCATCAATTGTAGCCTTCTTTGTATTCAGTATTTTCCTGTTCGCTCTTTATAAAGTTTGGAAGATCTTCACTCCTGATGTGAAATATCAACAGAAAATACAACAGCAAAAAAAATACTATTTTGCTTACCTGATGCTAGTTCCTGCCCTTGCTTCTATAATTATGTGGAAATATGTTCCCATGTTCATGGGTTCAATTATGGCTTTCCAGGATTATAATATTGTTGGAGCATCTCATTTTAATGGAATACAGAATTTTGCAGATGTCCTATTTGATCCTGTCTGGTGGTCTGCACTTGGTAAAACTCTTTATTACATGGCACTCTCCTTGAGTCTTGGTTTTGTACCGCCCATTATTTTAGCGATCCTTCTGCAGGAGGTATCGCATG
>Ga0307990_1000423_pt1 | contig 38136 bp, 13 predicted proteins | sample EllFjometagen129_FD_203168 | JGI IMG/M metagenome (GOLD analysis project Ga0307990, IMG submission 203168) | Marine microbial communities from Ellis Fjord, Antarctic Ocean - #129 | ecosystem: Environmental > Aquatic > Marine > Unclassified | place: Southern Ocean | collected 2014-10-08
GATTGAAAACTCAACAAACACCTTAATATTGGAAGATGCAGAAATATGATTTTTAAGTTTGATATGGCAATTCACGAAAGAGCACTTGATGAATGGTTGGCATTGATGAATTCAATGAGTAGTTTATACTTTCTGAATGGAATCAATAGCCTTTCACTATCAGGAAGGCTTTTCATATAAACTAACTTTCGCCCGGCAATGCCGCTTTCCTTTTTAATCTCCCTGATTTGCTTTATGTTAATCAGGTGTTGCCGACCCAACCTGAAAAAATCCTTTTTGGGGAGCATTACCTCAATGGTGGTGAGTTTTTGGGTAGTGCTAATGCATTCGCCATTTTGCAAATTTATAATACTCGAATCATTTCTATCTGTTATGATATAAACAATTTCGGCAGGCCTGACAAAAACATCTGAAACAGTCGAATGAATAACAATCTGCTTATTATTCTCCAGGCTATTCATCAGGATTTCGATTTGACTACCCAAAATTAAATTCCTATCTGCCTTTTCCAGGGCGAATTTATTGAGTGCCTGGGGTAAATCTTCCTCCATCTTGGTTTTTAGGATATAATCGAAGGCCGAATGTCGGATGGCCTGAATAGCATATTCATCATATACCGTAATAAAAACAATGGTGGGATTAAAAGCAGGAAAGTCTTTCAGCGCCACCACCAGGTCAAAACCTCCCATCACGGGCATTTTTATGTCGAGCAAAACCAGGTCGGGGTTGTGGGCGGCAATTTCCTTTAGTCCATTATTTCCATTGTTTGCCGTAGCTACAATTTCAAAGCGCTCGTCCAGTGCTGTTATTCGACTTATTTCGGCTATGTTGGCCGGCATGTCGTCAATGATTATGGTTTTGAATTTTGCCATTACAGTTCGTATTTATAATCAATCGGTATTTTTAATGTTGCGTGTGTTCCTGAAGCTTTGCCTTCATCATCAAATAAATCAGTATGGTAAATATTGCTGGGAGAACTATTGTTTGTGTTCAAAATATTGTTCATCATATTTTGAATATACGCCCCTTTGCCTGTGCCCGTGGTGTGCAGCTTTTGCGCTTTTTCGCGGCCAATGCCATTGTCGCTTACGCTGAATATATAATAATTGCTGTCTCTTAGCACTTCTACTTTTATCAGGCCATCGTTGGTAGTTTTGTGCCTGATGCCGTGCTTTATGGCATTTTCGACCAGCTCCTGCACCGAAAGTCGCAGTATCACGAAATCCATATCCACATCATCGGCTACATTTATTTGGTACTCAAATTTATCCTCGTACCTGAATTTTCGGAAATCCAAAAACAGGTCGATAAACTTCATTTCTTCTGCAATGGTGTTGGTAAAACTGTCGGAGGCCGTTAAGGTAGCATTTATCAATTTCGAGAATTTGGAGAAGGCTTCCAGGGCGGCTTCCTTTTTTTCGCCGGCAATCAATCCTTTGAGCGAGTTTACGGCGTTGAAGGTAAAATGTGGCGAAATCTGGTTGTTGACCACCTGCAATTTATAGCGGGCAATTTCTTTCTCTTTGCGGCTTTGCTCGGCCTCGGCCTTGCGCTTGTGCATTTTACGCTGGTAAATAAAAATGGTGGCAAATATGATGATGATAAGCAAGAGCGTACTTAATAAAAACCAGAATTTTACCTGTTGGTTGCGCAAGGTTAAATCCTTGTTTTCAATTTCTTTTTCCTGAAAAGCAATGGTTTGGTTTTTCTTTTCGGTTTCGTAAACGATGGCCAGGTTTTTCACTTCAGTTTCTTTTTCCTTCGAGCGGATTGTTTTGTCTATCTCAATGGCCTTAGCGTAATACTCTAATGCAAGCTTGTAATTTTTTTGTTTTTCATAAAGTATTCTGGAAAAACTGTAAACAATATATTCACCTTGCAAATCATCATTGTTTTTGGCTATTTCAACCGACTTCTCCAAATAATATTTTGCCGTATCAAATTTACCCAAAGCAATATTAGCTTCGGCTTTTGTAGAAAGTACCCTTCCGTACCTGCTGCTATTATTGCTGTTGTGCATGAGCGCAAGTATCGAATCTGCCATGGCATCACACTCTTCAAATCTGTTTAAACTATAAAAGGTGGTTGCAATATTTGTTTTACAAACACTCGCAAAATAATTGCTTTTCAAGGTGCCGGAGTTTAAAGCCAGGGCGCTGTCCATGTAGGCCAGCCTTTGTTCGTGTTCATTTTTCATACCCAGGTTATTTCCAATATTTATATAAGATGAAATGATGGCCTGGGTGTGTTCCAGCGATTTAAACGATTCCAGGGCGGCAAATTCAAAGTTCAGGGCTTTGTCGTAGTCTTCCATTATATTATACAACCTACCCAGCGACGACTGACTGTGGGCTAAACCCTGGATGATTCCTTTTTTTTCGTGGTATTTATTGGCTTCAAGCGCGTAAGGGGCGGCCTTTTCGGGTGCGCCCAGTTCCACATACAAAAAAGCCAGGTTAATATAAGAGCGGTAGAGGGCAATTGAATCTTTTGTTGTTTTGCATTTATCGGCAGCCTTCAGGTAAAACTCCAGCGATTTGGAACTGCCACCCGGTAAATAGCCATAAGCATTGCCCAACATAATATATGTGTTTGCCTCCTGCCCGGGATTTGTGTAGTGCTTCAGGTTTTCGGCAGCATAAAGCATGGCGCTGTCATACTTCCCCAAATCGATAAAAGCTGAAGCAATAATGTCGTTTTTTCTCCAAATTTCATCGTCCGATAAATTGGCAGAAGCGGGCAAATAGCGCTTTAGAGTTTTTATGGCAGAATCAGGATAAACATGCGTGATGGTTTTTGCCAGCGAAAGGGCAGAATCTTTGGAGAGTTCGTTTCCGTTGGCATCAGGTTTTTGTTCTGACTGGTCAGAATCCCACCCGTGCTGGCAGGCAGCAGTAATTAGTAAAGCTGCAAAAAGCAGGTAGTACAAAATTCTCATCCGGAAAACATGTTTTTTAATAAAGCCCGGCAAAAATAGACTTTTTCCGTTCAGATTCACACACAGGGCTTCACTTAAAGTGAAACCCTGACTTTCCGGTGGAGGCAAACCCTCAAACCCGTTTTAACGTTTCCATGACCGCAAAAAAGCGGACGATGGAAAGTTGCGTACTGCATTTTTATCGTCCGCATGGCCTGGAGCTTTTTCAAGCGAAAGCCTTAAAGTCGTTAAAGTCCTTAAAGTCCTCACCCCGAAAGCCACCCGATAAGCCGGATGAAAACACCACCTCCCGGGAAAGTCATCCGATGAATACCGCTTAAGCAATCGACAGCCTGCATTGGGAATAATGAAGTTCCTAAGGGTAATTCATCGGATGACTAAAATTGGGTAGTTTTCCCCTGATCAGTTTTTGTAAACTCTTTCCATTTTCCCCCTTTTTCGATAGTTCTCAAATTTCCCAAATCTTAAAAAATCTTAAAATCTTAACTTTCTTTAAATTACACTCAGTGCCCAAATCACGACACTCAAGTTAAAAAACCGATACACTCAGGTCCGATTTCCGTACATTCGACTTTTCCCACGAAACATGCACTTACATTCGATGTGTTGGAAATAGAAAAAGATAGTTTTAGGTTTGCCCCACCAACAACGAGATGAATTAGGAACAACACAAAAAATTAGTTAACAAATGAAAAATAGATACATGTTTTTTGACCCCGCCATCCGGAAGCTTCGTACTTGTACGGGTGGTTGGGGTTTTTTAAAGATTTCCGTTCTTTCTCATGTTTATCTAACGTTTCCATGTCCGCAAAAAAGCGAACGATGGAAAGTTGCACCCGGAGGTGAAGCTGACTTTCTATCGTCCGCAGGACATAGAAACGTCAAAAATGAAAATTACAGTCAGGGCTTCACTTGAAGTGAAACCCTGACTTTCAGGTAAATTGAAACCCTGACTTTTAATCAAAATAAATAAAATCACAAAAAATAATTGAATTACTAATTTTAAAAACTAAGCACAATGAAACACTTTTTTACACTTTTAACATTCCTGTTTGCAGTATCAACTTTTAGCGAGGCTCAATTCCAATTTGGTAGCGGGACGGATGGTAACCTTACTGTTAACGCAGGCGAGACAATTATCATTAACATTGAAAGAACTACTGTAACCGGGATTAATTATGCTACTTCAACTTCGATACTGGTTGATAGTTCAGGGGGCATTCAGGCCGGTGATGAGATCCTCATTATTTGTATGTCAGACTCCACTACTAACATGGATAATAATTTAGTTGGCTTATGGGAAACCCATTATGTTACATCTGCAGGAACAAATGTTTTAACTCTAGATAAACCTTTAGAATATCAATATGATACGATAAATGATAAAAAACATCAGGTGGTTAAAATTCCGAATTATTCTGATGTTCTTGTATCAGGTACACTTACTTGCCCAAACTGGAATGGAACTACGGGTGGAATTCTGGCATTTCGTTCTACAAATAATTTGGAGGTTTCTGAAATAGGAATTATTGATGCTTCATACAAAGGTTATCGAGGCTATCCTGACCCATCCAGTGGTGATACGTATGGTTTGCAAGGTGAAGGGATTTTTGGAGTTGGTGGCCAAAAAACGCGTTCAAACAATGCAAATGGCGGCGGTGGTGGCAACGGGGGTAGCAGCGGTAGCGGCTGGGGAGGAGGAGGAGGAGCTTATGCCTCTTCTGGAGAACAGGGTTATGATAATAGTCGTGGAGGATTTGGTGGAGTACTTATTGAAAACCCACAAGTAAGTATGCTGGTTTTTGGTGGAGCCGGTGGAAGTGGTGGACGAGATGCAGGTGGCGGGTCAGGAGATGGTGGCAATGGTGGTGGTATTATTATGATTTCATCCATGACAATTAATAATTTGGGACAAATCCGTGTAGATGGTGAAAATGGACATAATACAACTGATGGGGACTGTGGTAGTGGAGGTAGCGGTGCAGGTGGTACCTTATGTTTATCTGCGGTAACTTTAGAGGCCGACAGTATAATTACATCACTTGGAGGGTTAAGGCAAACCGGAGGAAATGATGGAGGAGCTGGTTCAGAAGGTGTAATTTTGATTAATTACATTAACATAGTGAATAATGGAGTAATTCTCCCTGAACCTAATTATGCTTTACAAACCAATATAGTTCATAACGAAATCTCAAACACAAATAATATTGCTGACCCGTTTATAATTGATGCTGTAATTATTGATAATGAAAATGACCCGATTACAGATGCAAGCCTTTTTTACCGGGTTAACGGAGGTAGTTTTATAGAGGTTAATATGGTCGAAAGCAAAGACTACCAGAACTTCGCAACCTCTATCCCTGGCCAAGAAATTAATACTATTATCGATTATTATTTATCTGCAACTGATGGTTTTGATAATTATACTTTGCCATTGGCATCGCCTGCTGAATTATTTACTTTTAAAATTACCGGATTTCCCCCTGATAGCATTTCAACCATTGATAATTTTGATGGGTCAGTAGAAATAGTTTGGATCGAGCCTATTGACCTCACCAATTTTGTGGATTATTCCATTTATCGAAGTGAGCAAGAAAATTTTAATCCCGGTACATACAACCTTCTGGCAAGCAGTGTTAGTGACACATGCTACACCGATACAACAGTCCAGGATTTTCACAGATATTATTATGTTGTATCTGCAAATTATGATTATAATGGCGTACCTAACGAATCTTTTTCAAATCAATCTCCAGGCTTGTTGGTAAACAACACTGCCCAAACTACAGTTTTGGGATATGCCCACCTGGAAGGCAGGAACAACCATGGCAATATCAAGGTTAAGTTTGTGCCAATGTCTTCATCTGCTGTTGCCGACAGCATTTATACCAATGCCCTTGGATATTTTGAAACCCACGATATTTTTCCGGGCATTTACACTGTACTCATGAGTAAGCCAGGATTTGAAACTCCGGCTACCTGGCAGGAAATTTCCATTGTTGAGGATACCGATTTGGAGGAATCCATATTATATGATTATGGATTAACGGTTACAGGTGAGGTTTCAGGTATCTGGAGCGGATATGTAACGGTAAACGGTGATATTACCGTTCCTGCCGGCGATTCGCTGATTATTGAAGCGGGAACCTGGATCAGGTTTACCGGAAATTTCAACATGTATGTTTATGGTTACGTCAAAAGCAATGGCGCAGAAGCCGACACGGTGCTGTTTACCACCTGGCCAACCCTTCCTGAGACTGCCGGCCAATGGCGCGGGATTGATTTTTACGATGTTGCAGATGATAATTCACACATCAAATATACACAAGTGGAGTATGCCTACGATGGAATTTACTACGAATGGTGTGCTGCCAATGTAGAGCACTCGCTTTTCCAATACAACAGCCGGTATGGATTATACATGAATCGTTCTGATGGTTCCCTTGTAAACCACTCTGTATTTATGTACAACACCAGTGCTGGAATATATATGGACTATTCTACTGTAAGCATTGAAGAGTGTTTGATTAAAAAAAATCCAAGCCACGGAATTTCTGTAAATAATAAATCCAACGCAAGCATTAGCTCTTGTATTATGGATGAGAATAAATATGGAATTGTTGCAGCTAGCACCTCGAATCCTACTATTGATGGATGTAACTTTTTAAACAATATAAATGATGGCATACATTTTAGTAAAATTTATGACAGAGGAATTGTTACAAATAATACCTTCGAATCGAATGCTAATGGCATTTATCTTAATTATGGATCCAGTCCCTTAATAAGTAATAATTCCTTTTTTCGAAATGGGGATGGTATTGAGATTTATTATGATTGTGATGGAATAATTACCGAAAATTTATTTATTGGAAATTCAAATGGAATTTACTTTAATACTTCAAGTCATAACTGCCAGATCGAGATTAGTAAAAATATTATTGCATACCAAAGCAATGATGGCATTTTAAAATACACAACAAGTAATAGCTACACTGTTGATCCAAAAATCATAAACAACACTATTTTTGGTAATAGTGGCGATGGTATTCATATTATTCGCAGAGGTATTACAGTTATTAGAAATAACATTATTAGCGAAAATGGCGGATATGGATTAAATGCTGAATACAATATTGACACATGTGATAATAATACAATATATGAAAATGCCCTGGGTGCATTTTCTAATTTGGACTATCTGCCCCAGGAAACATGGAATTTTGTTTCTGTCAATCCTAACAACAATACTTCCTGCGATGTACATAGGAATATTAATGAAGATCCACAATTCAATTTTTCGGATACCCTGGATTTCACACTTCAAATTTCTTCAAAATGTATCGATGGCGGTACGGAAGTTATCTTTGATCCCGATGGTTCCATATCTGATATTGGGGCATTGTTTTTCGACAAAGGAAACCCACACACTATTTGGGCTACTTCTTACGCAAACCAAAAAGTATCCCTTGCCTGGAATGCTGTAGAAAACGATTCTTTACTTAATTACAATGTATATTATAAAGTTTCGGATTCTGGCGAAGATTATAATTTATTTACAGCTACACCCAACACAGCTATCGACGTTACCGGCCTGACCAATAACCAGCTCTACGATTTTACCGTAAGCGGAATGTATCCGGCTTATGAATCTGTTTATGCCATTCCGGCTAGCGAACGCCCCGGTGTTTCCATAATTGATTATGATCCTGGCTCATTCAGTTTAGTTATTCCGGCTACCGACGATTCCATTATCGACAACTTTACAGTTAGCAATACCGGTTCGCGCGACTTGAATTTCAACTTTCCTGCCAGTGCAACAAATTCATCTTATGTTAATTTTGATGGCAGCGGGGATTTGTTAGGCTATGGCCATGCCGATCATTTGGACGGCATGACTGCCCTAACCATGGAGTGCTGGCTCTTGCGCCGCAATGCCGGTCATTTTGGTTTTATGGGAAAGCACTATAAGAACTTCCAATTTGCCGTTAATTCCAGTGAAAGAGTACATTTTTATAAAGGATATGGCAATACTTCCACTCAAAGTCACCAATCCTGGGATACTGATCAGTATATCACAGCAAATACCTGGTATCATTTGGCCATTACCTGGGAAGGAAATACCCTGAAATTATATGTAAACGGTGAGTTGGCATGGGAAACAAATGATGCAATTGATGAACCCATTCCGGAGGCACATCATTACTCATTTGATCTTGGTAGAAGAGCTGGCGAAAACGCCTATTACCTAAATGGTAAAATGTCGGAAGCCAGATTATGGAATAAAGTGCGGACAGCCGATGAAATTAAAGAGTACATGTACCAGTCGCTAAAGGGCGATGAAGGTGGTTTAATTGGCTACTGGCCCTTGCAGGAAGATTTTAACGACCACTCCATTTACGGGCTTACCGCCACGGTTAGTGGCCAAACTTACCTGGAAACTGACGAACGACAGGTTTACACTTTGTATTCCGTTCCGCAAGCAAGCTACACCGTTGCCCCTGGTGCTACCGAAGTTGTGCCGCTTACCTTTTACCAGCGAGCAGATATGTCATCACAGTTTTTTACCAGCAATGTATTTACCGATGATTTAAGTTTGCCTCAGTTCGATCTGGAAGTTGCACTTCAATATGGTGAAACCGTACCGGCCTCTCCTGTACATTTTATATCGGTTGCCGAAACCGGACTACCATACACGATTATTGTTAGTGATGCGAAAATAGACGGACAAACCATTGATGTTGGAGATGAGATAGGAATATTTGATGGAGATTTATGCGTAGGTGCAGGAATTTTCGATGGCACATTTAATTTTATAATTGCCGCCTGGAAAGAAAATCCGGGGCAGGGCTTTGCCGGGTTTACCCACGGAAACAATATGACTTTCAGGTTGTACGATACTTCGGCTGATTTGGAAACCAACGATGCAGATGAAATTTATTACATCGGCAACGATACTTTTGGATATGGAGTATTTTCGGCACTCTCACTCGAAACTTCAATTTATAACATTCAGAATGTAAATATAACAGGCGGGCAGTTCAACCTTGTTTCGTTTAACCTGCTGCCTCATTACCCTGATGCCTCACAAGTATTTGGCGAAATAGAGGAATTGCAAATTGCGTATAACGATAATGGCGGCGTGTTTATTCCGGGCTACAATATCAATACTATTGGCGATATAAATTTCCTTGATGGTTTTTATCTGTTTGGCAACAATAGCACCTCCATTGTTTATGAGGGTACCTACATTCACGAGGAAGACTGGGAAATAACTATTGATCCTTTTAAATGGAACTATGAGGCTATGATTGGACGTAACCCTGTGGCTGTAACAGATGTGTTTTCGGGTTTGGAAGATGAAATTAGCATTGTTCAGGCAGCATCAGGCGATTCATGGATTCCTTCACAAGGTGTAAATACCATCGGGAATATGCAGCCCGGTAAGGGTTATAAAATTGCGCTTACTGTTGATACGGCAATTACTTTCAGCTATCCGGCTACTTCCAAAGAAACCAGGAAAACTAATAAACCCCAGGATTATAGAAATATCAAAAATGGTGAAAATTCATATTTCTCTTGTGTAGAAACCGGTTTGCCTTATGCGGTAGTAGTTGGAATAAAATCTCCAAACGAAACGCCTTACAGTCTTCAGCCTGGAGATGAAATAGCTTTATATGATGGCGAAACCTGCGTTGGAAGCACGGTTTATCAAGGTGTTAATCAGTTTTTGATAACAGCCTGGAAGCAAGATGAAACTCAGGGTTTACCAGGTTTTTCTCCAGGCAATCCAATGTCCGTCAAAGTTTACAGATCATCGATACAACAATGTTTCCGGCAAAAATTTCAAAATTTTTCCGGGACACAGCCTATTTTTGGAGAAGGAAACTTTGGTCACATCATTCTTGAAATTTTCCCAATAAATGAAGATGCTGTATTTTTTAGTGTGGCGCCAAATCCTTTCAAAAGCGGCACCGAAATAATCATCGAACTTCCCAAAGAAGATGTGGTGGATGTAAATGTGTTTGATGCATCCGGACGATTAATAAAGTCGATCGTAAGCGGAAATCTCAATGCCGATCGCCAACAATTTCATTGGAATGGTACAGATTTGAATGGAATGATGTTAAATCCGGGGATATACTATGTTGTTGCCACAACTTCAAGCAAAGTGATTACAGAAAAGGTGGTTATTTTAAAATAATGCGTGGTTCATAGCCTGTCCCGGGCAGTAAAATTTGTCCGGAACAGGCTATTTATGCATACTTAAATAGGTAAATTATGAAAGATATAATATTTATTGATTCTAAGCGGAGGGGCATACTGGCATTTTTGTTTTTATTGTTTATGACAGTATTTTTCTCCTCAAGCGCTTTTGCTCAGATAAACCTTGAAGATGGCCTTGTGGTATATTATCCTTTTAATGGCAATGCCAATGATGAAAGTGGAAATATGAATGATGGAACGGTGATAGGGGCTGGTTTGACGATAGATCGGTTTGGAAATGCCAATGGCGCATATTATTTTGATGGGAACGACAGCCGGATAAACACTGGCAATGGAATTAAACCAAGCTTTCCATTTACTTTTAGTACCTGGATAAATCCTGATTTTTCCAATACAGAATATGCTGTGGTTTTTCAAAGTGATAATCGGTCCTCTCGGTATTATGGCTTTGCAATTCAATGTAACGATGATGGGAATATAAGCGGACATTTCGGAAATGGTGGTATTCCAGCGCCATATTCGAGATTCAGCAAAAAAACTACCACATCCCCTATAAATGAAAATCAATGGAATCACGTGTTGCTTATGTTTGATGTAAGCAAGGAAATTAGAATATTTGTTAATGGAATTGAGCAGGATTTAGAAACCGGAAGTGGCACTACTTCAACGATGGCACACTCCGGTGCAGATGGTCACCTTGGATGTGCTTTTAGTAATAATGGTTCATGGGCTGGAGATTTCGTTGGAATTATCGATGAAATGAGAGTATATAACAGACATTTAACGGAGGAGGAAATTGAAATCCTTACCCAGGAAAATCCCGTAACTGAAGCCTTCAATCCTGTTCCACCAACAGGGCTTCCCTACAACATTGTTTTAACTGAGGTTTTGCTCAACGACAGCCTGGTGCCCATCGGTACACAAATTGGTGTTTTTGATGGTGAGTTATGCGTTGGAACTGTTTTTTACGAAGGCAATCCCAATCAAAATCTCGTAGCCTGGCAGGCTGACCCATCACAAAACCTGGAAGGCTTCATTCCGGGAAATACCATATCTTTTAAATACCATACTTTCTGGTATTCGGAAGTAAAAAACTTTGACGCTACCGCAAATTTTATTCGTGGTAACGGCACCTTTGGCGATGGAGCTTATAGCGTGGTCATGCTCTCAGCCTCCACCAATTTAGAACCAAAAGTAGCCTTGTCAAACGAGGTCATAAATTTTAATGCTCTTGTTGTAAACGAAAGTTCTTCCTTCCCTTTGCTTATCTCCAATACGGGTACGGCTATTTTGCATGTCAATTCTTTTACGAATGAGGATAGCCATTTTTCCTTTTCCAACAGCCCGATGTTTCTTGCCCCCTTGGCGGAGGACACCTTGTGGGTAACTTTTGTGCCAACAGAGGTGATTGCTTACAGTGATGTATTGCAAATTACCTGCGATGATCCGGAAACTTCCCTTATCGAAATTCCCATGCACGGGATTGGGCTTCCCCAATCTACACCTCAATTATCGGTAAGTCCTTCCGCACTTTTGTTTGGTGGAATTCCGATGAACACCACCAAAACCTTAAATATGAACATTTTGAACGAGGGCAATGGAATCCTGCAAGTTACGGGAATTACTTCTTCAAACGCAGCCTTTAGCATATTTGGCTCAAATTCATTTTCTTTAGAGCAGGGGCAAAACCAAAATGTGGCTGTTGTTTTTTCGCCAGATGCTTCCGGAGTTTTTTCAGGTAATATTACCATTCAAACCAATGACGGGAATAAAATAATTACTGCCAGCGGCGTGGCTTCGCAGGGACATTTTACAAGTGTCGATCCCACAGGCTTAGCTTATACAATTATTGTTGAAGATGTGGATGTGGATGGATTTGGATTGGAAGCTGCTGATGAAGTGGCAGTTTTTGATGACACGCTTTGTGTGGGGATAGGCAACTTGTTAAATTGCAAATCAGTAAGTTTTGACGGAAGTGGGGATTATATAAAAGCCACCCAAACAACTTATCCGCAAATGACAATGGAAGCATGGGCAAAAATAGACCCTTCGGAAACCAATGGTGAAATTGCCGGATACACCCATACCAATGCTGATCAGAATTATGGATTTTCGTTCAGGATAGTTGGAGATTACCTTCATGCAAAAGCAGCGACTAATAGTGATGCTTATTTTTACAACAATATTTCTACAAATATTTCGGATTTGAAGGGTGAATGGGCACATTTTGCAATGACATGGGAAAACCTCCAGGGTACAACATCGGAAGTTAAGCTTTTTGTAAATGGAATTTTGGTTGATTCAGATATTCACACCTTCCCAACTTCGCCGTATGATCCAACCGTACCTTACCCTTATCCATTTTCAATGGGGGGATGTTACTCAAATTCTCAAACAAGAATGTTTACCGGAATGGTTGATGAGGTAAGGGTTTGGAATATAGCGCGAGATGGGTTCGAGATTCAGACAGATATGAATCGTTCTTTAAACGGGAATGAACAAGGTTTGGTTGGCTATTGGAATTTTGATGATAATACTGCTAACGACCTTACAAATTTTAAAAATCATGGAACAATGTATGGTAATGCTGCAATTGTCAACGATTGTCAAATATCCAGCATTTATATTACGGCTTGGGAAGCTGAACCTATGCTTTCCTTGCCCGGATTTACCAGCGGAAACCCAATGAATTTTAAAGTTTTTACGGAGATATATGATAATTGGGTTGAGGTGGATGCAACAACGGAATATAGTATAGGAAACGGGAATTTTGGCTATGCACAATTTTCTGTTCTTTCGCTCGAAGGAACTTCGGGCTTAGAACCGGATATTGAAGTGGAGGTAGAAAATTTATACGTGGCCCAGCTTACCCTGGGGGAAACGGCATCAAAAGCTTTTCCAATTAAAAATACCGGCAACGCCCCCCTACATATTTCGGTGAGCGAAACGTCTGATGTTTTTTCGTCTTCGCTATCGCAGGCAATTATTGAAGCCGGCGATTCGATAATGTGCGAAATTACTTTTACGCCCAACCAGGTTGGGGGATTTACGGGCGAACTATTAATCGAAAGCAACGACCCAAACGAAACGACTATTACCATTTCGCTCGAAGGTTTTGCCTTGCCATCAGGCGCTGCTGACATCTCAACTTCTGTTGACCAAATCAGCTTTGGGAATGTGGAAATAAATACCGAAAAAACGCTTTCCTTTTTTGTGATTAATTCCGGAACCACAGCCTTAACGGTTAGTGATATTATATCAGAAAATCCTACTTACAGTGTAAGCCCTAATACTTTTACGCTACAAAACACCAACAATTTAATGGAGGTGTTTGTAACATTTCAAGCTCCTGCAAAAGGAATTTTTAGTAGCGAACTGACCATTAATTCCAATGCTGCCCAACAACACGTCAACCTGATTGGCGTGGGTATCGAAAACCATTTTAATAGGGTTGCCGAAACCGGGCTGCCCTATTACATCGTAGTGGAACAAACCAACCTCGACGATTATATTGTAGCCGGTGATGAGCTTGCCGTTTTTGATGGTGAGTTATGTGTTGGCGAGGCCGAATTAAACCTTGATGCAAATAATCAATCAGCAAGTTTTGATGGGAGTGGAGATTATTTACAGGCTAATAATGCCGTTATCCCTATTATGGGAGATTTCACAGTATCGGTATGGGCAAAAACTGCTTCGACAAGCTTGCAAGAAATACTATCTCAAAATGCAGGTTCAGGCGAAGATTTTTATATTGGACAGCACAATGGTAACATCCGTGCCGGTGATAACTGGCAAAATACCGGCTTTCCCTATCCAGCCGATAATGAATGGCATTACTTTACTATTGTAAAAACTGAAGTTAACACATTCTTATATTTAGATGGTGTATTAGTTTCGGAAAAAGGTAGTGCTATTGGCAATCCTGCCGGAAGTGAATTTCGTGTTGGAAGACAATATGCTGGTAATGCCGAATATTTTAATGGTTTAATTGATGAAATATGTGTATGGAATTATGCTCTCGATGTTGAGGGTGTTAATATGTCGATGAACAGTAAACATTTGGGCGATGAACCAGGACTAACAGGGTATTGGCCCTTTGAAGGAGATTTCCAGGATCATTCGCTTAATATTAACCCTACTCAAAGATATGGAAATGCTACTTTAGCTAGTGTAGCTCCAATTTTATTGAATCAAACAAATTTTTCCATTTTAGCCTGGGAAGCAGACACAGACAACGGTCTTCCCGGATTTACAACCGGAAATGAAATGGCCTTTAAACTCTGGACAGAGTTTAACGGGATTCCCACGCAATTGAGCGCGACCCCTACTTACATTGTTGGAAATGGTAATTTTGGTTTTGGTGAATTTACCGTGGCTAATCTGGAATTTGCTTTGGCCGAAATTTCTGTTGAACCTGATGAATTGTTTGCAGCACTCGAAGAGCCTGATTCTACCACAAAAACCATTACAATTACTAATCCCGGTGATGAAAATCTGGAATACTATATTGATGAATATTATTTTAATGGAATGTTCAGAGCCAAATATTACTCTAACCCAGGAAGTGGGTCTTCTCCTGATTTTGGATATTTTGTTTATGAAACAGCCGTTGAGATGATAGATAATAATTGGGGAATGAATGGTCCGGGAAATGGTGTTGGAAATGATGATTTTCAAGTAAAATGGACCGGTGGCATTTACGCTGAAACAACTGGGAGTTATCAATTTAGAAGTTACACTGATGATGGCTTAAGACTATATATTGATGGTCAATTGATCATTGATCATTGGTATGATATGGGAGCTACAAACTTTTATGCTACAATCGAATTAACTAAAGGTGTACATGGATTTGAGTTTCAGTATTATGATAATAGCTATGGAGCTACAGCGTATTTGTATTGGACTCAACCCGGGCAGAGTGAAGAATTGGTTACCGCATCAAACATGCAATGGATTAATATCTCCCCTCTTTCCGGAACACTTCTTCCTGATGAATCAGAAAATATTACGGTGGATTTCAATTCAAACGGGTTAAATGACGGCCTTTATGAAGCTGTGATTGCGCTTGACAATAACACAGTCAGCACCCCTACCTTTGAGATTCCTGTTGTGATGAATGTTACAGGAAACCCACAAATTGCAGCCTCAGATTCAATGCTGGCTTTTGGAAATGTGGTGGTAAACGATACTTCCTCATCCCATGTTGAATTGCGAAATATAGGCAGTAAAGAGTTGATTATTTCAGAAATGTTTATTCCCCACCATGATTCTACGGGTTTTGAGTATGAAGTTCCACAACAGGGATTTCCCTTAACACTTACACCCGGCGAAATCTATATTTTAAATATATCCTTTACTCCGCCTGCTTCAGGTATTTTTATGGATTCCCTTTTTGTGCTTTCAAATGCCGAAAACCAGGATAGCTTGCTGGTAAAATTAAATGGTGTGGGGATTACTCCGCCCGAAATATTGCTGGCTCAAACCATGTATAACTTTACTTTAGCATGTAATAATATTTATACTGATTCGATAATTGTAATAAATTCAGGTCAGGAAAATCTATATTTTGAAATAGCCGGAAATGTGCCGTGGCTTTCGACAAACCCTTCCAACGACAGCGTTTCAGGTGGAGATAGTTTGTGGCTTATGGTAAATATAACAACACTGGATTTGTATGCTGGAAATCATGAAGGCGCGTTATCAGTCAGCTCAAACGATCCTGACTCGCCCGTAGTAGAGGTAAATTATCAGCTTACCGTTACCGGCGAACCTGCAATCCTGGCCAACGACTTTGTTGATTTGGGTATTGCAAATGTTGGCGAAACCCTGGTTGGTGAACTTGTAGTTGCCAACAATGGCTGCGATACATTGCGGGTAACAAATGCAAACATCGAAAGTCAGCATCAGGTATTTTTTATCAATAATCCGGCATTTGATATTCCGCCGGGTGATGCCTTGCCACTGTATATTTCGTTTGTGCCGGAAACTACCTTCCAATACTCCGGGATTATCAATATTTTTTCGAATGATGCAAACAACCCACAATTTCAGGTGGTAATTTCTGCCGAAGGTGTTGAGCCGCCCAACATGGCTGTTTCGCCACTTGCCCTTTCATCGCAAATTCAGTCCGGCGAAACCACCGTACAATCGTTTAGCGTGCAAAATACCGGGGGTGAAATGTTGAATTTTGAAAGCGAGATATCAGCTAATAATTCCTTTATGATCTATCTCGATGGCCAGGGCGATTATATTAATGTGGTACACAATGATGTGCTCAACCCAACAAATGGTTTTACTTTCGAAACGTGGCTGTATCTTCACAATAATACAAACGAATTTATTGTCGGCAAAGAAAATGCGAGCAAAGGCAATTACAGGTTGTTTGTAAATGAGAATCATCATTTCGAATTTGAACTCAATAAGTTTAATACGATAAGCTCTGCGGCGATGGCCGTAAAGAATCAGTGGATACACCTCGCGGCAAGCTTCGATGGAGAGTCGATGAAAATATATATTGATGGTGTGTTGGATGCCTCAAAACATTTTGATGCTTTTGAAATTCAAGCCAATACCGCAAATCTAAGAATTGGACGATCTTACCAATATGATTTTTTAAATGGTAAAATGGATGAGATCAGGATGTGGAACATTGCCCGAAACCAATCTGAGATACAGTCCACCATGAATCAGCCCCTGTTAGGCGATGAGCCTGAATTGGTATTATATTTTCCATTCTCCGCTACGGGCGGAAACATTATTAACGATGCATCATATTATGGTAATAATGGAATCTTATACGGAAATCCTTCAAGACAAAACTCAACAATACCTTTTGATGATTACCTGTCACTTTCGAACCCGAATGGTGTGCTTTTTGCCGGCCAGTCGCAGAATGTAAATCTGGAAATTAGTTCAGATGGCTTCCTTTCGAGGGATTATGAGCGGGAAGTTTTAGTAAATAGCAATGCTGTCGGAAATCCATCTGACACCATAAGCTTGGCCCTTTCAATCCAGGGAACTGGAGTAATTGCTCCCAATCCAACTCAATTACTATTTAACGAAACCTTTGTTGGACTTACCGATACGCTCGAATTGCTGATTGAAAATTCAGGTGCATTGGCGGCTGGAATTTCAGAAATTTCTTTCAGCTCTCAGGCTTTTTACCCAATCAATGATGTGGAAAAAACCTTTCCTTTTTCGCATAAAAACCTGATGATTGTATTTGAGCCTGCCCTGGTTCAGCAATACAACGAAACACTTACCATTAGCCTCAGCGATGCGAATGTGGAACAAATTACGGTTCCATTATCAGCTTTGGGGCTTACACCCCCTGTCCCGATATTTTTGCCCGAATCTCTTGATTTTGGCGGCGTGGTGGTAAATCTTACCGAAACAGGAAGTATTGAACTTTCAAATGCAGGCAGCTCTGCTTTGGAGGTTTACAACATGTCAATCTCAAATTCCAACGTTTTTGCTGCAAGCATTTCTTTGCCGCTCACGCTTGAATTAAACCAATCTGCCGTTCTTGAAGTTTCGTTCTCGCCTATTAATTATAATGTGGTTCAGGAAGAAATTCGCTTCACCACAAACATTGGCGAAATAACTCTGCCCTTGTCGGGCGTGGGTACGCCACCCGATCACGACCTCGCGGTGGTGGATATTATTTCGCCCATGTCCGATTGTGGTTTAAGTGAAACTGAGCAACTCACCATAAAAATTCAAAACTTTGGAGAATTGGATCAGTCAGATTTTCAACTTGGATTCTCGCTAAACGATGGAGCTACCGTGAGCGAAACTTTTTCTGGTGCTCTTGCCTCCGGGAATGTTGTGGAATTTTCTTTCGCTCAGCATCTTGATTTATCCAATGTTGGGACTTATGATTTACAAGTCTTCACATTGTTGCCCAATGATGAAAATACGGTGAACGATACCTTGACGGAGCAAATTATTAATTTCCCATCGGTAGGAGAATTTACAATGCTTTCGCCGGCAGATAGCAGTTTTGGTATAATCGAGCCGGTTTCGTTTACATGGAATCCGGTATCTGATGCTACTTCGTACGACTTATTTATTTGGCGAACAAACCAGCAAAAACCTGGCAACCCAACCGTGTCAGGGATTGGCGGAACAAGCTATGTTTATTACGATTACCTCAACAAAAACTATCTCTACAACTGGCAATTGTTGGCCCGGAATCAGTGTTCGGAAAGTGAAAGTGATGTTAATTTATTTTCCTTTAATGTGTTTTCTGATCTGCTGGTATCCGAAATTATAATTCCTGATACGGGCTATTCCGGAGAGCCGGTAAATATTTCTTTTACCATCACAAATATGGGCATAGGTGCAACAGGTTTAATTCCATGGAAGGATAAAGTTTTTATATCCGATCAACAAATTTTTGATCCTACAACTGCCATTAATGTGGCTCAGGTTTCCAATTTGTCTTCGTTGTCCTCGGGACAAAGTTATACGCAAACTCTTAATTTTGATTTACCTGATTATATGGGTGGGCCACATTATGTATTTGTGCAAACCGACATCAATAATAAAATTCAGGAAACCGATGAAAGTAATAATCAGTTGGTGACTGAAGAGTTTATACAAATAATTCTTCCGCCTTATCCTGATCTTGCCGTTTCGGGGGTGCAATCTATGAAAGGTAGTATTGTGCCAGGAGAAACTTTATCTATTGGATGGAATATTGAGAATGTTGGTGATGCTTCCGCTATAGGTGGATGGAGTCAGCGTATTTCACTTGTTGCCGGTCAGCAGCGTTATACTCTGGGACATGTTCAATACAATGACACACTGGATGCAGGTGGTGTAATTACACAAAATTCAAGTTTTCTTGTTCCCGAATATCCCGGAATGGATGGTGAAGTATTTATTGAGGTGTTTCTAACGCCTTATCCTGAACTGGTGGAAACTCCGGATGGAGCGCTTAACAACATGGCTTTGTCAACCGAAAGTTTTACACTCGAAAAGGTGATTTCTATTTCCATTCCTCAGCAAACCATTAGTGAGGATGATGCTTTTCCCTTGCAATGTGTGGTTTACCGAAGTGGTTCTGTAGCCGATCCCCTTATGGTAAATATTTCTGCCAGTGAACCAACCAGGATTAGTGTTCCTGCATTTATTACCATTCCGGCTGGACAATCAGGAAAAACATTTAATCTCACGGCCATCAACAATGAAGATATTGAAGGTGACTTTGAAGTGGAAATACTTGTGCAAGAAGATAGTTATGGTACTGCTACTTCAATCATTACGGTGATTGACGATGAAGCACCCTCACTTTTTCTGAGTTTAAGCGTAGATGAAGCAAATGAAGGCGATCAGTTTGAATTGGAAATTACCCGCGATTTCATAAATGATCAGCCTTTAACTGTTGATCTATTTACCTCGGATAATCAACAAATTGACCTGCCGGGAGATCTTACTATCGAAGCAAATCAGGCTTCAGCAATACTGATGGTGGATGTTACCGATGATAACACACCTGAACTTACCGAAGATGTAATTATCAATGCATCTTTTCCTGGTTTTAATCCCGCAATGGCAAGCATAACAATTCTTGATGATGATATTCCTCAGGTTGAACTCACCATTAATCCCGATTCTGTTTCTGAATCCGGAGGGCCTTATGCTGCATGGGGGACACTTACCCGTTCGGAAGCCGGAGATGATCCTGTAACTATTGTTTTATCAGCTTCTGTGGATGGTCAACTGTTTTTTCCCACGCAGGTTATAATTCCTGCCGGGCTTATCGAAAAGCAATTTATGATAAGTGTTTATAATAATGGAGTTTTGGATGGAGACCGGGAAATAGAACTTGAAGCCGCAATTTATCTTTCGTCTTGTGGCTGTGGTGTACCGGAGGAAAGCGGCGGAACATCTACAAGTAACATAACCATTATTGATGATGATGGCCCGGCTTTGTCACTTGAGTCTGATCCAAACATTGTAAATGAAGGTATTTCAAATGCGGGCAAACTGGTGATTAAAAGAAATACACTTGGAGGCGGTGCGGAAGTACAGATTAATTTATCTCATGATAGTCCTGATGAAATTGAGTTACCAACAGTAGCCATAATTCCAGAGGGAGAAGATGAAGTGGAAGTACCTTTTAATACCCTTGATGATGGAATTGAAGATGGTGAGCAAATCGTTTCTATATCTGTATCCGCAGAAGGATATAGTTCAGGGAGTTGTTGGCTTTTGGTTAGCGATAGAAATATTCCTGACTTTGTAATTTCAGGATTTGAATTGTCATCAAATACAGTTTTGGTAAATGAAACTGTGGATGTAAGTATTGAGGTGAAGAATGTTGGCTTTGCACCTGCACCCTCAGGGGCGAAAGTAAATATCATCAAATCGACCAATAATGTGCTGGATAATAGTGATGTTGTGCTTTCATCCGATTTTACATCATCCATGCTTGCAATCGGCGAAACCCTGGTTTTGAACAAATCGTTGAGCCTTGCAGGAAATGTTGAGGATTTTTATCTTTTTGCTATCATTAACAAAGACGAAGCCCTGACTGAATTAGTGACTATAAACAACGCCTCAGCAGCAAAGCCTTTATCCGTATTGCCCGATTATACTGCAACCGCAAACGTTGAAGGGGAGGTTTTTAATGGAGATTCCCCAATCACCATTACAGGTGTGGCCGAAATGGCATCGAAAACACCTGCAATAAATAAACCCGTTGATGTGTATGTGATGGTAAGCGGTGTGCGGCGCGTGTTCAAGCTTACCAGCGATGCTAATGGTGAATTTAGTATCGACTTTATTCCAATAAACGGAGAGGCCGGAGATTATACTGTTGGCGCCTGCTACCCAAACCAGGGACTGAATGAAGCCCAGGATAGTTTTGTACTATTGGGAGCCAAACGTATGGCTACATCTTATATCATCTGGGAATTGCACCAGGGCGAAACGCAGCAAAAAATTATTGAAATCAAAAACCTGAGCAGTCTTCCCCTGAATAATGTAAACGTTGAAATACTTTCTTTACCTCCCGGATGTAATGTTAATTTTACTCCTGTACCTGAACTTCAGGGAAATGCTTATGCCAGCATTAATTGTAGCGTGAATGCTACGGAAGTTTCCAGCGGTGGTTTATATGAGGAAGTTAAGCTAAGGCTAACTTCATCCGAAGGAACAGAATATGATTTCAGCGCATGGTTTTATTGCTTTGCAAATACGGGTAACCTAAAACTTAATCCGGTTACCCTGAACGAAACCATGGTAAAAGGGCAGCCTAATTATGTGGAATTTGAACTTACAAATAATGGCCTGGACGAAACAGGGCTTATTTCTATTGACCTGCCCGAGGCCTACTGGTTATCCATGGCAAGTCCGGATACCATTTCATCGCTGCAACCCGGCGAAAGTGCTACTGCTACATTAAAGCTAATGCCGGGCGATGATTTGCAATTGAACAACCCGATTACCGGGTCTATTGCATTATCAGGAAGTAATTCAAATAGTGTCAGCCTCCCCTTTACCTTTGAACCTATTTCTGTAGAAACAGGCGATTTGCTTGTGGACGTGGTTGACGAATATACTTACAATACCCAGGCAGCACCACATCTCGAAGGAGCAAATGTAGTTATTTCACATCCTTATACCGGGCAAATTATTGCCCAGGGTGTAACGGATGTAAATGGTCATTTCCTGATCGAAGATATCCCCGAAGGGTATTACACACTCAAAGTTCAGGCGGCAATGCACGGTGCATATCAGGATTATATTTTTGTTGATAAAGGTGTTGAAAACGAAGAGCTGGTATTTGTGGCCTTCCAGGCCATTACCTATTCATGGAATGTGGTGCCTACATTTATTGAAGATGAATATGAGATTGAGCTTGTGACAGAGTATGAAACCAACGTGCCTGTTCCCATTGTAATTATGGATATGCCCAATGAACTACCACAACTCGAAGATGGAGATTTTTTCCCCTTTATCCTTACCCTGACCAATGTTGGCCTAATAACCGCTAATGAGGTTGAGGTAATTTTCCCGGATGATGAAGAATATATGTTTACTGCCAATGTGGATATTATTGATATCCTTCCCCAGCAAAGCATACAGATACCGGTTGTGATGGAAAGAAGGCCACCGGAGGAGAAATCAGGGATAAGGGCTGAACAATGTATTGCAATTACAAATACAAAGTACAAGTTTGAGTGCGGACCAAATGGCCAAATGAGAATTACATCTGCTTCGAGTTTATTCTTAGGTAGGCAATGTTTTGAAATGCCGGAACCAGGTGGTACTAATGCTATTTTTTCCTGGCTTCAACAAATTCCTGCTTTTTCCCCAAATAATAATTCAGGTTCCAACGGGCAAAATCAACAGGATGACCCTTTAAATCCTTTATTACCTACTTGGATGACTACTAATTATTTTGATGTGAGTAACATAATTTCCACAACTCCATATCAAAGTACCCACGGGGGATGTGACCCATGTTTTGCCATGGTTCTGAATTTTGCTTTAGATAAACTTGGTAATAAGTCTCCAATTGGTGTAATTGTCAGCTTATTAACACGTGGTTTAGTCGATGCCGATTGCTGGATAGGTGCTGTTTCTAATAAGAGTTGGTCGAGCGCGGGGATGTGTGCAGCAGGAAAGGTGGGTGAGTTACAATCAGACCTGAGTAATATTGCCGATATAGCGATATGCTATATGTATGGCTACCAAGGTGACTTGATGAAAGGTTCAGGGATGAAAAGCATCTCAGAGGCTGAGTTAATTTATAATGATATGATGATCTTTCTTAAAGCTTACGATGCTATTGAAAACTGGACAATACAGCAGGTTGGTAATGAAGAATTAATTGAAAAAGAATTCTTTGGGTCATTTATCGAATCTATTGCCGGTTTTGTTGATAATGAGTTGGCTATCGATCCCAATTCCCAAAATGATATAATAAATGCTTTTGATGAAACAGATATTACAGAGCCGGAACTCAATGATTTTTTCGACTATTGGAATACAACAATGCAAGCAAGGGATAGTGGCATTTACTCTCCGACTCCTGAATATCCCGATATAATCGATACCTTGCAATTACATAATAACAGTTTAGTTTTGGATACGGTAATGCAATATGTTTATGACAGGGGCTACCCATCCATGGACTCACTTTTCAAGGCAAGTATTACACTTTTCGGTTCTTTAATCCAGGAGAGTTCCACCGCCGTTTGTGCTTCTGTTACAGTACAGTTTTCTCAAACTTTAACCATGACACGAGAAGCTTTCGAGGGTACACTTAGCATTTTTAATGGCCATGAAACAGATGCAATGGAAAATATTCAATTAAATTTGGAGATATGGGACGAGGAAGGAAACTTTTGCAATGACCTCTTCCAAATCAATACACTTTCGCTTGGTCAGATCACCGGGATTGATGGTTCCGGAATACTTGATGCTCTGGAGACAGGAACAGCAGTTATCCAATTTATTCCTGAACAAGGCGCAGCACCTGAAGTTCCGAAATATTATTCTTTTGGTGGAACACTTTCTTATCTCGATCCGTTTAACGGCGAAATTGTAGATCAATTCCTGGTTCCCGCTGTTTTACAGGTTAACCCCAGCCCGGATTTATATATCAACTATTTTTTACAGCGTAATGTATTTGGCGATGATGCCCTTACCGAAGAAATCGAAGCAATGATTCCTGCAGAGCTTTCGGTGATGGTTGACAATCGCGGCAACGGAACAGCTTACAGCCTAACCATTGAATCGGCGCAACCTCAAATTATTGATAATGAAAAAGGTTTGTTGGTCGATTTTAATATCACAGGATCTAATCTTGGCGGACAGCCCAAACAACTTGGGCTTCTTGATGTTGATTTTGGAGATATTCCCGGTGGAGATATTGCCGTAGGTCAATGGTGGTTTACCAGCTCTTTGCTCGGTCATTTTGTTTCCAGCGAAGTAAATGTAAATCATTTGGATAGTTGGGGAAATCCTGATTTAAGCCTGATAAGCGAAGTAAATTCCCACGAGTTAATCAAGAGTATTTCGGCCTATGGAGCTTTCAATGATAGCATCAACGACTTCCTGGTTAATGATATTCCAGATGTTGAAGATATTCCGGATGTAATCTATTATTCAAATGGAATAGTTGCCCCTGTTGTATTGGCAGATGATGCTGTGGTGGATGGTCTTGTAACGCTCAATGATACAATTGTTGAATTAACACTTACTCCTTCGGATCTGGGATGGAATTACACCAAAATTGATGACCCCGGAGATGGTTTGTACCGGATAGTAAGCGTAACCCGCGATGATGAGCTAGAGATACCACTCGATAATATTTGGTTAACTTACAGTACCATCCCTGACGGTGGTGAACCGATTTATGAAAAGAAACTTCATTTTGCTGATATTTTCGATGAAAACACTCCCTCAACTTATACCATTGTTTTTGAACCTATCGATCAGGATGTGCCTAAGGTGCTTGCCATAAATGGAATTCCTGAAGGCCCGACAGACATTCCTGTTGAGAATGTTGAAGTAGTTTTTAGCGAAGCCATTGATGTGGATTCTTTTACTTTCGAGGATATGACCCTAAAAAACCAGGCAGGTCCAAACCTGATGGATACACTCGTATTTATTTCTCAAGTCAACGATTCTACGTTTAATGTAGATATCTCTGATAAAACTACCTTAAATGGATATTATACTTTAACAGTTCAGGCGGCCGGAGTTGCTGACCTGGTGGGAAATTTCGGAGAGGATGGTATGCAGGTAAATTGGTTGCAGGCTGTTGCTTCTCCTGCCATCGACTATTTCTTTGGCTTGCCCGAAGAATCCGGGGAGCCCATCGACACGCTTCTTGTTTTGTTCAACATGCCAATTAATACAGAAACCTTTACAAATAGTCAGCTTATTCTTGAGGATGGTGATGGAAATGTCATACCAAGCGAATCGCTGGTGATAAGTTCTGAAAGTTTTAATGACGTGTTATTTAAAATCAGTGGCCTTGCCAACCTGGCATCTGAAGATGGTTTATATAATTTGACTTTTAAATTAACAGAAATTCAGGGTGAAAATGGTCAGGTTGGTTCCGTTAACCAGTTTATCGAATGGACTGTATGCCAGATTGAACTGCCATTTGCTAATGCCGGAAATGATAATTCGTTATGTATTGGAGAATCCTATCAATTATCAGGAACAGTTGAAAATGCAGGGTCGTATCAATGGTCAACTGCTGGAGATGGAACCTTTGATGATTCCACCAGTTTGTCGGCAATTTATATACCCGGGAATGCTGATCTTGACAATGGCTCAGTTGAGCTAAGTTTAACTGCCGAAGCCCTCAACGAATGTGCTGCGCCAGTTACTTCAACGCTAACACTCACAATTCTTGAATCTCCTGTTGCCAATGCCGGTGACGATGCCTTGATTTGTGAAAACTTTAGCCAGCCACTATTTGGAACGGTGTTGAACGCTAACGATTTTACATGGTTAAGTTCAGGTGATGGAGTCTTTAGCAACAGCAAAATTTTAACGCCCAGCTACACTCCGGGAGCTCAGGATGCTGTTAATGGAATGGTAGAAATTTCATTGGTGGCTCAGCCAATAAGCCCGTGTTCGCTTGCCGATACATCCTCGGTATTGATAACCATACAACAAGCGCCGATGGCCAGTGCCGGTGGTGATACTATTGTTTGTGAAGATCAAACATTGATGCTAACTGCGATAGCGCAGAATTACAGTTCACTTACCTGGATTGCAACTGGTGATGGTACATTTAGCTCACAAACTATATTGAATCCGGTTTACAATTTTGGTAATGAAGATATCAATGGGGGATCGCTCAATATATATCTTATAGCACAACCTGTCAGTCCTTGCTTCCTCCCGGCCTTTGCCAATCTTTCGGTTGAAGTTGGCAGAGCACCATTTGCCTTTGCAGGTGATGACGATTTGGTTTGTGAAAACGGGCAATACATGCTCAATGGAGCGGTGTTTTTTGTGAGTTCATTCTTGTGGAGCACCAGCGGCGACGGAGAATTTAGCAATACACAGGATTTGAATACTACTTACACACCGGGAGCAGAGGATATAGTCAATGGGTCAATGCAAATTACACTCACTGGCCAAGCTCAGAACCCATGTACAGTTGATGAAGTTTCAACAATGATACTCAGCATTCAGTATCCTCCTGAGGTAAATGCCGGTGATGATGCCACAATATGCGAAAATCAAACACACGAGCTTTCGGGCATTGTGGCAAATCAAAGCAGTTTTGTGTGGGAAAGCCAGGGAGATGGTACTTTTGATGATGAGCAAATTCTAAGCCCGGTTTATTCTCCGGGATATGCCGACATCCAGGCCGGAACGATAAATGTAAGTCTTACAGCCCAGCCGATTAGCCCTTGCGCTCTTTCTGATGTTTCAACAATAACCTTGGAAATTCAAGATCTGCCACAGGCCAATGCCGGCGAGGATGCTACGATTTGCGAAAATCAAACACAAGAGCTTTCGGGCATTGTGGCAAATCAAAGCAGTTTTGTGTGGGAAAGTCAGGGAGATGGTACTTTTGATGATAGCCAAATTCTAAGCCCGATTTATTATCCGGGATCTGCCGACATCCAGGCCGGAACGGTAAATGTAAATCTTACAGCCCAGCCGATTGGCCCTTGCGCTCTATCCGATGTTTCAACAATAACTTTGGAAATTCAAGCTTTGCCAATAGCCAATGCTGGTGAGGATGCCACCATTTGCAAAAATCAAACACAAGAGTTTTCGGGCATTGTGGCAAATCAAAGCAGTTTTGTGTGGGAAAGTCAGGGAGATGGTACTTTTGATGATAGCCAAATCCTAAGCCCGGTTTATTATCCGGGATCTGCCGACATCCAGGGCGGAACGGTAAATGTAATTCTTACAGCCCAGCCGATTAGCCCTTGCGCTCTATCCGATGTTTCAACAATAACCTTGGGAATTCAAGACCTGCCACAGGCCAATGCCGGCGAGGATGCTACGATTTGCGAAAATCAAACACAAGAGCTTTCGGGCATTGTGGCAAATCAAAGCAGTTTTGTGTGGGAAAGTCAGGGAGATGGTACTTTTGATGATAGCCAAATTCTAAGCCCGATTTATTATCCGGGATCTGCCGACATCCAGGCCGGAACGGTAAATGTAAATCTTACAGCCCAGCCGATTGGCCCTTGCGCTCTATCCGATGTTTCAACAATAACTTTGGAAATTCAAGCTTTGCCAATAGCCAATGCTGGTGAGGATGCCACCATTTGCAAAAATCAAACACAAGAGTTTTCGGGCATTGTGGCAAATCAAAGCAGTTTTGTGTGGGAAAGTCAGGGAGATGGTACTTTTGATGATAGCCAAATCCTAAGCCCGGTTTATTATCCGGGATCTGCCGACATCCAGGGCGGAACGGTAAATGTAATTCTTACAGCCCAGCCGATTAGCCCTTGCGCTCTATCCGATGTTTCAACAATAACCTTGGGAATTCAAGACCTGCCACAGGCCAATGCCGGCGAGGATGCCACGATATGCGAAAATGAAAATATATTGCTAAGTGGATATGTGGAAAATAGCGACATTGTATTTTGGTCAACTGGAGGAGATGGAACATTTGAGAATGAAAGTGCTACAACAACAAGCTATTATCCTGGCGAAGATGATATTTCATCAGGTGAAGTTCAGCTTATTCTTTCAGCTTTGCCAATTTCACCCTGCTTAAATTCCGCTGATGACGAATTTATTTTAACGCTTCATCATTGTCTTGATCTTAATTTGCCGGAAGGCTGGTCAGGTGTATCCAGCTATGTTGAGCCGCTCGAACCTGAGCTGGAAACGGTATTCGTAAATTTGGCGGATGATCTAATTATTCTTCAATCACAAAGTGGGGTTTACTGGCCCGGACAAAACATCAATACAATCGGAGCTTGGAATACCTCTGAAGGATACAGTATCAAGATGATTGCGAATACTACTTTAGCTATAATTGGTTCAAGGTCTGTAAGTAATTCACTTCTTCTTGAAACTGACTGGACAATGATGCCTGTGCTTTCCGAATGTCCCGCTGATGTTGCCGATCTTTTCAATGGCAAAGATGTAAGCATTGTAAAAGAAGTGGCCGGATGGCGAGTTTACTGGCCGGAGTTTGGAATTAATACATTGGGCGAACTTCAACCCGGCAAAGCCTATTTTGCTTTGATGGGAAGTGAAGAAGTTATTGAATTTCCTGATTGTAGTGGAAGTAAATCTTCCAGCCTTGTTGGAACTCTGACAGGGTTTCAAACCCTGTCAGAGTTGATGCCCTGGGATCTTACAAACCCCACAGCAATTTCCCACAACATTGCCATACCTGCCTCTGCCAATAGCCTCAACGTTCTGGCAAAGGGTGATATAATTGGCGTTTTCGATATCAACGGAAAATGTTACGGCCTGGCCGAATGGAGTGGCGCAAACACCGGCCTCACCACTTTTGGTAATGATCCGCTGACAGCCGAAAAAGATGGCTTTGACGATGGAGAAACGATGGTATTCAAACTTTTCAGGATGGAGGATGAAAGTGAGCTGACTTTGGATGTAGCGTTTAATTATTCCATGCCACAAACCGATGCTTTCACCGAAAATGGCTTATCAGCCATAAAAGAGCTTAAATCCGGAAGCACAGGATTTGAAACCACAGAACGAGTGCAGCAATCCCAAATTGTCCCCAATCCGGCTCATGATGCTTTTACCCTGATTTTGGATTCTTCGCCGCAAAGCGAAGGCCTCCTGGAACTTTACAATCTGAAAGGTCAGTTGATGAAGCAAATAGTCATCAGTTCAAAATCAATAAAAGTTGAAATTGAAGATCTGCCAGTGGGCGTTTACATCGCCAATATTTCAATCGACAATCAGACGATGATTAAACAATTAATTAAGTATTAGAAGGAGGATTAGTCAGGGCTTCACTTGAAGTGAAGCCCTGACTTTGGAAAAGTCATCCGATGAATACTGCTTAAGCAATTGACAGTATGCGTTGGGAATATTGAAGTTCCCGGGGGTAATTCATCGGATGACTAATTCCCGGTTGAAAGTCACCCCGTGAATAATGCCTAAACAATTGTGGTATTTCCGCAGTAGTAGAATAACTGCCGGAAGTAATTCATCGGATGACTCATAAAAGAATACTAAAACCCTAAAAGGAGGATTACATGTTTTTTTACCCCGCCATCCGCAAAACCCCCTTTGCGTGGTGGTTGGGGTTTTTCTAAAAATGTTCGTTCTTAGTCATGTTGTATTTAACGTTTCCATCCCGAAGTTTCGGGTATGAAAAGTTGCACCCGGAGGATTTTCTGGATTTCTATCATCCGCTGGTCTTGGGCTTTTTCAGGCGAGAGCCTTAAAGTCGTTAACGACTTAATGCGTTCACGCCGAAAGCCACCCGAGATGGCTGATAAAAACGCCGCACCCCGCCACAGTCAGGGCTTCACTTTAAGTGAAGCCCTGACTTTCCTTTGTGTCAAACCCTGACACACCTGATAATTTATTTTATGGTTTTCGTCCATGAATGTATATCTTTGCAATACACATGAAACAACTACTTCAACAATGTGAAGGTTTTGAATGGGATGAAGGAAACGCAGAAAAAAATTGGATACTTCATCGTGTAAGCCGTACTGAGTGCGAGCAGGCTTTTTTCAATGAACCTCTTGTTGTAGCAGATGACGAAAAACATTCTCACGATGAAAAACGATATTACTTATTAGGACAAACTGATTTGGGACGATTATTATTTATTGTTTTTACGCTTCGGAAAAATTTGATCTGGGTGATTTCAGCCCGTGACATGGACAAAAAAGAAAGGGAAATTTACCATGACTTATAAGAAAAGAGTACCTGTTTTTAAGAATGAAGACGAAGAACGCGCATTTTGGGCAAAAGAAGATACCACAGATTATGTTGATTGGTCGAAGGCAAAAAAGCTAACTTTTTCAAATCTGAAACCCTCAACAAAAACAATTTCTCTCCGGCTTCCGGAGTTCCTGTTAGATGAGCTTAAACTCTTGGCTCACAAGCGCGATGTACCTTATCAATCACTTATTAAAATGTTTTTGAAGGATAGGGTAAACCAGGAATTCAGACAATCCGTGTAGTCAGGGCATGACTTTAAGTCATACCCTGACTTTCAGGTGGAGGCAAACCCAGACTTTGAAAAGTCATCCGATGAATACTGCTTAAGCAATTGACAGCATGCGTTGGGAATATTGAAGTTCCCGGGAGTAATTCATCGGATGACTAATTCCCGATTGCAAGTCACCCCGTGAATATGGCCTGAGCAATTGTGGTATTTCCGTAGAAATAGAATAACTGCCGGAAGTAATTCACGGGGTGACTGATAAAGGAATAAAAAAGGAGAAAACCATGTTTTGCCCCGTTTTCTGCCAGATGGTGGATTTCGGGGTTTTTTCAATCCGCTTCAAAAAGGCAATCCATCGTTAGGTTATTTACAATTAGTTCAAGGCTATTGGCATTTTCAGCAAGGCCATAAGTGGTGAGCATTGTAACAAAAACATTTTTCCGGGTTTTTGTAGCTTCCCCAAACTGGACTATTTTGTTTTTAATATTGTTATACTCCGGCGTATTTATCGCGAACATTTCATTGTAATATTTCATCTCGCAAAGATTAATAATCCCATCATCACGATCAATAACCAAATCGACCTGCGCCTTTTCGTTTTGCCAGCTCGAATTTATCGAATAAATTTTCGCAATCCCCAACTCTTTTTTGATTTGCGTAGCATGTTTCAGGCATATCGTTTCAAACACCAGCCCACACCATATTTTGTAGGTTTGTTTTGGAAACATTTTTGTCCATGTCCCTGCTCCCTGTCCCTTGTTGGATTTCATAAATTTTAAATAAAACAATGAAAATTCGTCCGCTAAACGGAAAAGCGTGTCTTTTTTCAGTTTGCCAAAAGGCGCGTATTGTGCAACAAAACCAGACTCGGTTAGTTCGTCCAATGCTTTTGTAAAAACACCACCGCTGCCCAGCTTGCACAATTCCAGCAATTTTTTTCGTGTAACCCCTTTTTTTGTTTTCGATAAGGCTTTTACAATAGTTTCGTGAATATCAGAATTTTTAAACAATGATTTGAACACCTCATCAAATTCATAAACCAGTGAACCATTGTTTTCAAAGCATAAACGATCAATGTTTTGTGCCACACTTTCGCCCCGGTTTATTTGATTCAGGTAATGAGGCACGCCACCAATGGCCATGTACAGTTGAAGAATATCGTAATGGTTCAGCTTGATGTTTTTTCTCAACAGAAATTCCTGTACTTCGTTGAGATTAAATGGCAACAATCGGATTTTTTGCGAAAGCCGGTTGTGCAACCCCCCCCTGTTTTTAATGATCTTATTCACCATAAACGAAGCTGCAGAGCCACACACCACAACTACCAGGTCGCCTCTATTGGTGCAGTAGGTATTCCAGAAATGCTCGAACATCATCAGAAATTTTGACCGCTCCGTGGCTATCCACGGAAACTCATCAATAAAAATCACTTTCTTTTTACGGCTCTTTAGCCCGTTCAGGTAATCTTCCAATAATTGAAAAGCGTCTGGCCAGTTACGTGGTTTTTTAGAATGTTCAAACCGCCTGGATGAAAATTTTATCTGTGTGTGAAAATTTTGAAGTTGGTCGTGCTGATTTCCGTTATGTAAGCCCGTTAGCTCAAACACAAAATGCTCTTTGTAAACCTCTCTTATCAAAAATGTTTTTCCTACCCTGCGTCTGCCGAAAATTGCAATTAGTTCTGATGAATTACTTGCCAGCATTTTGTTCAAAATTTTGATTTCCCGTTTTCTTCCAACTACCATAATATGTGTATGTTAAATTATACTTGCGTGTTTGAATAGTTTCCAAATGTACCAATTATTATTGGATTTGGATAGAATTGAAACGATTTTATTATAATTTATTATTCCTGAATACTATCCAAATCTATCATTTTTTATTACATTTGGATAGAATTGAAGCAGCATAATTATCTTCAATCCGAAAAAAAAAACAAAGAAAATATGGTGGGCCAGGGTTCGGGCGTTTGGTTCAGAACAGTAATTTTACCTTCGCTAAAATTATTAAATGAAAATTTTAAAATAACTTTGAACCTTTTCGTTTAAACGTGTACAATGGGTTTAAGATACCGGACATGGAAAAAATTGAAATATCGAAAAACATATTTTTGGGCGGGCTCATTTTGCTACTTGCCGGATTTGTAGTGATGGCTGTGGGCAGCGATACCTACAGTTTTTTAAAAATTACGCTTGCGCCCATGTTTATCATTGCAGCTTTTGGCCTGGTGGCTTATTCGGTGATGCGCAAAAAACCTGGCGGCAATGTTTAATTTCAAGCCACCGAATTATAAAGAGCTTGCCGATGAAAAGCTGCTTCGAGCCATAGTGAATGGCAATGCGAAAGCTTTCAACGAATTGTACAGGCGGTATAGCGAACGCATGCTTTATTATTTCTACCGCATGTTGGGCAAGGATCGAGAACTGGCCGAGGACTTTTTGCAAGACCTTTTTTTTAAAATCATCGACAAGCCCCACTTTTTTGATACCAGCCGAAAATTCTCGACATGGATTTTCAGCATTGCATATAACCAATGCAAAAATGAGTACCGCAGCAGAAATGTTCGGAATATTGTCGAAAAAGTAGATAATCCCGATTGCTTTCCACAGGATGAGCCGGATGCCACCGAATCGCCCTACCGCTTAGAAGATGTTTTTGACTGCCTCAGCCAATTTGATGAAACGCATCGCACGGCCTTCCTGCTAAAATACCGCGAAGGTCTGAGCATTGATGAGATAAGTGCGATTCTCGACCTGCCCAAAGGCACCGTAAAATCGCGACTTTTTTATACCCGGAAAAAAATCCAGGAAAGATTACTTGAAAAAAGCAAAGTTCAAGAACCAGAAAAAACACAGCACAATGGATAATTTTGAAAAACATATCAGCAGGCAACTGCAAAACGACAAACTGCCTTTTAGTGCCAATCCGGGTATTCTCGACCGGCTGATATATCACTTGCAGTTGAAATCAGCAAATTCGGCGGTGCATCGAAATCAAATTTTGCCTTCGTTAAGTGTTCTTTTCGCTACTAAACTCCTCGCCTGGAAAGTAGGCGTTGCCACACTCTTGCTAATCTCGTTTATGGGTTACAAGCAGTTTAACCATCACACATCATCCACCCACATTGCCGACACCGTTCAAATTATGCAAGCCATCGATACCACGCATTTTATAATGGAAGATTCGGCCTATATGAATTAATTTTGAGAATGTTACCGCTTTTATAGAAGATGTGGTTTCTATATATTAGTTTGTTTATGTGGTGTTGGGCATTTCAAAACACATCACTTTCAAATTTCCGGTATGTTTATGAAATGCTTTTCAGGGTTTGGATATTTTTTCACAAAGTTCGTCAACCTTTAAAAAAAAATCTAATTTGGCGGCTCATTTAAATTTTATACCAAATTTATGAGTGCTTTATCTATCGTTGGCCAAATACTAACCCTGGTAGGGTCGCTGGGCTTGTTCCTTTTTGGGATGAAATTAATGAGCGAATCGCTTCAAAAAGTGGCCGGAAACCGGATGAGACAAATCCTGGCAGCAATGACTGATAATCGCTTTAAAGGTGTGTTGACCGGCATTTTGGTTACAACAACTATTCAATCATCATCGGCCACCACGGTAATGATGGTGAGTTTTGTGAATGCAGGTTTACTTTCGCTAATTGGCGCGGTTGGGGTAATTATGGGGGCAAATATTGGCACAACCGTTACTGCATGGGTCATTTCGCTGCTGGGTTTCAAAATCAGTTTGAGCTTATTTTCACTACCTCTTATTGGTTTAAGTTTCCCCTTGTTTATTTCCAAAAACAATTTCCGAAAATCGTGGGGTGAATTTTTGATAGGATTTGCCATACTGTTTATCGGCCTTCAGTATTTAAAGGAATCGGTACCTGATATAAGGAGTAATCCTGAAGCCTTATCCTTTCTGTCCAATTTTACCAGTTCGGGCTATTTATCAGTTTTTATTTTTATTGTAATAGGAACGGTGTTTACCATCGTTATTCAATCATCGAGTGCAACCATGGCATTAACACTTGTGCTGTGCTATAACGGTATTTTGCCTTTCGAGCTGGCGGCGGCCATGGTTTTGGGCGAAAATATCGGAACTACTATCACGGCCAATCTTGCTGCCATCGTTGCCAATGTTTCTGCCAAGCGGGCAGCCAGGGCGCATTTAATTTTTAACCTGTTTGGTGTGTTCTGGATGCTGATGGGTTTTTACCCTTTTCTACATGCAATCGATTATTTTATGGAAAACACCCTTAGTGGTATTTCCTTGCTTTCAACCAACCTGTCGGCCACAGATTTTGAACAGGTTAAGCAGGACTACCCGGTTGCATTGGCTGTTTATCACACATCTTTTAATATATTAAATACTATTTTGCTTTTTGGTTTTGCACCTTTTATTGCCAAGGTGGCCACGCGAATGGTTCACGGTGATATGGAGGATGAGGAGGAATTCCGCCTCAAATATATCAGTACAGCCCTGGTTTCGACCAGCGAAATTTCGATTATGCAGGCAAAGAAAGAAGTGGCCAATTTAGGATCGAAGGTGCAAAAAATGTTTGGTTTTATCACAGAATTGCTGATTTTAAAATCACACAAAAAATATTTGGCATTGCTGAGGCGGATTGAAAAATACGAAGAGATAACCGACAATATGGAAGCCGAAATTGCTGTTTTTCTTACCCAGATTTCAGAGGGGGATATTTCCCATGAGAGTTCAAAGGATATCCACGCCATGCTAACAATTATTGACGATCTGGAAAGTGCAGCAGATGTAATTTTCCAGATATCGAAGGTAATGGATAATAACCTCCAACGTAAGGTAAAGCTCACAGTATCGCAAACCGATTCAATATTAAAATTGATTCTACTGGTTAATTCATCCATACAGGAAATGAATAGAAACCTGGATAGGCCTTACCAAAGTGTAAGCCCCGAAAAAGCATTGGATCTTGAACAAAAAATAAATGTTATGCGTGATGATTTGCGACAAAAACATGCCGATGATCTTAAAGAGAAAAAATATAAACATAAGGTGGGCGCATTTTACAGCGATATGTATTCGATGACCGAAAAAGTTGCCGACTACATCATTAATGTAACCGAAGCTGTTGCGGAAACAAATCAAAAGGGTGTCGCGGCAAAGCAGGCTGTACGCAAAGAGAGTGATAAAGAGGCTGAATAAATGCCGGGGAGTTTTCAGAAATATTATCAGCCTGAAAAGCTAAGGTAAGTCTATTCTATTACCAGTAGTTTGTAATCATCAACCTTGCGTGTTTTGCTGTTGAAGTTTATGCCCAGCTTAATTTTCGTGCGTTTGTCGGCAAAATATTTGTCGGCATATCGTTTTTGGTTGATTTGCCCGATGGCTTTAGCTGAGCTTTGATTGATTTTAAATTAGATGATATAAATATGATTGTCGGTTTTTAACACAGCATCTATCTTTCCATCAATGGTAAGGATTTCCGACTCGATGTTAAAGCCAACGAGTTTCATCACCATATAAAATAATGAATGAAAATATTTTTCTTTTTCATCAACATACAGATAGTTATTGTTGATGATTTCCGAAAACTCCTGAATCCAAAACGGAAGATGCTTCATGGTTTCATCTATTTTGAATAGTTACAAAAGTAAGGAATATTTTGTAGTTTTGGGAAAAGTTTACATTATGGAACAGGTGCTAAATAGGGTCTGCTGATAAAGGCTTAATCCATTGGATTATTATAAGTTAATCCATAATATTAAAGCTAACGATATGGTTTTGTGTTTTTCAGCAAGCCCTAAATTGGATACCAACAAACCCGGAAATATGTCATGGTAAGCCGTGTATAAGAGGAATGCGTTGGCCGGTAGAGGTGATTCTGAATATGCTGGGCTCGGGCATGACTGGTGGTGAAATTCTAAACGACCACCCCGAACTGGAAAAAGAGGATATTTTAGCAAGCATCCGTTTTGCCAGGGTAGCAATTTCCGGACAATCTTTAAAACCAGCCATCGGATGAAAAGAGAATTTACAGCAATAATCGAGCAAGCACCCGAAGGTGAATGTTGGGCTTACTGCCCCGAAATATCAGGAGCTAACGGGCAAGGAGAAACTATTGAGGAAACAAAGGAAAACCTAAAAGATGCCATTCACTTAATCATTGAGGATAATCGGACTGATTCCAGCAGACACCTTTCCGCTGATTAGCGTATATTTAATCCGCGATAATTTGCGAAATCTGCGGGAACCATTACAGAAAAGCCGGACACTAAATAATAAGACTACCTTTGCCGCTTTTATAAATTATACATGATATTTGAAGATTTAGGAATTATAGAACCCATACTCAAAGCCCTTAGGGCCGAAGGTTATACCCAACCAACCCCAATCCAGGAACAATCCATACCCATCTTGCTCGAAAGAAATGACCTGCTTGGTTGTGCGCAGACCGGAACAGGAAAAACCGCGGCTTTTGCCGTGCCCATATTGCAACATCTTTATCTCGACCGTCAAAATAGTAACCATGCACGGAAGATCAATGCGCTCATTGTTACACCTACACGTGAATTGGCCATACAGATTGCCGACAGTTTTACTTCTTACGGGAGATTTACCGGCATTAGAAATACAGTTGTTTTTGGGGGCGTAAAACAAGGCGCTCAAACAGATGCTTTACGCAAAGGTGTAGATGTGCTTGTTGCCACTCCGGGACGTCTGCTCGATCTGATGGATCAGGGTTTTATCAGGCTAAATGAGGTGGAATATTTTGTGCTCGATGAAGCCGACCGCATGTTGGATATGGGATTTATCCACGATATCCGCAAGATTATTGCAAAATTGCCTTCCAAAAGACAATCATTGTTTTTTTCGGCCACCATGCCTCCTGATATTGTCGCCTTGTCGAGGAAAATTTTAGGGAGTAAACCACAAAAAGTGTCCGTTACGCCAAAGCAAACTACCGCGGAGAAAGTGGAACAATCGTTGTATTTTGTGGAGAAGAAGCAAAAATCAAAGTTGCTCATTCATTTGTTGAGATCTGATCTATATAGCTCTACGCTTGTTTTTTCGCGTACAAAACATGGAGCCAACAAGATTGTTAAACTTTTGGCCAAGGCACAAATTGATGCTGCAGCCATTCATGGTAACAAGTCGCAGGGCGCACGGCAACTGGCGCTTGGGAATTTCAAGAGTGGTGTTACCAATGTTCTTATTGCCACCGATATTGCTGCACGAGGGATTGATATCGATGAATTGTCGCTGGTGGTAAATTTTGATTTGCCAAATATCCCCGAAACATATATCCATCGTATTGGCCGAACAGGAAGGGCTGATGCCAGCGGACAAGCCATTTCGTTTTGTGATGTAGAAGAACGGCCTTACCTGAAGGATATTCAAAAACTAATTGGTGAGCGTATTCCTGTGGTTGAAGATCACCCCTTTTTAGATGATGGTACTGAGGCAGCAGAGGCCATAGTAAATGCATCGAACAATAACACACATTCCCGCAAACCTGAAAATAAGACCAAAGCTAACGGTAATTTCAAACGTAAAAAACGTCGTTGGCCGGCACAGAAAAGCAATACCGGAAGCAGGGCAAGTTAGAGGGGAGAGTGGAGTGATGTTGAGCGAAGCGAAATCCCGCCACTGCGGGAGAGTGATGGAAGGCAAACCTTTTAGTGTTTCAGAACTCCTGACCCATTTGTTAAAAATCAAATAGTTACATCATTGTTGAGTATCCCCTCAAAAAACAGGGGTAACAAATAAGTATAAGAAGCAGTTATCAACAATATGCTGTTAATAACTATTTTGGAATTTCCATTATCATTCTTCTAAAATCATTTTTTTTGCGACAGATGTT
>Ga0307990_1000424_pt1 | contig 38104 bp, 31 predicted proteins | sample EllFjometagen129_FD_203168 | JGI IMG/M metagenome (GOLD analysis project Ga0307990, IMG submission 203168) | Marine microbial communities from Ellis Fjord, Antarctic Ocean - #129 | ecosystem: Environmental > Aquatic > Marine > Unclassified | place: Southern Ocean | collected 2014-10-08
GGACTTTTTATCTTGGCCGGCGTGCACACCTATCTACTTATCTGGAGTTCGCTGATGTCGATTTTCGTGCCCCGATACAGAAGAGTGCTCGGTTTTCAAATAAAATATTTTAGAGATGTCATCGCCGACGAGCTCAAAAAAAACAAGCTTCCCGGATCATCGAATCCGTAGCCTTACTTCGCTCACCGTTTCCTACTGCCCACAACATCCCCCGGAGATATCTCCTTGTGGCCAGCCATCGTCGTCGCTATCTTCTGTTGACGGCTGCCTTCCGGGATCGGGCTCGATGTAATCGTCGCCGGCGGTCGATGTTGTCGTAGTGCTTGTCGGCGTTGTGGTAGTTGTGGTTCCCAATGGGCAGCGCGGCGTTTGGTTGGCCCAGAACATCTGGCCAAAGGCGCCGTAGCCGCTTCCATCCTGGTTGTTGGACCTCCACACAACGACGAAATTGCCTTCGGCGTCGAAACCTACCGATGAAAAGCTTTGGTCGGATTCGGTGTGCGTGTTGGCCTGCACTTCCTCTCCCCAAGGCTGAGCGTCCACATCGAATCCCCGGGAAAAGACACCGTAATCTCCAGCGGCATCCTGCCCGTATGAGTCCCATGTCAGCAGGAATCCGCCGTCATCAAGCAGGAATACACTGGGGACTACCTGCTGGTTCGCCGTATAGGAATTGGCCCGAAATTCCTCTTCGAGAGAAGCGCCGGTGGAGTCAAAACGCCTGCAAAAAATATCCCAGTCGTCGCTGCCGGGGCCATTCGATTGCCATACAACGATGAAATTGCCTTCGTCGTCCGACGCGATGGCAGGATTCGCCTGATCGCCGCTGATTTGGGAGTTGATATTGATTTCACCGGCGACTGGAGCGCCCACGGCATCGAATTGTCGCCCGAAAATGCTCCACTCGCTGCCGTCCTGGTTTTCCGATTCCCAGACGACCGTGAACGACCCGGAAGCGTTCAGCGCCGGCGCCGGGCACCACTGCCGCTGATGAGTATAGACATTCGCCTGGATGTCGCCGGTCATCGGCTCGCTGTCGGAGTCAAATAGGCGGACGAAAGAGCCGATCTCGCTTCCGTCCTGCAGGAAGGATTCCCAGGCCACTATAAAGTCGCCGTTTCTCTTCATGTCCACAACCGGTCGCCGCTGCTCGTCCGCGTAATGGGAATTGATTCGGACTTCTTCTCCCAAAGGCGTTCCGTCGCTGCTGAAAAGACGCCCCATGATTTCCCATGTATAACCGATGGGATTTTCCGATTCCCATACCACGAGGAAATTCCCGTCCCGATCCATACGAATGTCGCCGGACCATTGGTCGAGATCCGTGTCCTCGTTGATGAGAAATTCGCCCGTTATTGGAGCGCCCTGCGCATCGTACAGGCGCGCGAAAATGCCTATGCCGCTTCCATCCTGATCATAAGACTGCCAAATCACGACGAAATCCCCTTCATCGGTCATAGCCAGCGAAGGGTAAGTCTGGTCGCCCGTCGTGTAAGTGTTGATCTGAAATTCGCAGCCCTCGGGTCCGGAGTCACGCTGTTCGCTTGCGTTGTATTCGGAATTTTCCACGCCCGGATTCTTGTATTCACCGGCGTGATGATCCCTGCTCCTATACGCTGTAGGCTCGCCTTTCTGATGAAAGGCGGCAGCGGCAAAAGTCGGGAGAAACGCCAATGCGCCCAATAGGCAGGTTCCGATGAGAACGGAGATTGCTCGCCAAAAATTCACGGTTTCCTCAAAAAAGGGTGGTGGAGCAACTTTTTTTAGGATTGAACTTTGCCGGGCGATTGTCAAGAAATAATGGACTTTGAACACGCCTCTAACGCAAGCATACAGCGGCGCTAAAGTTCTCCCTGGCTCTTCAGGCACTTGCCGACTGCTTTATTGCGTTATCCATGCCTCATTGTAGTCACGGTAGCGCGTGATGACGAAATCCATCCATTCGCCGTTGTTAAGCTCAATCAAGTGCGAAGCCTGAATGCTGGCGGTTGAAAGCGTTTGGGGAGAATCGAATGCGAGATGGCCGCAGAAGGAGCCGTTGCCTTTGTTCAAATAAACGGTGGCCGTCGCCGACGCCCCGCCCTGCGCGACCAGCACATCGGTGTCTGAGTCCCCGTCGATGTCCGCGACTCCAAACTGTCTGACAGCGCCCATATTCACTTCCGAATCAAAAACGTCCTGATCCTCCGTAAAAGTCGGATTGGAACCTCCGCTGTTCCACCAGACGGCCAGCGGCTCGCTTCGGTTGCTGACCAGCAAATCTTCATCGGAATCCCCGTCGAAATCAGCAAAGACGACTTCCGCCGTGGCGCCGCTCCCGAACTCGCTTCGGCATGTCATACCGGCCTGCCCGTCGTTGATGCACAGCAGATTCTGGATCGAGGTGTCGCCGGATGTCAGGTAGCTTCCTCCCACCGCGAGATCAAGGTCGCCGTCTGAGTCAACATCGCTGAGCGAAAGCGCCTGCGTAGTCATATCAGGCGGGCCGAAATATAACTGCGTGAAAGTCCTTCCCCCGGCGCCATCATCGATGTTTTTGAGAATTGTCATGTCAACCGGGTGGGTCTCCTGGTTATGCGCGCAGATGATTTCCGGATATCCGTCGCCGTTCAGGTCGCCCACCGCCATTCCCAGACAGTCCTCCTGAGAACTTCCCCAGGCATAGATCTCCAGGAACACATTGCCGCCCAAATTCTGATAAAGATGGCTGCCGGAACTGTCGGAACCTCCGAAAGCCACATCGAAGAGTTTGTCGCTGTCATAATCGATGAACTTGACTTCACGCGACGCATAGAGCGGAAAAGGCTCCACCGCCGTTAAACCGCCGGTCCCGTTGTTGACAAAAATACGGTCGTGGCCTGTGCCGATGTTAGCCACCATGAAGTCGAAGTCGCTGTCGAAATCATAATCAGCGCTGCTGACTCTGTAGCTTCTGGAACCGGAATTGGCGTCTCCCGATATCATGGATAACTGGCTTCCAACCCACTGACCGACGACGCTGATATCCAGCTCGTCACTCTGGCCGTTGGCGTCCTCGCACTTGACCCTGTCTATTTTCCAGGCCGTGGAACCGGCAGTGTATTCGCCGGTCACCGAATCAAGCGTGCCGCCTGAAGCATTTTCCTCGAAGGAATAGACCACCGGCGCAACGGCGTCCGGAGCCGATAGCGCAAGCGATTCGCCCGCTTCCAAAATCGCGCACACCGGCTCAATGGAAAACTCATAATCAAAAACATTGATGGAAACGTTGTCGAACTCGGTGTTTTGCTCCGTGTCCGTGACGCTGAGCGTTATCAGATGAGCGCCCGGCGTCAGGCTGGGCGCCGTCGCGGAAATGAATCCGACAACATTTGGGGGTGTCGTGTCCAGCACCCCATCGACATCGCTGCTCCATTGCAGGCTCCAGGTCGCCGGGTCACCCTCATAGCCGGTCACCAGGCCCCGCAGTGCTACAGATTCTGAAGGTCCGAAAGCCTCGCTCTGGCCGGGTGCGGTTATTTCCACCGAGAAAGGCCCGTCATCGTCGGCATCATCGTCGATATCATCATCGACATCGTCGTCAACGTCATCGTCTGTATCATCATCTACATCATCGTTGATATCATCGTCAGCATCGTCATTGGCATCATCATCGTTGCCGCCGTCCGCGCAAACACAGTTTTCAAAATACTCGCAGCTATCAATTGTGGCGCATTCCAACATCGCCGGCGGCACGTAATCAAAACACCACTGCGCGCAATCCTCCGCAACGCATTCCAATCCTTCGCACTCCAAAACCTTTGCGCAGAAATCCTCGCAACCGAAAACCGATTCATCTGCGTCCGCTTCATCGTCGTTGTCGGCGCAACCGGAAAAACCCGACCCGAAAGCCAGGCATACAAAAGACAATAAGATCAAAAACCTCAGTGCTTTCATTTCCGCCTCCCTTCCCAATGATATTTCCACATTACGTTTTTTCATAAGCCGTGTCACGCCGCACGGCTGCGTCGGACAGGCAACAAAAAGCCGCAAATTCACCCAGGTCGACTCAAGGCCCGCAGGGAGCTGGATTTTGGCCTTTTTGCCCGAAGGGCAACACAATATTAGCCGGCAGCGTAAGCTGCCGGGCATAGGTATTCCATTTTTTCTGTGAGCCCGTAAGGGCGATACAAACATTGGAAAGATAACAAGATCATGTCCTCCAATATCATCGACACGTCGTGAAATTGAGGACATGAGAAAAATGGATGTGCCGCCCCTGACGGGGCTTTGAGAGATGTTATTTGCCTATTCCCTCGGGCTGACGCCCGGGGCTAATACTGTAACGCCCTTCGGGCTAAATTCGGAAAAGAATATCCATTTCACTCCTATAATCTCGACAGGAATGTCTCTCCTAAACCCTGAACCCTAAATTCATGACTCCAAGCCCTGAATTCTATTCCTTTTTCTTGGCCTTCTTCTCTTCTTTTTCTTCCGGGACAGGATCAGGGATTCCGCGGATGTCGCGGTCGATGGTCCGGGCGGCCATCTTGCCGGCGCCCATGGCCAGGATGACGGTCGCGGCGCCTGAAACGATGTCGCCGCCGGCGTAAACGCCCTTTTTCGAGGTGCGCGCGAACTCGTCGGCCACGATGGTCCCCCACTTGGAGGTGTCAATGTCCTTCGTGGTTTTCGGGATGAGGGGATTGGGGCCGTTGCCGATGGCCACGACCACCACGTCAGCCTCAATGAAAAATTCCGATCCTTCGATGGGAACGGGGCGACGGCGTCCCGAGGCGTCCGGTTCGCCCAGTTCCATTCGAATGCAGTTCATACCCGTCACCCAGCCGCGCTCGTCGGCAGTGAAGGAAAGGGGATTGCACAGCAGGTTGAAATTAAGGCCCTCTTCCTCGGCATGATGAACTTCTTCGGCCCTGGCCGGCATTTCCACCCGTGAGCGCCGGTAAACCAGGTTCACCTGATCGGCGCCGAGGCGAATCGCCGTGCGCGCCGAGTCCATCGCCACGTTCCCGCCGCCCAAGACCGCGACGTTTTTGCCCAAGATGACCGGGGTGCGCGACTTGGGAAACTCGTAGGCCTTCATCAGATTGGAGCGCGTCAGATATTCATTGGCCGAATAGACGCCGATGGAGTTTTCGCCCGGCAAGCCCATGAAATTCGGCAATCCCGCGCCGGTTCCCACGAAGACGGCGGAAAAGCCCTGTTCCAACAGTTCATCGACTGTGTCGAGTTTGCCGACCACGTAGTTGTATTGAATGTCGACGCCGAGGCTGGAAACGTAATCCACTTCCTTTTGCACGATGCCCTTGGGCAGGCGAAACTCCGGGATGCCGTACACCAGCACGCCGCCGGCCTTGTGAAAAGCCTCGAAGACAGTGACCTCATAACCCAACATGCTCAAATCCGCAGCGCAGGTCAGTCCGGCCGGTCCCGCTCCCACGATGGCGATCCTGTACCCGTTTTTCGGCCCCATTTCCGGAAGCGTGTAGCCAATGTTTTCTCTTTCCCAGTCGGCCAGAAAACGTTCCAGGTTGCCGATGGCCACGGGTTTGCCCTTTTTGCCCAAGACGCATTTGGCTTCGCATTGCGATTCCTGCGGACAGACCCGGCCACAGATGGCGGGAAGGCCGTTGGTGTTTTTGATGATGCCGATGGCGGCCTTGAAATCGCCTTCCTCAACCTTTGCCAAAAAGGCCGGGATGTTCACTTCGACGGGGCAGCCATTCATGCAAAGAGGTTTTTTGCACTGGAGACAGCGGCTCGCTTCGGCCATGGCCTGCTCGGGCGTGAAGCCATATGGAACCTCGTTGAAGTTACGGACGCGCTCTGTGGGTGGCTGCTCCTTCATATAATGACGGTCGATTTTCACTTTTGGCATTTTTTTATCCTTCTATCATATTTTTTTTGATCAGCCGCGACCGATTTTGCAAGCGTGTTCTTCCATAGCCTTTTTTTCGTATTCCTTGTAGGCCCCAATCCGCCTTGTCAGTTCGTCGAAATCCACGCCGTGGCCGTCGAACTCCGGCCCGTCCACGCAGCAAAACTTCGTTTCGCCGCGCACGGTAACGCGGCAACCGCCGCACATGCCGGTGCCGTCCACCATGATGGGGTTGAGGCTAACGGTGATCGGAGCTTCGTATTTTTTCGCGATGGCGACGGTGGCTTTCATCATGGGCACGGGACCGACGGCGAAGACGTGGTCGAAAACGCCGTCTTCGATCATCCAGTTGTCCAGAAGCTGGCTGACGAAACCCTTGAATCCGGCGCTGCCATCATCGGTACACACGCCCACGCGATCGCTATTCGCGCGCATTTCATTTTCCAGGATCAGGAGATCTTTGTTTCGCGAGCCGATGATGGTGCTGACTTCGTTGCCCGCCGCTTTGAGGGCTTCGACTATGGGGAACAGAGGCGCCACGCCGATTCCGCCGCCCACGCACGCCACGCGACCGAAGTTCTTGATCTCGGTGGCTTCGCCCAAGGGCCCGGCGACGTCCAGGATAAATTGTCCGGGTTCCATTTCCGATAACTGCGTTGTGGTAAAACCCACAACCTGCCAGATGATTGTCAGGCTTCCTTCCTCGGCGTTTGCGTCGGCTATGGTCAGCGGAATGCGCTCGCCGACCTCATCAATGCGAAGCAAAATAAACTGACCGGGGTTTCTTTTGCGCGCGATGTGTGGCGCTAAAAATTTCATGCGATAGACAAGACCCGGCAGAAGCGCTTCCACCGACAGGATTTTGTTGCCCGAGTTGGCCTTTTCGCCACCGCTTGCGGATTTATTCGTGGACATTTTTTCAAAACCTTTCTTTCAAATGACGGACCATCGGTCCCTCTCGAAACCGCTGCAACTTACATTTTTCAGACGAAAGCATCAAGATAATGATTGCAAGAAAGCGAGAGGGCGCAACGGCCAAAAGTCCCTCGCGCCTGATTTCAAACGCCCAGCTTTTCCAAAGCCCCGCCGAGAGCGACAATATGGCCCAGTTCCTGCTTGATGATTTTCGCGATCTTTTCCTGATCCGCCGGGTCGCTCGCGGCTTCCCGAATTCCCGAATAGAAAACGACCGAGTCCTTTTCAAGCCCAATGGCGAAACGCAGGATATCCTCCAGTTTCTCATCGCCGGTCAGTTTTGTTGAAGGATCGGTTTTCACGTCGAAGACGTAATTGTCCGCAACAGCGTTGAGAAATGTCGCCATTTGGCCCTGCGGATCGAAGGCCCCGCTTTGGACGAACTGCGCGCGCATGACCGCGAAAGCGCTACGGTGCTCGTCTTCCATATCGGCCAGGGAGGCCAGCAAATCTTTAACGTCTTCATCCTTGGAGTTTTCCGCCGCCTTGCGATAAAAACTAGCGCCGTTAGTTTCGATTTTTTCGGCGATGGCCAGCGTTTCATCCACGTTATAATAATTTTTTGACATCGGTTGATTCCCCCGCTGATGAATGTACCGCCCTGCGGGCTCAAATGTAAATGATTCACACATCGTTTACCGGCAGCCAACGCAACCAACTACTGCTGTAACACCCTTCAGGCTCACACGGGAAGCACAACTACGAAGCGACAGCCCTTTTGAATAATGCCGAGGAAGCGCTCGTTTTCCTCCGCCGTCATATCTCCTTTATGGTCGCTCAATAATTCCACCGCGCCTCGAATGGCCGTCAGAGGCGTTTTGAATTCGTGAGACACGCGGGCCGCGAAATCTTTGATGTAGTCGGCTCGCTCTTCGAGTTCCGTCGCCATTTTCGAAAGCTCGCCTGAGAGCATCGCCACTTCATGCGTTCCGGGATGAAGCAGCGGCGTTACCGCCCCGCGCTCGCCGCGTGAAACCCGCCGGGCCTGATCAATGAGCTGCCGGACCGGGCGACTGATGGTCAGCGCAATGAAAACGGAAACAAGAATGACGATGAGAATTAGGAGAATGCCGGCGTTGAGAATGTGAAAGCGATTTTTATAGAGGGTTTTCATGACGTCCATGGGCGTACGCGACAAGACAACCGCGCCCAGAATACGATCCTGGAAAATAACGGGCAGCGCCACGAACACGCGCACTCGCTTGCCGCGGCTGATCGAATCCACTTTAGTCCGGGAATTATCAGATTCTCTCCGTCGGATCAGCGCATGAGGCGTGCCCGCCAGAGCGCTACGCACCTCCGGCCAATTGGCCAGAGACATCCCATACTCAAATGGGATTCCACTCTCATCGATGGCGCCAGATGACGCCACAACGACGCCCTGATGATCCACGATGCGTATCCCCGCCAGCGTGATGTCTTTTGTGGCCAGGATGATCGGCAAAATCTTTGCGCCAACGGCTTTGGCTCTTTCGTCCATCGGCATGTCCGGCGGCGTAGCGCGGGGCGCCGGTTCAAAAATTTCATCTTCGGCCAAATCCAGGTCGGGCATGATGGGATGAAAAGGCTCGCCGTCCTTTAGCCGAGTCAGGACCTCCGATGGCGCTGGATTGCCCACCTTCGACCAGTCGACATCATTGGACTCCGCCAGGGCGCGCTCAATCCCATAGTCGCTGTACTCCTGCGCCATCGCGGCAGTGGAGGCGGGATTGAGCCAGCTTGTCTATCTGGTCTTCTTTTCTTACGCGCACTTCTGGAAGGGATTCACGGGCCTGGCGGTCACCATCATCAGCATCGTCACGCTTTTCGCTATCATGCAACTGACCGGTCGCGTCAAATGGTCAAAGCAGGATAAATCGAACGGCCAAAAATCCGAGCGCATTCCGATGGCGAAGGAGATTCCGGCTTAAACCTAAAACGGCTAACGACGCTCCCCTTTGTCGGCGGGATAAAGGGTGGTCTTCCACGATTGCCGCGAGTCGGCAAGGGGGAGCATGGCGTCAGAAAGGCGGCCCGAAAGGGTCGCCTTTTTTTGGCTCTCGGCCTTACAGTGTCGCCCATTTCATGGGCTCGTATGAATTGGTGATGATCTCAATCCCCGGGGCTGACGCCCCGGGCTACAATCTTTCGCCCGCTAAAGCGGGCTTCGGTCGCGACAGGAATGTCGCTCCTACATTCCAATTAGACCGGGGATCACAATCGCGGTTGGAAACCGCTCCTACCCGCCTTCGCCAAGGCTTCCTCCTTTGCTAAAGCTATGGTGGACAAGTCGGCATGGCGAACACCCTGAACCCTAGACCCTGGACCCTGTACTCAGACCCTTTTAGAACAGCACCGAAACCTGCGTTTTGAAGTTCCGGCCCGCTTCGTATGGACCGGAGCCGTGGTATTTGTACATGCGGTCAAAGGCGTTTTCGATGCCGGTGGTGATTTCCAGCCAGTCCTGCACGGTGACGCCAAGCTTGAAATGATAAGCGGAAAATTCCGAAGTTCCATTTGGGCCAATCCGCGAATCTCCTTTGTCGGCTTCTGAGAGCCGATCCTGTTTGGCGGCGTGTTCGGAAGAAGCCTCAATCCAGGCCGGTTCAATATTCAATCGCGCCCAGGCCGTTCCCAGAATCGGCGGAATGCGTCGCATCGGTTCGTCATCGCTTTCGTTGTGTCCGAAAGTATAGGACGCGGTTCCACCCAGGAAAAAGAAATCCCGCACCGCTTCCAGTTTCGTGGCGAACTCATAGCCGTAAATGATCGCCTCGCCCGCGTTCTCATTGCTGTGCACGACATCGCCGTTGATTAACTGCTCGCCCTTATAGGTCGCGGGCTTTCTGACAACGAGATCCTCAACCTGGGAGTAATAGCCGAACATCGACAAGTATGCGCGGGGATGCGTGACGCGATACCCTGCCTCATATTGAATCAACGTTTCCGGGTCCAGTTCGCTGTTGGGAACGTCGAAGCGACCGTCCTCGCTGCCCAGTTTGGCCAGATCGCTGAGGTTGGGGGCTCTGAATCCACGGGAAACACCCATAATCAAAGCCTGATTTTTTCCGAAAGACAAAAGGGAATGCACGGCCCATGTTACATCGTCGATGGGGTCATCCACCGTCACCACGCCAAGCTCCGGGTCCTCCATCTCGATATCGGGCGTGAAACTGCTGAAACGCACTCCTGGAACGAGTTTCAGCCACGCAGCAGGCGTGAAGCGCGCCTCCATATATCCCGCCGCGCTCTGGTATGTCGAACCATCCGGCAGTTGCGGGTCGGCCTCAATGCTAAAATCGGTGCTGACGGATTCAATGTCGCGCCTGGTCGAAAGCTCGTCTTTATAAAACTCGCCGCCGTAGATGAATCGAACCCACCGCCCCAATGGCGATTCGAACTGCAAACCCAGGCTGTAGGTCTGCACCTCGTCTTCGTCCACGGTTTCAAACTGAGGATTGTTTGCAGTAATCCTTTCGCGTCCCTCAATCTGCTGTTGGACGGAGCCGGTCAGTATAATCCGATCAAGGTATTGGGACAGGTCTTCGTAAAGAAAACGTGTGTAATACAGGTCTCTTGTCTGCGCGTTATAAACATTCTTCGGATTGCCCGGATCATAGTTCGGCACATCGTCCAGGTTCACGTGATGCGCCGAAAGCTGCCAGGTGAGCTTGTCGCTGACGTGAAAGTCCAGGTTCCCGGCGAAATTTTGTTCCCGATATCCATAAGGCTCCTGCACGCCCAATGATCCGCCCGGATCGATATCGCCAAATTGCCGGTAATTCACCGACATGGCGGCGCCAACGCGTTTTCCCGCGTTGAAATTGGTGTCGAAATGCGCGGTCTGCTCGCCGTCAGCCGTGGAGAATCGCCCCATGAAGCGGCCTTCGGCGCCGATGGATTGCTCAAAGTTTTTGCGTCGCTTGGTCACGACGTTGATGGTGCCGCCCAGCGCGTCCGATCCGTACAGCACCGAACTCGGTCCCCGAACCACTTCGACGCGGTCGATGAAAAAAGGATCGGCGGTGTTGAGATATTGATTCGGGCCGCCCCGGAATGTGGAGTTGTTCAGCCGGATTCCGTCGACGAGATAAAGCACCTGATTGCCCGCGAGGCCGCGAATGAAGGGAGCCCCGCCGCCAAGGTTTGTGCGCTGTATCATAACGCCTTCTTCATAGCGCAGGGCCTCCGGCACGGTCCGGGACATTCGGCCTAGAATTTCATCGCCCGTCACAACGGATACGGCGCGAGCCGTTTTCGACAAGTCCTCGGGACTGCGCTCTGCGGACACAACCACTTCCGTCAGTTTGTCTTCCGGTTCCTCCTCGTTTTCGTCCTGGGCCAAAACGGAAACCGGGGCGACAAAGAAACAAGCGACGATCATCAGGGTCAGAAAAAGCGCTGCCACTCGACTTATAAACATCAGAAACGAACCTCCGAGGCAAAGGAGACAAACAGATCGACCAGACTATAATGGACTTATCCGAGGCGAACAAGACGCAAAAACGGTTGACAAGGTTTCGCTCCACGGGTTAATAAGCATCTCCGTTTGGTCTTTTAAAATGGGCGAGAGTGGTGGAATTGGTAGACGCGCAGGATTCAGGTTCCTGTGGCCGCAAGGCTGTGGGGGTTCGAGTCCCCCCTTTCGCAAAGCTATAAAAACAAAGGCAAAAACGGCAAAGGCCCCTTAAACAGGGGCCTTTTTTTGTCTGTACTCCTGGAAGCAAGGGTGTAAAAGCGAGTTTCAGGATAAGTATCTCTTCACGCGGCGCCGTCGCGGATTCCAGGACCGGGATGATGCGCGGGTCGCGGTCCCACTCGGCGCAAGTCAGTTCGATGTCGCCGCGATCCGTGTAGCACTGCATTTCCCCGTCCACCTCCCACATGAGAAGCCAGGAAGACTTATTGAAGCTTGTTCCCGGCTCGTGGATCGCGTTATGGCGTGGGAAAGGTTTCATTTGCCTTAAAGACACTCCTCAAATACTTCGTGGCGAAGCGTGCTGCAATCGACGAGAGATACGTCTTCAACCCCAAGCATTTCTAGATAATCAGCGACATAGTTGACGATACATATGGCAATATGTTTATCTTCGCAATAATTGACAACATCAGAGCCGCCGCAAGCGTCAAAAATCTCCCTGTACTCCTCACACAAGGCCTGTATCTCGTCGTCGCTCATTTCCGTGTCGTCGTCGCCAAGATCGTCGTCTATGTCGTCGTCGTCATCATCGTCGTCGATGACATCTTCCGCGTCGTCGTCTCCGTCGTCCGTCGCGGCGCGTTCCCCGCAGGCGAATGTCATCAAAAGAATCGCCGCAAGAATCGCCGTTATCGGTAAATGCCACTTCATCGCCCCGCCTCCTAAGTTAGAATTTCTTCCAGCGCCAGTGCGCCGCTTTCCCAGACGTTAGCCTTGGTTGAGGTCTTCCCGTCCACTTCCCACATGAGAAGCCACGAGGCCTTGTCGAAGGTCGTTCCCGGCTCGAGGGTCGCGTTATGGCGTGGGAAAGGTTTCATGTGTCGAGAAAGCACTCATTGGCATAAAGAATCTCATGGATTGCGCTGCAATTATTTTGAATTGATTCACCGTACTCTGTATATACGTTGGCGACGCACTCGGCATCAAATCGGTATATACATGGGTTGAACATATCATCCCAAAAGTCGCAGCGCGTGGATGATTGAAAAAATTCCTCACACAAAGCCTGTATCTCGTCGTCGCTCATTTCCGTGTCGTCGTCGCCAAGATCATCGTTTGCATCGTCGTCGGAATCATCATCCGCCGCGTCGTCATTGATGTCCTCTGCGTCGGAGTCGGAGTCGTCCGTGCCGGCGCGTTCTCCGCAGGCAAAGGTCACAAGCATGATCGCCGCCAGTAAAACCGTTATCAGTAAATGCCACTTCATCGCCCCGCCTCCTAAGTTAAGATTTCTTCCAGCGCCAGTGCGCCGCTTTCCCAGATGTTAGCCTTGGTTGAGGTTTCCCCGTCCACCTCCCACATCAAAAGCCACGAAGCCTTGTCGAAAGTCGATCCCGGCTCGTGGACCGCGTTATGGCGTGGAAAAGGTTTCAATAGATTATCCAGTCCTTCATATTGCAGTCCATCAGCCTACTGGCGGACACAGCGCATGCTGCCATCAAGGCTTCCTTGTCCAAAGCTAAGTACAGATCCAGAAGTAAATTCTACACCCCATGGTATGTCGTCTATACCTCCCCATCCGTCGCCCTCAGCCAGCGAAGATGAATAATACCACCATCCATCACCTACCAGCCCGACTGGCCAGTAATACCCGTCCAGCCCAGGACCTTCTTGAAATGCACATCCGTTACAAGGATCATTAAAACAAATATCAGGCGACAGGCAGTTGTCCACAACACCGCAAAATCCGCCAGTTACTGTTTTGAAACAACCACGGATTAAACTTCGCAGCTCTGAGATAGTCGGCAGTCGCCAATCGCTATAACCACTCCACGAAAGGTCCTCACAATATTCGATTGCATTTACTGATCCAAAACCGTTGTTCCTGCCGCTATTCTGCCACATTAATTCAGAAACCGGATCGGCCCAAACCTCCTCGTCATCGTCAGCAACGTCGTCATCAAGATCATCGTCGTCCGCATCATCGTCGTCGTCGTCATCAAGATCATCGTCGCCCGTATCATCGTCGTCGTCACCCGTATCGTCATCGTCATAGTCGCTCGCATCTTCCGCGTCGTCATCTCCATCGTCCGTGCTGGCGCGTTCTCCGCAGGCAAAGGTCACAAGCATGATCGCCGCAAGAATCGCCGTCATCAATAAATGCCACTTCATCGCCCCGCCTCCTAAGTTAAGATTTCTTCCAGTTCCAGCGCGCCGCTTTCCCAGACGTTAGCCTTGGTCGAGGTCTTCCAGTCCACCTCCCACATCAGCAGCCAGGAAGGCTTGTCGAAGCTTGTTCCCAGCTCGTGAGTCGCGTTATGGCGTGGGAAAGGTTTCATTTGTTTCTACAAGCACTCCTCAGATACTTCGTGGCGAAGATCACCGCAATCGACGAGAGACAAATCTTCAGCCCCAAGGATTTCAAAAATATAGGCGACATACTCGACAACGCATTCGGCGATAAGCTCATTTTCGCAATCAATGTTAATAACACTGCTGCATTCCCCTAAAAACTCCTTATATTCCTCGCACAACGCCAGTATCTCATCGTCGCTCAATTCCGTGTCGTCGTCATCGTCATCATCGTCGTTTGCATCGTCGTCGGAATCATCATCCGCCGCGTCGTCGTCTCCGTCGTCCGTGCTGGCGCGTTCGCCGCAGGCTATCGCCAGCGCAAAACACAAGGCCAGACTTGAAATTAGGGCGATTAGGAGGGTGCTTTTGAAAAACTTCATGTTTTACACTCCGTTGCTTAAGCCAAATAAACTATAATAGTTATACCCATTTTGATGAGCGAATGGAAACACCTTGCGGGCCTCGGGCGTGCGTAATAGGAGTGGGGTTTTCATTATCCTTAGGCTGTGAAACCAAAACAATAATCTCATTATCAGCCTGTGAAACAGGCAAAACAGCAATAGCCCACAGCGTAAGAGACTGTCTATAAATGGAACGCGGAGTTTTTTCTTTCCCAGGAAGTGGCTCATGGATTCGACACACGATTGCTTCCTTGCGGAAGTACGGAACTGTTGCACGCACAAGAGATTTAGCAATGGTGAATTTCCTTACGTTGAGAAAATCGACAGTCTCGTAAGCTGTGGAACTGAGGTTCGATTACAATTTTGCAAAGCCCGTGAAATGGGCGGCACCCAAAAGCGAATTCTTCAAAATTCCTTCGCCCATTTCATGGGCTTTTTTTAATCTTAAAACACACTGTTTCCCCATAGCTTTTGCTATGGGCTATTGCTGCTTTGCCCTGACGGGCAATGTACGGAAGCGGGACTGCCAACTGACGCCGCCGGCTAATTTTGTAACGCCCTACGGGCTAAAGACGCCGCTATAAGCAGTCTATTTCGCAGTCCCAATAGGCCTCGTCGCAGTCGTCATAGCAATCGGCATCGCCGTCGCAGGCATCCCAACATGCGTCGTAGGTGTTCCAGCAGTCGTTCATGCAATCGACATCCCATCCATTGCATTCCATGCTTGTTTCCCAGCACTCGTCCTCGCAATCGACATCGCCGCCGCATTCATCGTAACAGTCAAATTCCTGCGCCCTGCACGAATCGCAGTCCGTATGGCAGTCGCGGAGAGGTTGATAGCAGGCAGACCATTGCTCATCGCATTCATCTTCGGACGCCGCACAATGATTGTCCGTGATGTCGCATTGCAACATTTGGTCGGCCAGATCGTTCAGGCATTGCTCGTCGCAATTGTCCCCGTCGTTGTCGTCGCCAGCAGCATCATCGTCGTCATCGTCGTCGTCATCTCCGCAGGCTATGACCAGAGCAAAACCCCAGACCAGGACCGAAATCAGGGTGATAAATAGAACGCTTTTGAAGATTTTCATGCTGTATGCTCCGTTTCATTTGGGTTAAGTGAACCGCTTTGATTATACTCATTACGATGAGCGAATGGAAATATTTTTTAGCCCAAAATCTGCGACATGAAAGCCAATTTTAAACGCACTTCCAGATCGCCAGCCCAAAGCTCCTTGATTCATTGAACTTATATGATAATATCCATCGCTACATCGCTTCTAAAAAAACAGGAGTCGAAGGTGAAAGATCTCATTTCCTTAGCGCTCGTGGCTTTAATGTTCATCTGCCTGGGCCTTGGTGTTTCCTGCGACTGCGCCGACGATGACGATGACGCAAACGATGATACGGATGACGACACCGGCGATGATGACGCCGACGATGACTCACAGACTTTCGAGCATCGAAGCGTCATCAGCCTTAACGGAGCATGGGGGGTCGAGCAGGCAAATCTGAGCGACGGGCCGCCGGAGCAATTCGGGCACACCGCGCCGGTTCCCGCATTATTAAATTCAGCCGAACCACCCTTTGAGGACATGGGTAAACCCAGCTCCCTTCGCGAAGTCTTCTGGTACAAAACCACTTTCGACGGACCTGATTCGCGCGACATCGCCACCTTAAACATCCACAAGGCCAAATACGGCATCGCCGTCTGGCTCAACGGTCGCTATGTCGGCGAGCACCTGGGTTCATACACCCTAGCCTCTTTCGATGTCTCCGGCGCCATTCAACCGGGAATGACAAACACCTTGCTGGTGCGCGTGGGAGCCACGAGGGAAAGCGTGCCGGCCTGGGTTCCGGCCGGGCAAGACGCCGAGAAGCAGTTCTGGATTCCGGGCATTTACGATGATGTCGAAGTGATTGTCAGCGATTCCCCGCGCATTGTCCGCGTCAAGGTGGAGCCTGATATCGCCGGTGAAACCGCGGTGGTCATTGTCACCTTAAAAAACGACCACGACGAAACAAAAAATATCACGCTGGCCAGCGCCGTCAGCGAGTGGGAAGAGACAACAAGCGTCAGCGACGAGTTTTCAGACGACATCAGCCTTGCGCCCATGGAAGAGCGCTCGGTCCAGCAGATCATCCCCATCGAAAACGCCCGCCTGTGGTCTTGCGATGATCCCTTTTTGTACCAGGTGGAAACGTCCGTAAAAAGCGACGGGGGCGTTCTGGACAACCTCGACACCCGGTTCGGCATGAGAAAAATCGAATGGCGTTCCGGTGAGGATAAAGGATTTTATCTTAATGATGAGAGGATGTACCTGCGTGGATCGAATATAACGCTTCATCGATTTTTTGAAGACCCCCTGGCGGGGGCGCTGCCCTGGGACGAGGACTGGGTCCGCAAGTTATTGACCGAATATCCCCAGCAGCTCCACTGGAACAGCTTTCGCTTTTCGCTCGGCAGGGCGCCCAACTTCTGGTACGACATCGCTGACGAAGAGGGGCTGATTTTGGCGGACGAATTTCAGATGTGGGACTTCATCGACGACGCCAATAAACCATGGTCCGAAGATGAGATGGTCGTGGAATTCACGGAGTGGATCCAGGAGAGCTGGAACCATCCTTCGATTGCCTGGTGGGATTCTTCCAATGAATCCTTCGCTCGAATAGCCACGCGCGTTGTCGATCGCGTCCGCCATCTCGATCCAACCCGGCAATGGGAGAACGGCGGTTTCAAGCCGCCCCACGATTCCGCCGATCCCATAGAGGATCACCCATACATTTTCTTTACGCTCTTTGTGCACAATGACGTGGACAACATTGATGACAACGACGGACTGCCTCCGCAGGGCGGTCTCCCTACCGTGGTACGTTTCACCTGGGACGCTTCCGAACAACCCTATATCAACAACGAATATGGCTGGCTCTGGATCAACCGCGACGGATCGCCGACATTTGTGACCCTGAAGGTTTACTACGATCTGCTCGGCGGGTTTGGCCCCTTTAGCGCGGAGATTCATCGCGAGGCCTACGCTTATCTCGTGGGCGGAATGACCGAGTTCTGGCGGGCCAAACGCGGCTATGAAGCCATCCAGCACTTCACCTATCTGGGTTACTCCAGGCCATGGGGCAATACGAGCGACAACTTCATCGACGTCGAAAACCTGGTGCTGGAGCCGCGCTGGTTTGAGTATGCCCGAAACGCCTTTGCCCCCTTCATGGTCTACCTGGACACCTGGCGCGAAAACTATATTCCGGATGTTATTGAGCAAATTCCGGTGCAGGTGATCAACGACCACAACACGCCGCAGTCGGCGATGCTCAGCGTTCTGGCCATCGATCCTTTGGGCAATATCCTTGTTGAATCAAGCGAACTCCCCATTACACTCGATCCCCTGGGAGCGGGAGACTATCTGCTGGATCTACAAATGCCGGATGCCGCCAAGTATATGCTTTTCGCAAAGCTGACGCCGGACGATCAGCAGTTGCCTGTCGTCTGGAGCCGCCGGAAGGTGGGATTCGACAATGTCGGCCAGCAGGGCGTCGATCCAAGCAATATTTGAGGAAAGGCACACATCTTAAAAATTTTCAGCCTTTTCGTCCGCGCAAGCGAGTAAAATACTTTCGGGAGTATTTTTCGTCTTTGTTTATGACAGAAATTTCATCTTTTTCGATATTCCCTCAGGCAACCCAATTTTTTTCGCCAATACAACCCATGCGCCTTTTCGCATCCAGGCGATTCTGATAAAACGCCGATCAGATGACACGCGAGAAAACACCTCTTAGAAACTGAAAAATTACTCAAACGGTCGTGAAAATTTCATGGGCCGTTGAAATGGATTTCTTATGCCGGATAAATTAAAATTGCTGGATCCCGAGTTCGTGGTTTACGCAAAAACGATGCTGGATGAATTGAAAACACAGGACTTCAAGTACCACGTTGAATGGGGATTTCGAACGAAGATCGAGCAGGCCCGCCTGTTTAGCATGGGGCGTATTCAAGAGGCAGCTGCGGGGTTCACGCGCAACCGCCCCGGCGAATCTTTCCACAATTACGGCATGGCCATTGATGTCCATCCCGTAGTCGGGGGAAGGACAAGGAAAGGCCATCCCAGGCTCGAAAGCGAGCTAGCCGCAATCGGCAAAAAAGCCGGCCTCGTCTGGGGCGGCGATTTCACGCCGCCGGAGCCGCAACACTTTCAGATGCCCGGCGTCACGCTCAAGCAACTGCAAGAAAAAGCCAAAAAGAAATAGTCGCCTAGTTTCACATTATCAGCAGATTGTTGAGCAGATCCAGGACCGTCTGGTTCATCCAAACGCTGATATTTGCGCTGTCATATGCCATGAAACCGTGTGGGTTCCAACTGTTCGTATCGACGCCGTCGGGTAGATCGACGCCAAGCAGTAAGACAATATCCTCCGCAGCCAGGACCACACCGACTTCCTCAGGAATCGTATATCCGGTGGCCGTGCCGGGCAGCGTGGCAATGATGCTCGGCGACTGCTCGTCTGCCGGCAAGATCAGCAGCACGTAGGCATCAACCGTCGCATTCAGAGTCCATGTCGCCTCTTTCGCTCCATGATCGTAAGCGGTCTGCTCATCGAAATAAGGCAGGAACTCAGAATCGGCCAGCCCAATCCCTGACGACCAGGCATCGTGGAAGGGGCTGTACTGAAATGCGAGAGACAGAACATTACTGTCCATATCCATTTTGAAGATGTCGGTCTTCGCCGCCGCCAGGATGTAATCGGCGTCGGGCACGTCGGCAATGGCCAGATTCATCACGCCGCTTTCGTCTGCCATATTCAGGGAAATTGGCGCCAGCGCACGATTCGGTATCTCCGCGATTACAAGACTCAAATAATCCGCATCGGCGTCGGGCGAATCGACAGTCACGTCGAAAGTGGCCCTGGAATCAGCCATATTCATCGCCTCCAGGCTCGGCGCGCCGCTTCCCGTCCATGTCCCCGGGTCGAGTCCCGCGTAGGGGATCGTCAGTCCGTCGCGCAACAGCGGTCCGATCAGCGCGGAGATCATGGCGATCTGGTCGCCGCTTTCGATGAAAACCTCAATAATCTCGGTGAGGGTTTCCAGGGTCAGGACATTTCCAAGGCTGGCTTCGAGCATGAGGCCGGCCACGGGCTTAGGGTCGTCTCCCGACGCAACCGGAAGTTGATAAAAATCCCGGTTAGGCATCTGCACCGTGATACCCAGAACATCGTTGACGACAAACGAAGGCACGATGATGTTCATGAAAATGGTCATAAAGTAACTGCTCGCTGGCGTATAGATGCGAATCTCCACGGAATCCTCGGTGAAAAGCGCCGCAGGATCGTAGGACATAAGCGTTTGCCGCGAGACGCCGTTCATGGCCAATCCCGCGTAGATGGGATTCGTAATCAGTTGGAGAATCTGCGCCACGTTGTTGATGACCGGATTGTCGAAATCGAGGTTCACGCCCCCTTCGGTCAGGTAGGCGGCGTCGGAAAGTCCGTAATCGATGCCATAGGAAACCGGTTTGAGCCTGAAATACATCACCGTCGCATCCGCTTCGTAGGTCCAGGCTTGATAGGATTGCTTGTATGCGGTCACGCGGGTCGATGCCCTGGCCACGGTGATTTCCGCGTAGCCGTCGGCGTCGGTCAAGACAACATCTCCGGCGATGATTTGCGCGTCGGCGACCGGCGAACAGTCCTTGTCGTCGTACACGTACACGCGAATCGTATCCGCCGCCGGACCACCGCCCATCATGATCCCGTCCCCCAAACCCTCGGGATCGGGCAAAACGCAGGCCAAAGAGTCATATTCAGTGTCCGGATCGACAGGACCCGTGTCGTCGTCGGCATCGTCATCCACGTCGTCGTCCACGTCGTCGTTCACATCATCGTTGACGTCGTCGTTGACATCATCGTTGACGTCGTCGTTTGCATCTTCGCCATCGTCGTTGTCATCGTCATCATCCCCGCAGCCGGTCACCAGGAAACAAAGCACGACAGCAAGGCAGGCAAAAAGGGTAATAAGTTTTCCGGGCATTTTCGATTCCTCCTATTTTAGCTTCCGGGCACCTATTTGTTATAGTACGCATTCTGAATAAGCATGTCACGTACAAGGGAGGATTCAATGATTGGCAAAATGATCGGGACGGTCATTTGAGCCGCCATCGTATACGCCGAGTGCGTGTACTGAATGAAGAAGCTAGAATCCAGAAGCTAGAATCCAGATCATGCATCCCGTGATGGAACTTATCGCCTGTGAAGGTTTTTAGGCTGTTGGTTATCCGCAGCAGGAAGCCTCGTCGTCGTCGTCATCATCGCCCTGATCGGCTTGCACGGTATCGTCATCCAGATCGTCATCGGTCGGGTCGTCATTGATGTCGTCATCATCAACCACATCGTCATCCAAGTCATCATCGGCGTCATCATCGTCATCATCGAGATAAGGATTGCCCGGCGGGATGATGTTCATGTACCGCCCCAGCCAGTAGGCAAGCAGGTAGTCGTGCCCGGGCAGCAGAAGGGCTTCGTTGGTCCCCGTGCAGGTCAAAACGTAGGGCGAACTGTGCCAGAGAAAGTTCTTGTGGCACCGGTCGGCGATTTCCTGCGGGTCCAGACTTTGGAGTTCGAATCCTAGGTCAATATTCAGAAGATCCTGCAGCGAAACCATAAGTTCGGAAAGAGAATCAAGGGGTAGTTCGGAAAGCTCAATGGGGATCTTGAAAAGCGGCGGCTCGGGAAAGTCGCTCACGGATTTGATCACATCTGCGGAGATTTCCTGGTAATCGGGCGCATCCTCCGCGTGATCGAAAGCGCTGAGATAAATCAAATCGAAAAAGGCATTGTGTGTATTGGCCACGGGATCGTGAATGCCTCTCAAAAACCATTGGCGATATTGATCGAGCCTGTCGGGATCACCTTCGCTACGCAGGAGGCCGAAAAAGCTTTGGTGGGAAAGACTAAAGGCGTAGTAGCTCTGATAGATATTAAAAAAACTGAAAGTCTCCACTGGCAACAAATTCACGGCGACGGCGGAAAGGTCCTCATAGATGGCCCAAATTTCCGGGTCGCCCGTAGCCACAGCCGTCGCCAGGGTCCAATTGGCCGCCATGTATTTCAGCGGGTTGGGCGCGGCGTTCGTGGGGTTACCGTCTTCGCCGAGGATCCACCAGTTCTGCGCGTCGAGGGCAGTGATGACGTCGACCATATCTTCTTCGATAGTCGCCCTAATCTCCTCGTCATCGACCAGTTCATGCGCCAGCGACATGCCGAAAAACCAGCCGCAATACATGTCGCGGCTCGTGTTGTTGATGTAAAATGACCCTTCCCACTCACCAGTACCGTAGATTGTGCGGTCCGTCGGGTGTCCGATATTATAAGGCCATTCATCCTCCGCGGCATAGCGGGCGATAAAGCCGGGTGTCTGCGTGATTCGAAAAAAAGTATGCAGCGTCTCTACGTCCCGCCGAAGCAATTCAAGATCTTGCGGATCTTGCGTGACAGCATAACGCAGCGCCGCAGCGCCGAGATGCAGGCCGGTGTGCTCACAGCTATCGCCCTGGTTGCCCAAAAACTCTGTTTCCCAGGAATCGGGAGAGGTGAATTGGTGCTGAATCACACCGCCGAAGCCCGGACTCGACCACTGCTGATGCACCTGCTCATACTCCAGCGCTTTATCCAGCAGCTCATCGCTATTCCCCGGAGCGGCAAGCACAAAGAACAATAGGAAACTCAGGAAGTATGCGCGAAAACGATGGTTCTCAATCAAAATGTGATCCAATATTGAAAAGTATTTGCGAAATTAAATCCCGCAACGATCATTCGCATCGTGGATTTCCCCTAAATACTCTGAAAACAATCGCGACAGTATTTAGCCACAGCACGCGCCTTCGTCGTCGTCATCGTCGCCGCCACCGCCCTGGTCAGGTTGAACAGTGTCATCATCCGCGTCGTCGTTCATCGTATCATCATCCAGGTCATCGTCATCGTTGACGTCGTCGTCAACATCATCGTCAGCGTCGTCATTAACGTCATCATCGGCTGTGTCATCGTCCACGTCGTCGTCCACGTCATCATCCGCATCATCGTCCACGTCGTCGTCTGTCGGCGGCGCAAGGTCCGGCGCGAAGTAGCCGATCATGCGCTCATTGCCCAAACGACTCGGCTCCTCGTCGATAACCGCCCCACCCAATGTCTCGAAAATCATATCGGCATATGTCTGATGTCCCAGATCGTTGGGATGAACTTCGTCAATGAGATAATCATCGAGCCAAAGGCCGTACAGGCCGCCGAAGCTGTCCACAAGAACCGTGTCTTCAACGCCGCCCATTGTCTGGCGCACACTTGCCAGGATTTGGTCCAATACCCACGTGGTCAGCGGAAGTATGGCCGGAGGCAGCAAGCTCGACCATGCGGTGCTGTTGGAGAAGTTTGGATAAAGAATGTAGGCCACATCGCAGTCGGGATTCTCAGCCTGAATCGCCTCCATGAGATCAATGACGTTGGGAATCATCCCGAAAAGATATTCGGGGTGGTCCAGGAATCTCTGGATGATCACAGCCGGATCATAGGGTGGCCCGTCCTCCACGTAGGCATCCAGATCATTTCCGCCGAGCGTGATCGTCACCAGATCCGCATCGGCCAATACCGGCAGCAGCCTTTCCTCGAAATAAGCCTTGTCGGAACCCGGGAGCCATTCCCAGGAGCGGCTTCCGCCGCGGGCCTGGTTGTGGAGCGTCACTTCGGCCAATTCCTCAAAATGCCAGGCCAGGCGTTCGGGATAAGGGTGGTCGGAGCCTTCAACGCCGATGCTGTCGCCGATGGAAACGATAGTGATCGCGCCTTCTCTGATGGCATTCTGGACGTGCAATGGCCTGTTGCGCGACGTGCACAAGTACTCGGCGCCAAGCCCGTAATCAATGAAGTAGCTCCCCGGCTCAAGGTCGGCAAACTCAAAAGACCCGTCATCGCCCGTCATGGCCGATGTTTCGTCCGCGCCATCGAAAAGATAAACATCGATGTCGGCCAGAGCTGCGTCGCCCTCGCCGATCTCCTGCTCATAGTGAGAGCGTGAGCTTTTATCGGCGTCGTGATAAACATGACCGCTTAAGGAATCAGCCCAAAGCGCCGCCGGCGAGAAAATAATCAGTGCTAAAAGGAGCGCGGTAATTTTGGTTTTTCTTGTCATCAATGGAACCTCAATGAAAATTCATCTTTTTTTCAAACGCACAACACGATCTTAGTGTAATTAATATACGGATGCATATCAATGACCACCTCATCACACGCACATTCATGCGCATTTTTTTGCACTGGACATCTCCATCCTCCTGCTGGATTCGACCCAATCCAACAAGAAATCAGCCCAAGAGGAGTTAGAAACAAGACGGAATTGAGAGGCAGAAATTGGCTGAAAATATATTGCCATAAATATCACTATTCTAATAAATATTGCATGGCTGTCATGAGAGCTATTTGCGCTGTTGGCGAATCCAATAGGGACGGGGCTTTGCGCGGGTCGTATAATTTCTTTCCCCCACGAATTCAAAAGCCTGAAGGGCGACACACTCGACCGGCAATTGATGAAAATTGGGGACCCCCATCTATGAAAGCGGGCCGTCAAGTCATAAATCAATTCCTCGTTCGTGTTTTTTGCGCCCCGTATTTTCCACGTTCCTTCACCCATCTATTCGAGGTCTTCTTGCCTCATGTTTTCGTACAACGCGCGCCGCCCCACACATTCGGCAGGCCTGTCCGGCCAGGGTGTCCCTCGGAGTCGACGTACAGAGTTGGAAGCGGGGGAAGTCATGGAGCCTCGTTGTTCGCTAATGAATCGTCGGCGCGGTTGATTCGTTTTTGAGCCTGTAATAATAGGTCCGCTGTTTGGTCATCGTTTCGCAAACCACGTTCAGCTGGGTTAGGTCAAACTCCTGGTTGTGTCGCCACATCTGAAAAAGGATTCTGGCCAGTCGGTGCGCGACCGCTACGATCGCCTTTTTATACCCCTGCTTGACCATGATTCTTCGCCAGTACGGATTGAGCGGGTGTCGCGCCTTGGCCGCCTAGTGAGCCACCTCACAGAGCATGGCTCGAAGCTCCGGCGACCCAGCCTTGGTGATGTGTCCGAATGAAAATAGGTGACCGTGGGGTTTTTGAAAAAGTCTCTTTGAAAAGAAAACGCAGCGTTGTCATTTCGAGCGAGTCCGAAGGACTTGCCTGAGAAATCCCTTCAAAACAGGACGGTTAAGGGATTCCTCCATTTCGCTTCGCTCCAGTCGGAATGACAGGAATTGCGCCATTTTTGACTTTTTCAACAGCCCCACTGTCACCAATTATTTGTCACCAAATATCCAAGCTCTCTTTCGCTTTTCGCTAATATCGGAAAACGAATCACCCAAAATTTCATTCACATCCGCAACAGCCGCCAGTGACTTTTCCCTCGGGCCATCCTTCGTCCTCATCGCCGGGATCGACGGGGGAGTTGCCGGAAATACAGCGGTCCGAATCTTCGTCGCAGGTTTCATCTTCCGGGCAGGGATCACCGGGAGTCACGCAGGCTTGCGTATCAGCGTCGCAGTACTCCTCGCCGTTGCAAAACAGGCCGTCGTCGGCGCAGGGATCGCCCGAGTGCAGGCATTCGCCTAGCTCCTCGTCGCAGCTCTCAGCACCGTTGCAAAAGTCGCCGTCATCCGCGCACGGATTGCCCGATGACAGGCAGCGCAGATTTTCCTCGTCGCAAGTTTCGACGCCGTCGCAGAAAACCTCGTTGTCCGCACACGGCGTTCCCGATGAAACGCATTGGTCGCCTTCCTCGTCACAGCTCTCGCTTCCGTTACAAAAGTCGCCGTCGTCCGCGCAAGGATCAGTGAAAGGCAGACATTCGTCGCTTTCTTCGTCGCAATTTTCCACGCCAGTGCAAAACATTCCGTCATCGGGGCACGGCGGATCGGTCACGAAGCACTCCTGGTTATCTTCGTTGCAGCTTTCTCCCCCGTTGCACCACAGGCCGTCATCGACCGGGCAAGGCTGCTGACCGTCGACGCACTGGCAGTCCACGCAGGTTTCCACCCCGCTGCACCACAAGCCGTCATCGCACTGGTCATCCAGGGAGCAGTTGCAAAAGAGACCGAGATAGGCGCTGCCGTATGTTCTTTCCGAAATACTCGCCCACCATCCGCGATAAGAGTTGGAGGCGTGAATCGGCGCCGATGCGGTCACTCTCATTGTGGCGGCCACCCAGCAGGTGATCGTGGGATCGCTCTCATCAAGAGTGTACGATTCCCCTTCATTCAGCGTCATCGTGTGAGATCCGCTTCCGTCCACGCATTCAAAATCCACCTGATTGTTGTCTGCGTGCGATGCGATGAAAAAGCGGCGTTGCGGCGATCCCTGCACGGTGGATCCCCCGCGAGTATAAAGCTTCTGCACCATCAATGAGGCGGGCGCCAGCGCAAAGGCGAAATCCCAGTTTCTATAAATGTGATCCCAGTGATCCTCGCCATAAATGCGGGAGAGGTAGGCGACGAAAATTGGGCCATCGGAAATGATTTCCGCTTCCAGGGCGGTCTGGTAATACCACACATCACCAGCGTCCATGAGCTGGGAACTTGTATCGATGTTGACGGTCAGTCCGTCCTGCGCGGCCACAATGTAAACGCCGCTTTGGTCATCCGATGAATAATGGTTGAAAGGATGTTGCGGCGGCGCCGTGTAGTGATTTCCCAGCACGCGCACGGGCAGGACCGGAAAGGCGCTCGTCGTGTCCCAGCAATCCGGAGGATGATTAGCAGCCACGATGTAGAAATCGCCGTTCGCCCAAAGATGCGCTCCGGCCACTCCTGAGAATCGATGGGCCTCGCCCTCGTTCAGATTGAAAGTATCATCGGGAGTCCCGTCATTATTTGTATCGTAATTGATCGCCGTTCCATCGGAAACGGCCATCACGGAATAGTTGTTGAATGCGATGGGCAGGTAATATTCGTCGCCGACGGAGCGTTCGGCGAGCACTCCGTATTGCAGCGAACTGTCCTCATAAGCTCCCCCGTCGTCGTGACGACCGAAATGATAGGTCGCCTGCAAGGGCAAATCGGAAATGATTTTCGTGCCCGTGACAGGCGCCTGGGATCGGCTGACGCCTGCGCCGTCGGCCACATCCAAAAATTCGTCTTCCGCCACGCCGTCGTGATCGTAGTCAATCCAAATGTTGTTGCCGTCGGAAAGGGACGTGATCGCAACGGAGTTGGTCATATTTGGCGCGCCGGTGGTATTGGTATAGGCGATCCAATACGTGTATTGGGCCTGCGCTGACGCCGCGCAAAAAACCATCAGGAAAAAGACCGTGATGATGACTGTGTTTTTCATCGAAGCGTCTCCTTCATTGTGCCAACTGTGTTTTTTTGGGGAGGGGGGATAAACCCGACGCAATGGAAACCGGAATATAAAGCCGCTTCTTAAAATGCAATGTATCCCTTACGAGCGCACTATACATGAACTGAGCGAATCCGAAAACTGCTTGCGTTCGAGTTTACAGCGCCGAAGGAATCCGCTATAAAAATGACCTTAGTGATTCTTTCGACAACTTGGGAGTTCATAATGATCGGAGTCGTTTCGTACGGCGGATATATTCCCCGTTTACGCCTGAACCGCATGAGCGTTTTCCAGTCCATGGGCTGGCTGACTCCGGCCGTCATCATGGTGGCCCAGGGAGAGCGGTCCTTTTGCAACTGGGATGAAGACGCTTTGACAATGGCTGCGGCCGCGTCCCGAGACTGCCTGTCGGGCATGGATAAATCGACCGTGGACGGCGTCTATCTGGGATCGACCACGTTGCCCTTTTCCGATCGCTCCAACGCAGGGATTGTGAAAACGGTGCTCAATCTGCGCGACGACAGTGTGACCAACGATTTTACATCCACGTTGCGGGCGGGAACCGGCGCGCTGCTTTCGGCCCTGTCCGCAGTGAAAAGCGAAGATCGCAATCAGGTTTTGGTCACGGCCACCGACAAGCGCCAAACCAAAGCCGCATACTTTTACGAATTGTGGTTCGGCGACGGCGCCGCTTCCGTGCTCGTTGGAAAAGACAATGTCATCGCCGAGTTCCTTGGCTCCTATAGCACCTCCCACGACTTCGTGGATCACTATCGCGGGGCGCAAAATACCTACGACTATATGTGGGAAGAGCGCTGGGTGCGCAACGAAGGATACTCCAAGATCATTCCCGAGGCCGTCGAAGGCTTATTGGCGAAATTGTCCGTCTCCATGGATGACGTGGACAAGCTCGTGTTCCCGTGTTTTTTCAAGGCCGAGCACAAGAAAATCGCCAAAAAACTCGGGGCCTCGCCGGAAAAGGTTGTCGACAACATGCACGAAGTCTGCGGGGAAACCGGCGCCGCGCATCCCCTGGTCATGTTCGTCAAGACTCTGGAAGAATCGAAACCCGGCGACACGATCCTTCTGGCCGGATTTGGACAGGGCTGCGACGCCCTGCTTTTCCGCGTGACCGACAACATCAAAAAACTCCCCAAACGCGCGGGCGTCATGGGATCGCTGGCCTCGAAAAAAGTCGTGGACAACTATACCAAATTCCTCAAGTTCAGAGGATTGATACAAACCGAAGCCGGCATTCGCGCCGAGGCGCCCACGCAGACCGCCATGACCACGCTATGGCGCAAGCGCAAGATGATCCTCGGCCTCGTGGGCGGCAAATGCACCGAGTGCGGCACGCCGCAGTTTCCAAAAATGGACATCTGTGTGAATCCGAAATGTCTGGCGGTCAATACGCAAGACGATTACGAGTTCTCCGATGTTCCGGCGACAGTCAAAACCTTCACTGCGGACATGCTCGCCGTTTCCGTCGATCCTCCCGCCATTTACGGCATGGTCCAGTTCGAGGGCGGGGGGCGTTTTATGTCCGATTTCAGCGATTGCGAATTGGATCAGGTCCACGTCGGGCAACCCGTGAAGATGTCTTTTCGCCGCCGATACACGGATAACGATCGCGGTTTCACCGGTTATTTCTGGAAAGCCGTTCCGATCGTGGTCGAAAAAAAGAAAGACGAAAACGAAAAAGTGGAAGAAGAGCCGAGCGTGCTGGATGTATTCGAGCGCATGAAAGGCGCCTTTCGCGCCGACAAGGCCGAAGGCATGGATATCGTATTCCAGTATAAAATTTCCGGCCCGCAGGGAGGCGAGTGGCATCTGGTTATCAAGGATCAAAAGTGTGAGTTTGTTGAAGGCGAACACGCAAGCCCGACAACGACGCTTTTGTCCGCGGATAAAGACTTCGTGGCCATCAGCCTTGGCAAACTGAACGCCATGGAAGCCTTTTCCAGCGGTCGCCTCAAAGTGGAAGGGGACATGATGAAGTCCCAGCTTCTCGGAAAACTGTTTAAATTTTAAGGCTGATAAGCCCTGCAAGGGCGATACAATAGGTGAAAAGGGAAAAGGAAATGAAGCGTGAAATTAAATCGAGTGACTCGCTCTCCCGTTTCCTCCTTCCTCCTTCCTCCTTTATCCTTCCGCTCATTGGAGTTTGAATATGGCAACAGGGATTAAAGACAAAGTCGCGATCATCGGCATGGGCTGCAGCAAATTCGGCGAGCGCTGGGATGTCGGCGCTGAGGAACTCATGGTGGAGGCGTTTACGGAATGCCTGGAGGATGCTGGCATCGACCGAAGCGAAATTGAGGCGGCCTGGTTTTCCACGTGCATGGAAGAGGTCAACGTTGGCAAAAGCGCCCTTCCCATGTCCACGACGCTGAGGCTCCCGCGCATCCCCGTCACGCGTGTGGAAAACTACTGCGCGAGCGGCACCGAGGCCTTCAGAGGCGCCGTGTATGCCGTGGCTTCCGGGGCAGTTGATGTTGCGCTGGCCCTGGGTGTGGAAAAGCTCAAAGACACCGGTTACGGCGGCCTGCCGAATCCCGGTTCGGGCGCCGGATCCCTGACCTGGCTATGGTATCCCAACCTGACGGCTCCCGGCGTTTTCGCCCAACTGGCCAGCGCCTACGCGGCCAAATACAAAATCCCCGACCAGGATTTGAAACGAGCCATCGCCACGGTGTCAGCCAAAAGCCATGAGAACGGCGTTTTGAACCCCAAGGCGCATCTTCGGAAAAAGGTGACGGTGGACCAGATCATGGCCTCCCCCATCATCGCGCATCCCCTGGGCCTGTACGATTGTTGCGGCGTCAGCGACGGTTCGGCCTGCGCCATCGTCACGACCGTCGAAAAGGCGAAGGAAATGGGCTTTAAGGACATCGTTTCGGTCAAAGCTCTGCAACTCGCGCTATCGAGCGGCGAAGAAATGGGTTTCAACGAATGGGACGGCGATCACTTTATGACCACCGACAAATGCAGCACCATGGCCTATAAGGAAGCTGGCATCACGAATCCGCGCGAAGAAATCAGTATGATGGAAGTGCACGACTGCTTTTCCATCACCGAACTGGTCACCTATGAGGACCTGCACATCTCCAAAAGAGGCGAGGCCGTCAAAGACGTCATGGACGGACTCTATCACCGGGATGGCAAAGTGCCCTGCCAGGTGGACGGCGGCCTGAAATGCTTCGGCCATCCTATCGGCGCTTCGGGCCTGCGCATGCTTTATGAGATGTACCTGCAACTCAACGAGCGCGCGGGGGAAAGGCAGATCAATGATCCGCGCTACGGCCTCACGCACAACCTGGGCGGATTCCCCTTCATGAACGTGTGCAGCATCGCCATTGTCGGCAAGCACGGGGAGTGAGGGGCGGCGCAATTCACCACTGCGGATTTTTCGCCAGCAGATCGTTCATGGCCGCGGGAGCGATCGGTTTGGAAAAGTAAAAGCCTTGCGCGTATTCACAGCCGAGTGATCTCAAATAATCCATCTCGTCTTTTGTTTCCACGCCTTCTGCTGTGACGTCCATTCCTAGATTATGCGCAAGGGATACAATCGTTTTCACGAAAATCTTATTTCGCGGATCTTCGGCCATGTTGGAAATGAAAGTCCGATCAATCTTTAAGGTGTCCACGTGGAATCTGTGCAGAACATTTAGCGAGGAATAGCCTGTTCCGAAATCGTCGATACACAATCGAACGCCCGCATCATGCAGGTTTTTCAGCGCTGCTGCGATGCCCCCGGATTCGCTCAAAAGAACTTTCTCGCTGACTTCAATGCCGAGTTGCAGGCTGCCTGCTTCGATTCCGGTCTCATCGAGAACATGCTGCACTAATTCCGCCAGCCCCGGCCTGACAAATTGCTGAATCGATAAATTCACATTGACGCGCAACGGAACATCGCTTTGATAAAGCTCTTTCCACTCGCGAAGTCGTTCGCAGGACTCCTGCAAAATCCACTGCCCAAGAGGCACGATCAAGCCTGTTTCCTCGGCCAGTGGAATGAAGGTTTTCGGACTCAAAAGACCTTTGCTTTCGTGCTCCCAGCGCACCAGAGCTTCCAAAGCGGTAATGCGACCACTGGACAGTTGAATGATCGGCTGAAAAAGAACCTTAAAGCATTTGTTTTTCAGGGCTTTGCGGATGTCGGTATCGAGTTCAAGCCGCTCCATGGCCTGCTTGTGCATTTCGTCATCGAAAAGAACGTAGCGCGCGCGGCCCCGGTTTTTCGCCCGATACATGGCCGTGTCGGCATCGCGAAGGACTTCGTTGGGGTAATTATAACTCGCGGTGCTCAGCGTGATGCCGATGCTGGCCGATGTAAAAACTTCCTGTCGAGCCAGCTTGATAGGTACATTCAATTCCTCGTTGATGCGTCCCGCGACGATGGTGGCATCTTGAACATGGCTGATGCTGTCGAGTAAAATTGCGAACTCATCGCCGCCCAAGCGCGCAACGGTGTCATGGGGGCGGACGGTGCGCATCAGTATTCTGGACACAGCTTTGATTACTTCGTCGCCGGCATTGTGCCCCAGGCTATCATTGATGATTTTGAAACGGTCCAGGTCCACGAAAAGGACGGCAAACATATAGTCTTTGTGCCGATGCGCTTTTTCGATAGCCATGTCGAGCTGCTCGACGAACCACCCCCTGCTGCGAAGGTTGGAAAGGGAGTCGCGCACAGAGATGATCTGGAGCTGTTCGTCGGCCTTTTCCAGACCGCGAATCAGGCGCACCAGAGCCCACAAAGCCGTCAGCGTTAAAATGGCGGCAAGAACCCAGATAAAGGCCAAATTTCACTCCCCTCCGAAATACTGGATTGTTGAACGCAATCGCAAACGCAATATTTCTTTTAAACACTTGGTTCTTAATTATCACTCTTGCCCATTTGCGTTGAGCGGTCAAGAACAGAATTGCCCTTGGCGAATTTTGAAATATCACTCTGCAATCCAAAGGCTAAAATACATGAATTGATCACATCAGGGACAAGGCGATTTTGTCGAGGAAATCCATTATTGATAAAATGGATGTGTATCGACCGATATGTTAACCTGTTCCGAGTGAATTTCAAAAAGCCCAAGCCATCCATAGATGGCGATGATTTTTCAAACGCCAATACTTTGACGCCCCTCCCGGCGGAAATTGGGTGAGCCTCATGGAAAATAAACTGCTTCGCGTACTCAACCCCGATAAAGCAAAGAAGCGAATGCTTGAGTTCGCCAAGCCGCTCGGCGCACGGAAGGTGAAACTGCGCGAGTGCCTCGGTCTGGTCCTGGCCCAGGAAGTAATTCCTACAATCAACCATCCGCCTTTTGACAACTCAGGGATGGACGGCTACGCGCTCATTGCCGCGGACCTTGTCGGGGCGACAATAGAAACGCCAAAAACACTTCGGGTTTTGGAAACCATCCCCGCCGGCAGCCTGCCAAGCGTCGAGGTTTTTTCGGGATGCGCCAGTAAAATTATGACCGGCGCGCCCATGCCCGTTAGCGCTGACGCCGTGGTTCGCGTTGAAGACACCAGGGCAGACAATGATCGTGTGTTGATATTTCAAGAGGCCAAACCCGGGCAAGATATCCGGAAAATGGGAGAGGGCCTCTCGCGCGGCGTTGCCGTGCTGGCCTCCGGGCGGCAGCTCACCCCGGCTCGTATCGGTCTCGCCGCCGCGTCGGGGCTGCCGGAATTGCTGGTCTATCCGCGTCCGAAGGTTGGGATCATTGTCACCGGAGAGGAGATCGTCGAACCGGGAACCGCCCTTGCGCCGGGCAAAATTTTTAATTCCAACGGATACATGCTTTTCAATCAGGTGCTGGAAGCGGGGGGCATTCCCGTGGACTACGGCGTGGCGCCGGACGATCTTTCGTCGCTTGAAAACATGATCCACAGCGCGATGAACGAATGCGATATCGTTTTGACAACGGGCGGCGTTTCCATGGGCGACTATGACTTTGTCGAACAGGCTGTCGCCGACCTGGGGGTAACGATTCACTTCACGCAAGTTTCCCAGCACCCCGGCAAAGCCTTCGTGGGCGGCGTCGCCGACGAAGCGCTCTTTTTTGGCCTGTCAGGAAGTCCTGCCTCCGTGATGGTCTGTTTCGAGGTCTATGTTCGTCCGGTGATCCGGAAAATTCTCGGACGCGAGCAATGGTTCCCTAAAACATGCGTCGGGTCGTTCACGGAGCCTATGAGAAAGAAACCGGGGATGACCTACTGGTCGCGAGTCATTGTGGAGCGCAGTGACGTCTCCTGCCGGCTCCATCCTTCGGCCCCGCGCCATAGTGGCGCTTTGCGCTCAATGGCTCTAGGCGACGGCCTTGCGGAACTCCCCGCGGAGCTTGACCTCGTGCCGCCCGGAATGGAACTGACCGTGCACTTGTTTTAGCAACCTCGATAGGTATGTGAAATCGAGGAGCGAACTATATCCAAGAGTGTGCGACATAAAAGGCGATAGTTCACCCAAGTCGCCTCAAAGCCCTTTTAGGCTGCAAAATGGATTAGCATTTATGTCGCGCACCCGTATTCATTGAGACGGGGTTTACAAACGATTTGCGTGTGCTAAAAGTTATTGGCAACAGAAATGAAAAAAGAGACGCCCGCTTCAAACAATTTTGCTCAAGGTGAAAAAAGTCGAGGAAAAGCCCTAAAGATCGTGTTTTTGTTGAATTTCAAAAATGGGCGCAACCATTTTTAAGGAGAAGACCGTGCGAAATTATCTCCCATTAATCCTTGCCGCCGTGATGGCGTTGACAGTCGCCGCGACCAGCACTTCGGCGCAGGATCTGAGCGCCGCGCAGATTGTCAAAAAGGCCGACGATCTGGCTCGCGGTGAAACCAGCTACGCCGAGATGACGATGAAGGTTGAGACAAAGCGCTGGAAACGCACGACAAAGATGAAAGCGTGGACGAAAGGAAACGAAAAGTCATTCATCGTCATTTCGCAACCCGCAAAGGATAAGGGAACCACCTTCCTGAAGCTGGGGCGCGAGATGTGGAATTACCTGCCCAAAGTTGAGCGCAAGGTGAAAATACCGCCTTCTATGATGCTGCAAAGCTGGATGGGATCGGATTTCACCAACGACGACGTATCCCGAGCCGATTCGATGATCGTTGACTACACGCACAAGATCGTCGGCGAAGAAATGATCGACGGGAAACCCTGCTGGAAGATTGAGTGCATTCCCCACGAGGACGCGCCGGTTTTCTGGGGCAAGGTCGTCACGGTCGTTCAGAAAGACGGATTCATTTATCGGCGGACGGAGTATTACGACGAAGACATGCGCGTCGTTAAAGTTTTGAGCCTCGATAATATTGTTAAAACCGGCGGTCGCCGCCTTCCGACGCGCTACACCATGATCAACAATAGAAAGCCGGCCAACAAGACCGAGCTGATCTTCGACAAGATTGAATTTGATATGAAAATCCCCGACGCAACATTCACGATGAAAAACCTCTCCCGAGGCGGACGATAGAAACCATGCGTGATCTCATCATCATGTCCTGGAGAAATCTGGGCCGCAACAAGTGGCGCACGGCCATCACCGTGGCGGCCATCGCTTTCGCCGTCATCATCCTGATCTTCTTCAAAGCCATGCAGACCGGACAATACGCCGAGATGATCGACAACATCGTCAAAACCAATTCCGGCCATTTGCAGGTCCAGGCGCAGGATTTTCAGGAAGAGGGCGACATCAACCTTTCCGTGGACAACCCGGATGAGGTGATGAAACTGCTGGAAAATACGCCCGGCGTCCTCGCCGCCGTTCCCCGCGTCATGACCGGCATGCTCGTGAGCCATCGTGACCACTCCTTTGGCGCTCTAATTATCGGTACAGACGCAATAAAAGAGGCGCAGGTCACGCGAATCGCCAAAGTCATGAAGGAAGGCAAATACCTTGATCCCGCTGACCCCAACGGAATCATCATAGGACACAAGCTGGCCAAAAACCTCAAGGCCGCGCTCGGCAACGAGCTTATCCTGATGGGCGCCGCCTCCGACGGCAGCACCGCAGCGGCCAAGGTCCAAGTTCGGGGCATCTTTAAAATGGGCCAGACCGATTTCGACCGACAATTCATTTTTGCCAATATCAGCAGCGTGCAGGAATGGACGGTCATGGAGGGGCGGGTCAACGCCGTGGCGATTCTCTTGGAAAATTATAAGCTGATCGAGCCTGCCAAAGCGCAAATCCAAGCCGGTCTCGACGGCATGAAGACTGATATAATGGAGCTCAAAGCCATGACCTGGGCCGAAGTCATGCCCGGCATCGACCAGGGCATCAAGCTCGACAAAGCCTTCGGCAAAATCACTTACGGCATCCTTTTGCTCGTCGTGGCTTTCGGCATCCTCAATACCTTCCTGATGTCGGCCATCGAAAGAACACGCGAGTTCGGCGTCATGCTGGCCATCGGCGTCAAACCGAAAGTCTGCGGCTTGCTGATATTGCTGGAAAGTCAGGTTCTTTTTGTCGTCAGCTACGTCGTGGGCGCGGTCCTGGGCAGCGCCATCGCCTATTATTTCCAGACGGTCGGCATCAAAATTTCCGGCGCGGAACAGATGATGGAGCAATATGGAATGAGCGGAACCATCTATCCGAATTTGGCGCCGGCGGTTTTGGGCGATACCTTTCTCATGGTTTGGATAATTGTTTTTATTGTCGCGTTGTATCCCGCCTGGCGCGTTACACGATTTCGGCCCGTGGAGGCGTTACGGCATGTTTAAAGCCTCAGAACCGACATTCAAAGCCCGAGAAGCGATGAGGATTTCCGAATGCTGATTATGATAAAAACGGCGTGGCGGAATTTGTGGCGAAACAAACGCCGGACCCTCATTATGATTTCGGCGATTACCGTCGGGCTTTTCGGCGTCGTCGGATTCATCGGCCTGATGAATGCCTACAAGGAAAACATGCGCGACAACGCCGTGAACACGCTCACGGGGCACGTCAAAATCACCGCGCTCGGCTACCATGACAATCCGGTTCCCACCTTAAATTTTCCCTTGCCGCCGGGTGCCGTGCAGGCGATCAACAACGCCCCGGAAGTCGTAGGCGCCGCCAGCCGCGTGGTCGGGATGGTGATGGCCTCAAACTCCGAACGTTCGGACCAGGTGACGCTGTTGGGCATTGAACCGGGACGCGAAGCCAAGGTCTCCATCCTGCCCAAATCCATCATCGAGGGCCGCTGGCTCAAAGGCGGCGACAAACGTAAAATCGTCGTCGGGAAAAGCCTTTTGGAGCGCTTCAAAACGAAGCTTGGCCGCCGGATCGTCCTGATGGCCTATGACGCCGAAGGGGAGCTATCCAGCCAAGTGTTTCGTATCGTCGGCGTATTCAAGACACCGACCGACGCCTTCGACAAAACGCACATTTATGTACCTCTGGAACAAGCGCAGGAGTTTTTCGTGATTCCGGGGCGCGTGACGGAACTGGTTATCATGGGAGAATCGGCGGAGAGGGCTCAGGAACTTGTCGCCGAAATAAAAGCGCATTGGAAAGGCGACCCGAATCTGGAAATTAAGGACTGGCTCGAAATGCTGCCGATGCTCGCGCAGCTTTTCAAGTTCTGGGATGCGGGCTTGGCGATCTTTTACTCGATCTATTTCATCGCCATGGCCTTCGGCATCGCCAATACCTTCCTGATGGTTGTCCATGAACGTACGCGCGAGTTCGGCGTCATGCTGGCCCTAGGTGTATCGCGAAAAATGATCATGATCATGATGATCGCGGAATCGATGCTGCTAGCCGTGTTCGCCGGGGCCGTGGGCGCGGGTTTGGGCATCGCTATGAGCTTCTATTTCGGCAAGTTCGGGCTGGACCTGAGCTTTGCCGCCGCCGGCCAGGAATATTTCGGCGCAAGCTCCGTCATGTATCCGTATCTGACCGCCAAAGATGTCGCAGCCTCGCTGCTGGCCACAATCGTCACGGCAATCTGCGTGTCCATCTACCCCGCGTGGAAGGCAGGCCGCGTGCAACCCGTCGAAGCCATCCGCATGCAGTAGGCTCCAAACCTGAGGCATGTGGATCACATATCAGCGGATTGTTGAACTTGCATATACTCAGAGTGCCCCAGCAAATAAAGCAGCAAGTAAGCTGGAATTTTTATTATCGTCGCCTTACCGGCGGATAGTATGTCAAATTCCTCAGCCTGTTTCACAACCATGATTCCCGTTTTGGCTTGTGAAATTTTTATCAATTCTCGCAGATTTTTCTCATCCTTATTTGTCGTTTGCGACTTGTACTTAACCTCGATTGGGATGATAAGCCCATTGGGGAATATCTGCACAAGATCCACTTCCTGATCTTTTTTGTTTCGCCAGTAGCCAAACCTCGGAATTTGCTGGTAATGATATGAATAGAAATGCTTATACACTGCGGTTTCAATGATAAGACCCATTTCATCCGAGTTTGCCAGAATTTCCTGCCCTTTCATCAGAACAGCGTTTCGCACGGAGGTATCGGAAATATAGGCTTTCCGCCTACCTTTCAGTCCCATTTTTCCGCTTTGGCGCATCGGGGCCAAATGATACAGCAAGCCGGCTGAGCTCAAATATTCAATGTAATTGGAAACCGTGGAGGCGCTGACGCCAATTTCCTTAGACAACATTTTCTTGTCAACAATGCCGCCGCTGTGAAGACAAAAATATATGAACAACCGTTCCATTTCCGTCACGTTTCTGATGCCGAAAGCTGCCGTCATGTCTCGTTTGAGAACTTTCTCCACGACATCTTCACGCAGGATTCGCTGGACTTCCGCAAGGTCTTTCTCGAGCACCAACTCAGGAAAACCACCCTTCATCAGGTAGTCATGAAAATGATCCTTAATATCCGCCGTCTTTAAAACCAGATCGGCAAGCTCATCTTTTTGTAATTTCGGCAGTCCCATCACCCGAAGGCCTGGGTGTAACTCTGGCGTGGAGAATTCCGACAGGCACAGATGTTCGTAGAAAGACAGAGTGGGCACTTTGATGGTAGTCCAGCGCCCGACTCCAGATTCCTGAGAACCGGTAGCCAGTTCCACGGCGGCGGAGCCTGTGGCAACGATTTTCAGGTCCGGTTGGAAATCGACAGCATGCTTTATCCAAGTCGGCCAATCCTTATAGTACTGCACTTCGTCAAGCAGCAGCAGCGTACGCCCTTTTCCACCGAGAGTATTTTCGCGATAAACATCAAGGATATGGTCCAGCATGCGCTCCTGGGCCGTCAGTTTGACCAGTGGATGGTCCAGGGATAAATAAAATATTTCCTTGGGTTCCCAACCGTTGGATATAAAATACTCAATGAGTTGCATTAGTATGACGGTTTTGCCGACACGACGAGGTCCGGAAATGACAGTTGCCCGATTCCAGTCCGGCTTGGTCACCCAATGAAGTGTCTCGTGGAAGGAGGCGCGATGAAAAGAGTATTTCCGGAATGTTTCACCTTTCCACCAAGGATTCATTCCCTGCATAACCTGAAAAAGCTGAGGATCATCGATAATCGACATGGCGTGGCTCCTTTTGCTAAAAGTCGACTTTGTGCAAAGTGTACTTTA
>Ga0307990_1000425_pt1 | contig 38089 bp, 32 predicted proteins | sample EllFjometagen129_FD_203168 | JGI IMG/M metagenome (GOLD analysis project Ga0307990, IMG submission 203168) | Marine microbial communities from Ellis Fjord, Antarctic Ocean - #129 | ecosystem: Environmental > Aquatic > Marine > Unclassified | place: Southern Ocean | collected 2014-10-08
CGAGGGAGTCGACGGATTCGACAGAATCGAGGGAACCGATCCTGTCAAGAAATTCGAGCTTGCGTCCGCCTTGTCGCGGCGCTCTCCCTGGTTCGGTTCAGTCGAATCAGTCGATTAACTCGATTCTCTCGTAAAGTTCTAAAATGCGCCGATACGACGGCAAGTCCTGATATCCACCAAGTGCGGGAATAAAACCATCTGACAGCACTGATCACCACAACACAAAAGTATAGTGAGATGTGAGAAGTGGGATTTGGCGACCGAGTGTATCTGCCCTGTAAGACATGAAGTTAAACGCTTAAGACTATACGTGTGTTGTAAAGTGCTGTAGGTCCACCGCTACGAGGTGGACCATGAATGGCGGGCACGTGGGGCATCCATCTCGTAGACAAGCGATGGACGTACTAGGAAAACCCAGGGAGTACAAATAACAGGAAGTTCATAGCCATATCACAAATCAAATGCATACTTCAACGCAATGCGAACGCGTTCCATCGCGTCATCATGAAGCCTTCCAATGAGGCCATCAAGTTCATGATACTGAATAGCCTGCAGACCTTGAACATTCACATAGCTCTGGCGATGCAGAAAGCGAGGTTTGCCGATTTCAACTTCATATTCACTTCCTCGATATGCGGTGGTAAGAGGAGCACATAAGGCAAGAGCTCTTGGTGGATCGGAATCTTCTCGAGAGACAACCACCATTGGGCGCACCTTTCCGGCAATACCCAAATCGACCATATAAACCTCTCCCGGTTTAATCATCATAGAACATATCCAAAGTTTGCTGACGCTTCTCCACAGAGCGGAGAATATCATCATTTTCATTAATTGCCGGTTTTAGACCAATCTGAAAAGGAAGTCCTTTGTTTAAACGTACCTGAACCAGAAATAGCCTGATTGCTTCAGTGGTGGACAACCCCAAACCATCAAAAATGCGCTCAGTATCTTGCTTAAGAGCTCCGTCAACCCGAGCACGAACATATGTATCTTTCGTTTTCATAGTCCCAATGTAATCTTTTTGTGCCACATCGTCAAGTGCGGCATTTTAAATTTCTCTACCATTCGTTACATTCGTGATCACAAAATATTGCAACTAAGCTGCGAACTAACTTATGCCCTGTACGGCACAGGTTCACAAAGGGCCTTGAGGTTCTGATCTGGCGTTCCGGGTGGAATTTCACAGCCAGCCATCACCATATGCGGGTTGCCAAGCTTTGCGTAGCTATCCAGAACCTCAGCTTTAATGCTCTCGGGAGTGCCGTTGAGGATGGACTGAACTGGATCAACCCGTCCGGCAATGACAACATCAGGACCAACCGCAGCACGCGCTGCAAGCGGATCAATCATATGATCCAAATCAAGAATATCGACACCAATCTCTGCAATATGCGGCAGCAGATGAGTTATATTTCCGCAGATATGCAATTTGGCATAACCGCCCTTTGCCTGGATGGCATCAACTATCCGCTTTTCAAAGGGCCAGACCAGCTTTTTATACATGTCGGCGGACATCTGGCTGGCGATTGCATCGCCGATCCCGATCGTATCCGCTCCCTCATCCAGCTGCGCCAGCGCAAAGCGTATCGATGTTTTGACGACACGCTCCAGCAACACGAGCGAGGCCTCCTCATTCATCATCAGCTCCATAAAGAAGTCCTGGACCCCGCGCAGATCAGCCGCCTCGGCCGCGGCCCCCTCGACCCAGCCAAGAATTGAGCACTCGCCACCAACCCTCTCTTTAAGGGCACGCACCGCCAGCAGGCGGTCGAGCATACGCTCACTCTGATATGGATCCGGATCTTCCACCATTGGCGAGAGATCGGTGATATCCGAGAGAACGGTCTGCTTACAAAACGGGGCATGGTTATCTTGATAGACGATCTCGGCCCCAAAGCCGGCACTCTCTCGATATGGATCTGATATTACGCTGACCTGATCAAAACCAAAATCATCGCGACATCTCAGGTTGGATTCCACCAGCACCTTATAGTCCGCGGCAAAAGCCGCATAGTTGGAGCCGATATATTCAGCCGCAAACTGCATCAGAATCGGCACCCTCGGCAAAAAGTCAACTGCTTCGCCCTTAAGTGTCGCTACATATCGTTCGAGTGAATTCATAAGTTGGATTCCTTTCTTGGGGTTCAAGGGGTTCAAGGGTTCAAGGGGTTCAAGGGTTCAAGGGGTTCAAGGGTTCAAGGGGTTCAAGGGTTCAAGGGGTTCAAGGGTTCAAAGGTTCAAGGGTTCAAAGGTTCAAGGGTTCAAGGGGTTCAAAGGTTCAAGGGTTGAAGAGGTTGAAGGGGTTGAAGGGTTGGGGTAAACAGTAGTCAGTATTGAGTAGCGTTGCTTGTCAATTGAATATCCAATATCCAAAAAGAGCCGCTTCCGCCTTCGTCCCGCACGCGGGACTACGGCGTGACATGTCGCTCCATGCCGAGCTGGAGCTCAGCGCTCCCAGTTTTTTCCCTCACCCTCTGTGGTTAGACCTGCGAAGCGCATTCAACTCATAACTCATAACTCAGCATTCATAATTCTCTTCTACAGCTCCCAACCAGGGCGACGAGAGCATTTGATGAATTTATTGGCACGCTCGCGGTTTGTCACCAGCATTGCTTTATCATCCCACTTAATCACATTATCAACCCGCTTGGCCACATTGCCCAGCAGGGTCAGCTCGGTCAGCCGCGCGGAGTAATCGAAATTGGCGCAAGCCTGGCGATTCTCAAGAATCGCACTCAGCCAGTCGCCCTCAATACCACCCTTAGGGCGCACCATTGTTTTGGGTGGACGTTCGAATGCCTTCATTCTGGCCTCAGGAATAATTCGTGGGCTATCGCCGTAAACACCGCAAACCAGCTTGCCTTTACTCCCGTTAAAGATAACTCCGCCGCCATATGGAAGATGACGGTCATCAGTAAGTTCCGCTGGACGAGGAGGACGCGTGCCCTCATACCATCTCAGGGTTATCGGTTTCTGTCCTTTCGCCTCAGCGAACTTAAAGGTAATGATTGCCGAAAGCGGATGAATATCTTTGTTAAGACCGCAGGATGTGGCTTCAATTGAAACCGGCATCCGCTTACCCAGAACTGTGAAAACCGAGTCCAGGGTATGCGCACCGCGGTCACCCATCATTCCATTACCGAAGTCCCACCAGGCACGCCAGCGGGCCGGATGATAGGTAGGATGATAACCCCGCACCGGGGCAGGTCCAAGAAATTTATCCCAATCGAGAGTTTTCGGTACCGGAATACCCTCCGGTTTTTCAGAAAGCAGGGTACTCCAGCCAGCTCTGCCAAAGGGGTAGTAGGAGAGGCTGCACCAGGCATCGACGCTCTCCAGCTCACCTATACCGCCGGCCTTAATCCACTCGTTGATCAGATAGAAGCCTGGTTGGGCATGTCCCTGAATGCCCATTTGCGTCACAACTTTATGCTCCCGGGCAAGACGGGTCAACTCTCGGCATTCAGAGATATCATGACAGAGCGGTTTCTGAACAAAAACATGTTTGCCTGCTTTAATTGCAGCCGCAGCAATCACGGCGTGAGTATGATCCGGAGTGGCAATCATGATTGCATCCAGACTCTTCTCCTTCGCCAGCATCTCGCGGTAATCTGTGTAGAATGGAGCTTTAGGATATTTAGCCCGCACCCCGGCGCTATAGAGTGAGTCTATATCACAGAGAGCCGAGATGTCATGTCCCTTACCTGCAATCTGATGCAGATTATTCTTACCCATGCCCCCGATACCAATACCGGCAACCTGCAAACGCCCATTAGCTCCCGGCTTTTCACTCTGTGCCAGAATACCGGACGGCAAAATACTGACCGATGCCATCGTTCCCAAAAATTTTCGTCTGTTCATATTACTTCCCTTTTCCTTATTTTCAAAACCCATTTTAACCTATTGATCAATTTTTTTTAACAGGATTTACAGGATCTACATGATTTTCAATAATACTCTCTTTCCAGATCATGTCAATCAGCGTTAATCTTGTCTAAAACTCTAGGAAGAACCAAGAAATCAGGCAAAGCCTGCTAATAATTGGCCCTTCAACAATGCGATTCCGTACAACGAAATCGGGTAATGCGCGGCGAGCGCATTACACTGGAAACTTAAACCTCTTCTCAAATGGAAAGGCATTTTCAATATGCCTCACCTCCGGATTATCATCTTCCGGCTCTCCGATCACTTCAATCACATCAAAGCGGTAATACATATCCGGGTAATCCGCTTTACGTAAAAATGCGGCAGCGGCCCGATTTAAAGCGTGACGCTTATCCTCTTTGACCGCGCTGACCGGGCTGCCGAAGTTCTCGCTTTTACGAGTTTTTACCTCAACGAAAACAAGGGTGTCCTTATCCCTTACTACGACATCAATCTCATCGCGCTTATCCGGGCGCACATTACGCCCTAAAATCTTATATCCGGCATCCTTGAGAAATGCCGCTGAAATATCCTCACCCCACTCACCAACCACCGCACTGCGTGGTCTGATCTTCTCCGGTTCTTTTCTGAATAGGTTCATGGTTCAATATCTTACAGAATCTCTCTTGCCTGGTAAAGCATATCATTTAACTCCCTGTTGTCTATTAATGATATTTTCTGCTAGAATCTTCCTAACTCGAACCAATAAGGATTACTCCATGAAACGTAGCCGCATCAAAAATTTACTGAACTCCGCAGAGAGTGGAATAAATGTGACCACCGCGGGTTGGGTTCGCACCCGACGCGCCTCCAAGGGAGGATTCTCTTTTATTGAGCTGAACGACGGATCCTGCTTCGAGAACATACAGGTGCTGGCATTCAGCGACCTTCCAAACTACGAGAGCGAAATTGGCCGGCTTCATCCCGGAGCATCAGTCACGGTGCAGGGCGAACTTATAAAATCAGAGGGCAGCGGCCAGACTCTGGAGATCAAGGCCGAGTCCATAAAAGTTCTGGGGTTTGCCGATCCAATGGAATATCCGCTCGGCAAACAACGCATCAACCTGGAACGCCTGCGCGAAATTCCCCATCTGCGGGCCCGAACCAACAGCTTTGGTGCAGTTGCGCGTGTGCGCGATCTGCTCACCTTTGAAATCAGCCGCTTTTTTCATAATCGCGGCTTTCTATATGTCCATACCCCCATAATTACCGGCAGCGACTGCGAGGGCGCCGGCTCCATGTTTCAGGTCACCACTCTTGATCCGGCCAACATAAAGAAAAATGCATCCGGCACTCCCGACTACTCAGAGGATTTCTTTGGGCAACGTGCCGCCCTGACAGTCAGCGGTCAGCTGGAAGGCGAAACCTACGCCTGCGCCCTGGGCGACATCTATACATTCGGCCCCACCTTCCGCGCCGAAAATTCCAACACGCGCCGTCACCTATCTGAGTTCTGGATGGTTGAACCGGAGATGGCCTTTGCCGACCTGAGCGATGATGCTGATCTGGCACAGGATTTCCTGAAGCACCTTTTCAATTCAGTTTTAGAATCGTGCGGCTCCGATCTCAAATTCTTTGATAAGCGTATTAAACCCGGTCTGATTGATCGTCTTGAGCGCCTCGCGCAGGCCTCCTTCGCCCGCATCAGCTACACCGAGGCCATCCAGATGCTGGAAGACGCCAATCAGAAATTTGAATTTGACCCGCACTGGGGCATGGATATGCAATCCGAACATGAACGCTTTCTCGCCGAAAAGATCTTTAAAGGGCCGGTGATTGTAACCGACTACCCTAAAGATATCAAGGCCTTCTATATGCGGCGAAATGACGACAATCGCACAGTGGCCGCCATGGATGTTCTTCTGCCGGAGGTGGGTGAAATTATCGGAGGCAGCCAGCGCGAAGAACGGCTGGATCAGCTGATTGACGCAATGCGCGCCAGCAACCTTGATCCGGAAAACTATCCGGAATACCTCGATCTGCGCCGCTATGGCAGTGTGCCCCACGCCGGCTTCGGGCTGGGCTTTGAGCGCCTTGTGCAATTCTGCACCGGCATGCACAATATCCGCGATGTTATTCCCTACCCACGCGCTCCGCGGAAGCTGTAGTGCTGAATGCTGAATGCTGAATGCTGAATGCTGCGAAAGCATAATCAGCTAGAGCCTGTTTGAAAAAGTCTTTTAGAACAAAACGCCCCAATTTTTTGGGTCGTTTTTTGGTCCGTACTCGTACACTTACACTCAAATCTCTTTTTTCTCTATCCCGACCCTAGGTTTTGGAGATTCACGTGTACGAGTATGTGTTCCTTTGTTATCTTCTGTTCAATTTTTTTTACAACCGCTTCGCTCAAGGTAAGCAAGGTAAGCAAGGGAAGCAAGTTGTTAAGCCAAGTTTGCACCTGAGGGTAGTTGTATTGCAGATAATAATTATGTCCTACAAACAGAACTATTCTTGTTTTTTTATGTAAGTTTTTATCTCTCGCAAAGACGCAAAGGGGATTCTTCGCAGTTGTTTATCCACAGATTATCAAGATTTCCACTTCGGGCATTGTCATTGTTGCCGCACACAAGGCACAACCTCTAGCTCTCGTTGTTCGATGGTTGCCATTTCCTACTATCATAGTTAATGCTTAAGATCGTGTTGCTCCCATCCTGATTTTCAGAGCATTTAATTACTGTTCAGCAATCCGAAAAAGAACTACCACATGCAAAGAATCCACTTTGCGCCTTTGCGCCTTTGCGGGAAAAACTATCAATGAAGAACCCATAAAAATCGGGGACTATCCAAAAGCTAGCCCTTTATGCCCATAACACTATCAGCAAAAAACACCCAATCATAAGGCCAAAATTGCGCTTTTTTTATCAAAAAAGCAATTAAAACAACCATTTTAAATAAACTTTTGATTTTTTGCATTTCAGGATTGAACTCTATCTGCATCCGGAGTTACAATTAAAACAAATGAGAGAAGGATTAATATTAAAAGGTAAACTTTGAACAGAGAGAGGAGATTCTCATGAAAGCAAAATTATTAATATCTATAGCAGTATCCATTTTAGTAACTGCAACAGCCAACGCGCGTGGATTCTCATCCAGCGGCTCTGGTTCCACACGGAGATCGTCTTTAAGCAGACCATCTGCACCCACTGGATCATCCAGATCATTTTCGGCGCCGAAAAGCTCAGCGAGAACAACCACGCATTCAAACTCACAACCTTCAAAGAGCTTTAGTTCATCCAGGAGCTCACGTTCATACACTAAACCGGCTAGTTCAGCCCGGAATACACCAAAGGTTTCCTCGCGTACCAGCAAAAGATCGTCTGCCCCGGTAACAACTGCAAAAAACTTTAGTTCATCCAGGAGCTCACGTTCATACACTAAACCGGCTAGTTCAGCCCGGAATACACCAAAGGTTTCCTCGCGTACCAGCAAAAGATCGTCTGCCCCGGCAGCAACGGTTAAATCTAAACCGGTAGTAACACGGAAAACACCGTCACCGGGATCCAGCAACCCAAGAAGGTCAACCCGGTCAACTCCGGTAGCACGCACTTCGAAACCGATCAGCTCCGCTTCAAGGCAACCAGCTCTTACGCGGTTTAACTCTAGCAACCGATCTTCTCAGCTGAAATCAACCGGGCTGAGTGCTCTCAGGAGCAGAACACAGGCAACAGGGCGGAGCACTCTGCCAAAGAAGCCGACATCTCTCAGAGCTCACACACGCCCAACATCACCTCCAGGATCGACAGGAGCCTCTTTAACACGTGCGGGCAAACCGGGTGCAATGCCGTCAAGGACGACAACCAGCACGCGGCACAAGCTTTACAGCACCAACCGCCGGGAGAGCACTAAGCTATCTTCGCATAAAACTGGCACTGATTCCAGATCAGGGCATAATCAGAATTCGCTACATAAATACGCTAGCGCACCTGCATATCACAAGCAATATAGCGCAAATAACAAGCATGGCATTTATTACAGCAAATATCCCAGTAGCAGCAGCAGCAGAAATTACAAACCCAGCAGTCATCATTACAATGGTAGTAGCAAAAATTACAAACACCACGGTAACTACAGCTCCCGCTACCCGGCACCCCGGAGGAGGTCCTCATTCAGCAGCAGTTTCTTTTTTTCATTTTCAAGTTACCGCCCGACTTTTTCTAGATACCGCCCTCCCTATTATAGAAATTACCGCTACAACCCCTACAGTTACTCATCGGCATACTATGCGGGCTGGAACTACGGATGGTATGGCGGTCCCTCATATATTTACAGTCCCGCTCCTGTATACCATTCATACTACGTCTACGAAACGGAACCGCTAGTCATTCAACAGCCAGTTATTATTCGGCAGGAGGTCGTAGAAGAGCCAGCCTATATCCAATCTGAAGAAACAGTTCAACTAGCGACAGAACCGGCAATCCAGAATTTGCAATACCCCGTAAAACAGATCGTTCTTGAGGAACATTCAATAATTCGCGAGGCAGATATGGAACTCGGCCTTCCGGGGATCACTCCATTCGGTCTTGACCCGGAATACATTTACAATGATCAATTTGACGAATTCTACTATCGTTCTGAATCCATCAACCACGAATTCACCCTGGGGTTCACCTCCTACGCCTCATCACTCAATCCTGAAAGCATCTGGATCTCATATATCGGTCTCGATATGTGGCAGGATTGAATGAGGAAGTTCTAGAGGCGTATAGGTATTGTTTTAAAAGCAGGTCCGGTTTCCAACCGGACAATCCCGATGAAATCGGGATCTACAGGTTTATCTGTGTTAAAATTGTTTTTTTTCCCGAAAAGACCGAGAGTCACAGGCTATTGCCGCAAAATCCGGTTGGATTTACTAAATGCAGCCCGCTCGCGCCGCGTGCGGGACGGATGAGGAAGCGCACCCACATTTTTTTTACCCCTCTATTTTTATACCTCAAAAACCAGCTCCGCACACTTCACCGCCACCTTCACCGACACCCGACACCCGTAACTGAAGGATTTTTCGGCGAAGAATCCTCTTACAATAATCTGGTTGCGGCTAAGATACATTAATATTATAATATGCATATGATTGATCAGAAAAAGAAAAAAGCCGTACTAAGCGACTCAAACACCAGAGTTCCACAGAAGCGAGCCGAACGCGATCTCATAGAAGACATTATTACAAAATATGTAGAGGACAATGGACTAGTACCACCTCTGACGGCAAACGAGATTATGCAGCATGCCAAATGCCTCAAACAGATCTTAAAAGCCAGTGAAAGCCTAGTTGTTTACATCTCTCTCATTATCAACAACTGCCTCTGGATCAATACAATCAGAGGCATACCCTACGAAAGAAGATTCCTGCTGCTGCCTCGCTGTCTTTCCAACCCGGAGGTGTGCAAAGCGGAGAAGGACTCGATTGGGCTGCTATGCGCTCAATGCGGTGGATGCGCGATCGGAACCCTTCAGGCCGAAGCCGAAAACCTTGGATATATAAGTCTTGTGGCGGAAGGGACAACAGTTGTCAGCAAGCTCCTGAGCAGTGGAAAGGTCGACTCTGTGATAGGAGTCGGCTGCTTGGATTCTCTTCAAAAAATATTTCCGGTTATGAGCGAGCATGCAATTCCCGGTCAAGGAATACCCCTTTTAGACGATGGTTGCAGCCACACTACGATTGACATTGAACATGCCATCAGCGTCATCAGAGACTATACCCCTGATGCGAAGGCGCGTGTCACCAACCTGGAGCGGGTGGCAAACTATGTCAAGGATTGGTTCCAGCCGGTGGTCCTCGCTGAAATCATGGGGGAACCGAATACCGAGACCCAGAAGATAGGACAGGAGTGGCTGGCAGCAGAGGGAAAACGCTGGCGGCCAATACTGACCTCAGCAATCTTTTCAACGGCGGGGGGAGACTCGGCTCTGATAATGAATGCAGCAATTGCAGTTGAGTGTTTTCATAAAGCATCGCTGATCCATGATGATATTGAAGATGAAGATGACAAACGCTATGGTCGCCCCACTGTACACATAAAATACGGAGTACCCGCAGCCATCAACGCCGGTGACTATCTGATCGGTGAGGGCTACCGGCTGCTGGTGACATCCGGATTTAAAGCTGAGGTAATCCGGAATATGATCCGGGTCGCCGCAGAGGGACACAAGGAACTATGCATGGGACAGGGTCAAGAGCTGGCTTTCTGCCGTGAACCGCAGCCGGTTACCGAGAGTGAAGTTCTGCAGATCTACCGTCAGAAAACCTCTGCCGCTTTTCAGGTGGCTGTGCTTGTCGGCGCAACCGCCGCCGGAATGGACATGGAAACCTGCGACACCCTCTCCAAATTCAGCAGCTCGGTGGGCACCGCATATCAGATCCAGGACGACATCGATGATTTCCAATCGGAACCTGGACGCGCAGCTGACATGCTGGCACTGCGTCCAACCCTCTTCCTGGCGATGGCATGCATGAGCCACTCACAAGAGGTTCGTAATGCCCTTGCGCTGGCATGGAAAAAAGAGAGCCGTCTGGAACGCAAACAACTAATTGAAGCGATAAAAAATGCCGATTTGCACCAGCGCGTTGAGTTGCTCTACTCTCATTATCGTCAGGAAACCGAACGAACCCTCGCCGAGATTCAACATATTGAGCTAAAACGACTTCTGCGTCATATTATGACTCGCATGCTGAAGTAATAATGCAGTTCTGAAATTCGAGAGTGCTGAAGTTCTAAAGTTGCGTGGCGGGGTCAAGGCCCCCGCCCTACAGATTTACAGACATCAACGCCTTTACTGTAGCTGAGGTCCTTGCATGCCAAGCCGTAGCTCCGCTTTGCGGGGCGTAGGCTGGACCTCGGAAGGGCTACCCATACAAAAACCGGAATAACCAAACTTAGACGCATTCCATAAAAATCTATGAAGAGCCGTTTTTCGTAGTTAAAAAAAACCGTGCATATACAACCATGAAAAAAATATTACCGCCAGTTATAACAGTGATTGCAGCCTGTACGGCGGCATGGCTTCTAGTCCGTTGGGTCTCAGGCACAAATACATCAAACTCCATTCGCATGGCCGCTCAATCAGGATCTATAGCAGAGGCTTTGGCAACCGAAGGAGCGGATGAATATGAATCCGATCTGGCCGGATGTTTTCTCGCAAATCCTGATATCAGGGCCGGCAACCTAAAAGGAAACTGGACCGGATTTCGCGGAGAAAACCGGCATAACATTGCGGTCACTCAGAAAAAACTGCTGGTAATCTGGCCCAAAGAAGGTCCGCAAGTCAAATGGTCGATTGAGGTTGGAGATGGACATGCCATGCCATCTCTTCAGAATGGAACACTTTATCTGCTGGACTACGATGAAGTCCGTGCAGGAGATTGCCTGAGAGCACTCAATGCCGATACGGGCGCGGAGCGCTGGCACCATCTATATGCCGTAAGAACCAAACGTAATCATGGAATATCCCGCACAGTAACGGCCTGTAATAAAGATTATGTGGTCAGCATTGGTCCCCAATGCCACGTTCTCTGTCTGAATGCCGAGAGTGGTAAATACCAGTGGGGCTTTAACATGAGAAGTAAATTCGGCACTAAAGTTCCGCTTTGGTACACAGGTCAGTGCCCGCTGATAGAGGAGAACACCCTTATCCTGGCACCGGCAGGTAAAGATGTTGTCATGTGCGGAGTGGATCTGAAAACAGGGGATATCTCCTTCAAGACCCCGCAGCCGGGCGGATTGGATATGTCGCACGCCTCAATCATGACAATTAGCGTGGATGGAGTAAAACAATATATATACGCTGCCCTGGGCGGGATCATCGGCGTGTCAGCCAACGAGGCAGATCGCGGCCGGATTCTCTGGCAGACCAAAGGTTTTACTGCATCCGTGATTGCACCATCACCTTTAATCTTGGATAAGGGCCGTTTCTTCATGACCGCCGGCTACGGTTATGGCGGAGTTATGTATCAGATCATAAAAGAAGGTCCGGGCTGGCAGGTTAAAGAACTTTTCCGCACCACCCGCAAACAATTCGCCAGCGAACAGCAGACCCCCATATATCTAAATGGGCTTCTTTACTCTGTCCTGCCGAACGACGGTGGTGCCAAGCGCCAGCAGCTTGTATGCATGACTCCGGAAGGGAAACATCTCTGGAGCAGCGGAAAAGATGATCGCTTTGGTCTGGGCCCCTATCTTGCAACCGATGATGATCATATTTTTCTGTTGAACGATACAGGAACTTTAACTCTGGCTGAAGTTGGTCACGCAGCTTACAAGAGGGTGGCCCGCTATGAACTAATGCAGGGCAAAGGACGTGATGCCTGGGGACCAATGTTGATTGCTGACGGGTGCCTGTTCCTGCGCGACAGCACCCGGATCTACTGCCTGCAGATCGAGTAAGAATGCTGAGTGATGAGTTGAGGGTTGAGAGTTGAGGGTTGAGAGTTGAGAGTTGAGAGTTGAGAGTTCAGGGTTCAGGGTTCAGGGTTCAGGGAAGCGCAACTCATCATGGGTCCAATGTCAAGCCATACTTCCCATACATCCCATCACGCCCTCTACCGACACCCGACACCCGACACCCGACACACTTCTCACGGAGCGCCTGTCATGAGCTTGTCGAATGGAAGCGACTCTCACTCGGGGAACATCATATGTTCCATAAACAAGTTGGAAAACTCAGGCTGAGCAGAGAGATCAACATGCTCTGTATGCTCCAGCAGGTTCTCGGCGCGAGCCATCTCCGCACGTGAAAGCAGAACACGCTTGGCCCCGGTTAAGGAGGCATTACCGATAAAATGGATCAACATATAGTGCACAGGGGGAAGCATACCGACAACCAGCGCCTTTTCCCGGCGGATGTAGTTACCAAAACCACCGGCTAAATAAATTCCATCCAGATCCTGTGCGGTCAACTCAGCCTTAAGCAGTAGGGTCTCAATGCCGGCCCGGATGGTCCCGGAGGCCAGCTGGAGTTCACGAACATCGCGCTGAGTCAGAAAAATCTTCGATCTTCCATCCGTCTCGTATGTCAACGCAAAAGCTGGTTGACCCTTTTCATCTTCAAAGATCCGCCCTTTTAACTTTGAGGCACCGGTCTCAGCAGAACAAAGCTGTCCTGATGTTTCCAGCAGCCCCTCCTCTAAAAGCATTGCTACGCAATCAATCAATGCGGAACCACATAGACCGGCAGCTTCCACATCCCCAATAACATGCAGGTGCAGGTCCCCCTCTGAACACCAGATTTGATCAATGGCCCCCTCCCTGGCACGCATTCCATGATATATCCGCGCCCCCTCAAAAGCCGGTCCGGCCGCTGTAGATGCAGCTAAAACACGACCCTTATGCAAGAGCGCAATTTCGCCGTTTGTCCCAATATCTACAAAGAGCGAAGGCTTCTCGATATTATCAAAGTTTGCAGCCAGCAATCCGGCCACGGTGTCGCCACCCACAAATCCGCCAATCTGCGGGAAAACAATTAAATCGGCATCCTCGCCGGCCAGCAGACCGGTTGTCTGCGCCGGGACATACTGAGGTTCTTTAAATGCGGGTTCAAAGGGATACTCCCCAAGCGGTGAGGGATCAATTCCAAGCAAGATCTGTTGCATAGTTGTATTTCCGGCTACTGTTATGTGCCGGATCGACGAAATCTTTTCTCCGCAATTCTCACAGAGTGACTGCATCAGCTGATTGAGCGTATTCACAGCCGAGCTCTGCAACTGCACCAGACCATCCGGATTATCCCGCGCCCATGCAATTCGCGAAATCACATCATCCCCATATTTAATCTGCTTATTGTGAGTAGCGGCACTTTCACGCTCAACACCACTGAAGAGATCAAAAAGGGTTGCGGCAACTGATGTGGTGCCCAGATCGAATGCAATCCCAAGATGACCCTGTTTTCGAGGATCATGCTGCAGCTGAACCTCTGCGCCATCAACCATAATCTCAGAGACCACATGCCCACCGGAGGGTTGCGGAATCTCAATCGTAACCGGCTCAACAACTTTTGCGGCACAGGCCAGACACCAACCGTTCAGAATATCCTCTGACGAAATTAGATGAACTGACCTGTTGTTATGCACATTTCCGGCAACAATCCTAACCCGGCATTTGCCACAGATCTGTTTCCCGTTGCAGGGTGCATCGATCCATAACCCAGCCGCCTCGGCCGCATGCAGTATGGTGGAGTCAAACGGGACACAAACTGTTTTTCCAGAGGGAAGAAACTTTACAGGTATCTTTTCATTCATGGCTGACGCACTATCCCTCTTCTGTTTCACGATGCTTATTGCGGCACTCTGAACAATAGAAGTAGGGCTTATCCCAGGTGGTTTCCTCCTCCTTACCGCAGGTATCGCAGGTTCGAAGCTGTTTGCGGTGTTCGCTGCGGCAGTTAGAGCAGAAAAAGTCAGGTCCAGCCCATGTGGTCTCCTCCTCATTACCGCAATTTTTACACGCGCGTTTCTTCTCTGAACGGGTAAGCTTAATGTCATCAGAGTGCTCATCCAGAAAGAGTGGCGGAAGATCCTGTATCCCAGGTGTTGTCAATAACATCGCACTTGTGAGATGCTTGTCATTTATATTATTCATGCAGACAAGCTGAATCCTCTTACCAAGAGAGCGCACACGCTTCAAAAGAGGTATGTAATCAGCATCACCTCCAACAACAACCGCAACATCAAAAGCACCTGGGATGGTGGCATAATGCATCATCGTTGAAGCCAAAGCTACATTCACCCATTTATCATCCGGCCGGGTGTTTGGCTCACGTTTAAAATCAATTTCCAGAATGTCGTTGTCATAAGCACACTGCATAGTCAGAAACTCGTAGAAGGCTCTCTGCTTGGCAGGGTTATAACCCTGTTTGTTGACAGGTATAGTCCCAAAATAGTTGGTTCTTACAACATCTACCTCAGAGTCCATCATCTCAGCCATATGTTGAGCAATTATATCCGGTATACGTTTGTAATCAATTTCAAAACCACTCTCTTCCCCTAACGACTCGAATAATACCTGACGACTATGATAAAGCCAGCTACCATCCACAAATATCATTGCTTTTACAGACATGATACTCCCTTTCCTAATTCCTGTTATGTTAATTTAAATTTTAAATAATTTTTTATAAAGCCCTGAAATATTAACGTTTTAATAAGACAGCAGAATCTAAAGGATGTCACAAATAACTGACAATGTCTATTCCTAAACTGCTTTTTTTATAACAAAATTTTTCACTTTTGCATAAATCTCCAGATACTGGTAGGGCTTATGTGCATCCTCAGGGAAAAAGAGGGTGAATATTGGTTGCTATTCTCTCAACTTCTTGTTTTTTATGCATATTTTTTATCTCTCACAGAGGCACCGAGATCACAGAGTAATAGTTCCGATTTATTCAGGGATAAAGACTCTCCATGGAACCTGACTGCCATTCCTGGTATTCAGCGGAACAGAAACAACCTTCATGTCTTTTGGAAGACTGGGAACAACCACCCCCACCGGTCTAACAGGAGGAAGTTTATCTGCCACAGGTAAGCCGGGATCAGGCAATTTCATGCTCTTTGCCATAACGTTCTTAGTCGCTGATTCCTGCTCCGCCTTACGTTTTGCCTGAGCATCGCGTTCAGCATCTGCCCTGTCGGCGGCCGTCTTCAGCACCATCTTTTTTTCCGCCTCTTGCCACAAGAGCCTGGCTTGCCCAGCCGCTGCTTCAGCTTTCGCAACCTTGGCGGTTTTAGCCTTATCAGAGTTCTCTTTTTCCACTGCGGTTTTGCGGGCGGCGGCCAGCGCATCTTCAACAACTTTATTATAAAACGGCGCCGGGAATTTACCTGCCACCGGATCTCTTTTACTGCGTATGGTGCTGAGCTCTTCTTCCAGCTTTTGTCTCTGCGCTTTCATTAGCATCAACTCGGCTTTCAGTAATGCCAGCTCCGGGTTTTGAGATACGGGCACGGCCGCAGATCCAAGCGCCTTCCCCGCTTTTTTATTAGCAGATTCCTCTGCGTTCAATTCCTGCATCTTGGCCAGCGCCCGCGAGATATCCCGAATTGAGGCCTCAAGTTCCGGTGACGTTGTTGCAACAGTCGGAGCTGGAGCTGGCAGAACCTGGGCCGGGGCAACCGAAACAGGTTGCTGCTTCTCGGCTAACGCCACATCCAGCAGCTTATTCTGCATATTGGTCATATTATTCAATAGATAGGAGCCCGCCGCCAAAAAACCAAAGACAACCAGACCTATAACAATTGTAAAATAGATTGAAAGTTGCACAACGCGCTTTCGCGCCTGCTTCCGTTCAGCTTCAATATAATCCTGAAAGGCCTGCAGAACAGGAAATGAATCTTTGCCACCCTGTTGCGCCTGATACATTGTTACCAGGTTGCCTGCATCTGACACATTTTCCTGAGAAGCAGCTTCAGGTCCCTGACGGGGAGGCATGCTACCATTAAAATCTTTTGATTGATCACTCATAACTTAGAATGATATATTATTTGCATACAGGATTAAAGCATAAAAGCAATTTGTTAATTTCAAAACAGATAAGACACAAATCGCAAAACAAAACTATAAACGATGATTTAATAAGAACTCAAGCTTGGAGTTTAAACCAGCGAGTGAATTGCAATTAAACCAGGGTAATATTGTTCTTGATAGATATGACTAAAAATTCTACAATTATTACATATTTGCATAATGATTGTAATGAATGCCGAGGGGATAAAAAGCGATGGCTGCTGCGACACAGAAGAACCGACTGCTCGGAATAAAGACACCTCTGGGAAATGATGTACTACTTCTTCAAAATTTTAACGGTCGTGAAGGGTTGAGCCAACTGTTCAGCTTTGATATCGAGATGCTGAGTGAAAAGAAGCATGATATCAACCATGACGATATTGTAGGCCAGAGTGTTACAGTGGAACTTGAGTTGCACTCAGGCGACAAACGTTATTTTAATGGAATAGTAAATTCATTTGTTCAAACCGCTGTAGGACGAAATTCCAGCGATGAAGTATTCTCCTCATACCGAGCCACGGTTGTGCCGTGGCTATGGCTACTGACCCGAACGGCCAACTGCCGCATTTTTCAAGAGATGACAGTACCGGATATACTTAATCAGATTTTCGGTGAATATGGCTTCGGCGGTTTTGTAGAAGATAAACTTAGCGCATCATACAGAACATGGGAATATTGCGTCCAATACCGGGAGACCGCCTTCAACTTTGTCAGCCGGCTGATGGAACAAGAGGGAATCTATTATTATTTCACCCATGAGGACGGCAAACATATGCTGGTGCTCAGCGACTCAGCAGGGGCACATCAACCCTTCCCCGGCGGCGAATTCATCCCATTCCGTCCAAACCGTGAGGATCTCTCTCAGGCTGGACATATTCAGGATTGGACAATCGGCAAGACGCTTCAGTCTGGTAAGTTTACACATACCGACTACAACTTTAAAAACCCCCGCACACCAATGCTGGTAGATCCATTCTCCTGGCCGAACAGTGAAATTCCGCGACAACACCAACATGCTCAATTTGAAGTGTTTGACTATCCGGGTGAGTTCGTAGTATCCGCGGAAGGTGACCAATATGCAAAGGTGCGAGCCGAAGAGCTACAGGCACGCCATGAGATAGAGACAGGAAGCGGCACAGCCCGTGTTATTGCGCCCGGGTATACCTTCTCTCTGACAAATCATCCGCGCCCTGATCAGAATCGGCTCTATCTGGTTATAGAAGCCAGATACTCCGGTGCCGTTGCCAGCTACTCAACCGGAGGTGGCGATGATGGTGAAGGTTTTTCCACATCTTTCTGCACGATCCCGGCTGATGTGCCTTACCGTTCAACACGACAAACACCAAAACCTACCATCCAGGGGCTGCAGACTGCTGTTGTCTCCGGCCCCGATGGCGAGGAGATACACACTGATGAATTCGGACGGGTCAAGGTTCAGTTTCACTGGGACCGGGAACACGAATATGATGCGACCAGCTCCTGCTGGATACGTGTTGCGCAAATGTGGGCGGGTAAAAAATACGGAGCGGTGTTCACTCCCAGGATTGGACAGGAGGTAGTTGTCTCTTTTCTGGAAGGCGACCCCGACCACCCCCTGATCGTCGGCTCGGTTTACAACGATGATCAACAGCAGCATTACTCTCTGCCAGGAGAAAAGACAAAATCGTATATTAAAAGCAACAGCTCTCCGGGAGGGTCAGGTTACAACGAATTGCGGTTTGAGGATAAAGCAGACAAGGAGCAGATCTTTATACATGCTCAGAAGAATATGGATATACGAGTAGAAAACGAACATAAAGAGCTGATAGAAGATGACTGCCATATCACAGTGAATGGCGAACGCCGAGAAAAAATAGATCGCAACCAATCATTGACGGTTGGTGGCAGTCAATATGAGAAGGTGGACAAAGATCATGCGCTGGAAGCCGGCAATGAAATTCATCTCATAGCTGGGCAGAAGGTGATAATCGAAGCGGGCGTACAGCTTACCCTCAAAGGTCCGGGAGGCTTTGTTGACATAGGTCCTGGCGGAGTTACCGTCAGCGGCGTAATGGTGCTGATTAATAGTGGTGGGTCAGCCGGTTCAGGCAGTGGTTCCAAGCCCAAAGAGCCAAAAGAACCTAGCAATTCAGAGACAGGACAGCAATCCCTTTGAAGGAGAAATGAATCATGCCCCTAGCCGCCAGAGTCTCTGATAATCACACTTGCCCCATGGTTAACCCAGGTCCGGTTCCTCATGTGGGCGGACCCATTCTGCCACCCGGATGTCTGACCGTATTGATCGGCAGCCTGCCAGCCGCGCGTGTCGGCGAGATGGCCCTCTGCGTCGGTCCACCCGACACCATCGTCAAAGGCTCACCAACCGTTCTGATAGGCAACATGCCCGCCGCACGCCTCGGCGACACCACCGCGCATGGCGGTGTTATCGTCACGGGTTGCCCTACCGTCATGATCGGAGATAGCGGATAAGGCGGATCTACCTCTGTCAGCCAATCAACATCCATTGACAAGAAAGAGGAAAAAGATTCAAAGCTGAAAAACAAAACGACAAAAAGGAAGCCGTGCTGGCATTCCGTGGATCAGATGATAGCTGGGACTGGCTAGTGGACGACCTCTTAATCGCAGGAGGAAGCGTTCCCCCGCAAATCATCGCCACCCTTTCGATTGTGCATGAATCAGGGTAAAAAATAGCGATTACTTAACCGGTCATTCACTTGGGGGTGTCTTAGCTCTAATTGTTGCAGCTAATGCAGGGCTTCCGGCAGACCCTAAGCACCTCGTTAGCGACTGGATATTATGCGCTTTAGAACGGGAAACCACACATCATCGCACCACTAGGCATGGCGGTGTGAACAGGACCTTCAAATTTAAATTGCTTTCCTACCCCTCCATATTGGCTTTCTGTTCCGGCCGATACCGGCACTCCCCATATTTTTGCAAGATCCTTAATAAGTTTTTGCCCGTTTGCACCTTTAGCGACTTTGCAACCATGAAGCTCAACGCGAGCCCTGCTTTTTGCAAAATAAGGCTTCAGCTTCCCTAAAGTGTCTTTCGTTGATCCAAGATTGCTATTTGATATTCCTGAATGGTGTTGAAAATGAACTTCTTTACCAGCTGCAATATTCATCATTCCCGGTGCACCGTGCCCATGAAACCTAAGCAGATTTATGCGTCCAGGCTTTACTGCTTGCATTATTACTTGGTGAACCATGTGCTCAACCGCACCGCTCATGCCATACATAACGATAGGAGTCCCTCCTCCCTTCTTAATTGCTTTGATTTCATGCCGGTCACTTGCTTCAGTTGCGTCAATAATATCAATGATCATTGTTTTCTCCTCGTGATATGGGTTTTTTCGCTAACTGCCCAATTGAACTATAAGATTATAATGATATGTGTTTCTACATAAGCACATTGTTTGATTCACTTTGGTTTAACAATTATAAGTTTTGTTCGTCAATGAATAATTTTATAAAAACTTATTGATTACCTTTATTTCACCCGAACTCGGATCTCTCTCTTCTCATTTTCTTCTACTCATTCATATTTTCTTCGGCACTCTTTTGAGGTGAGTCAGAGCTGCTGGTCATTTTCAACGAGTATTTCAGGCAGCAAAGCAGGGCCAGGGCAACGACAACAACTGCAATGCCACGCCAGGCCAGCATTGAGTTCGTAAAAAGACCCCGACCATTATCAAAACGGAACCATTGATCGCCGAAAAATACGGAGTCGCCATGGGTAAGCCGATACTCCCGCTCCGAACGAAGTTTCTCTTTGTTAAGGCGAGTGCCATTAAGGCTATCGAGATCTTTTACTGAACAAGTGCCGTCTGAATGAAGAGTCAGCTCTGCGTGACGGCGAGAGACCATTGGTTCTTTAAGCTGATAGGTGACACCGTTACCTGAACCTAGTATTACTGGTTCTGCGGTAAAGAGAATACTCTGCTCACGCAGAGATTTTTTCCAACCAACAAGTTCCGGGCCTCTACTTTTCATTATAACCACCAGATCAGAATTGCACCGACAATAAAAAATATCACCAGGCTCACTAATAACAATACCCGGATATACCACTGGATAAACAAGAAGCGTTTACATATCGTCTCCACCACTACCGGTGCTTCTCGAGTTGGCGTGCCATCATTAAAGGCCGCAACCTCCTGGTGGAAGAAAGATGTTGAAAGAAAACCTGTCACTGGTTCACTGGAATCAGGTATCTCGGGGAGTTCCTGCTTCAATTCATGAACACTGAACTTCGTATCACTGTACCCCAACTGAATAACATGACCATCTTTAAGGACGAACTCTCTATCTATCGGCCCTATTCCGATAACATAGGTCTTGTTTTCGCTTCGGTTAGATAGCACAGCCTGCCCCGCAACAACCTGAATTTGACAATGCACTCTTGAAACTTTGCTATCAGACCGTATACAGAGAGAGCATTGACGGGAGCGCCCTATAACATGCACCCCGTCTTGCAGGTCCAACGTTCTGCCCTGCTCCTTACCGCTATCTACTTTCAGCTGTAACATAAATCACTCTCTTATCGTATCAGCCCCTGAACACGCTCCCACAAGCCACTCAAGCTGCGCTCTTTTCCATTAGAGGGTAGTTCCCAGAGGCCCGGCATACCGCTTTCGACCTCTGAGCACCATATTTCGCTTAGCTGGGCACATTTATCGCGTGAGTCCTCGCCAAGGCTATATGGGATATCAGTAACCAACGGGATGGCATCACGTCCCGACAACAGGCAGGCAAACTGCTGCGCCTGAGGAATCCCGACTAATATATCCACCCAATCAGATTCAAAGGGGCGAAAGAGGATCAGAGGCACCTGGTCCGATAGCCCTTTACGCATCAATGCCGCCCAAAAAAGTAATGACCACTCACTTGATTGAGAGCAGGCAGGCACACGCATCTGCTGAGGAAGAGGTTCTTCTCCCCGTGAGATGGAATATCCTTCAAAACTTGCGCAATCACGTATAAGCCGATGACAGAACCGCTGAAGACCTGAGCCTTGACCTGAGGCACTAACCTGTTCCAGCCATTCAACATAATCCGGGGTGGTGAGCTCCTGCTGAAGGCCGAGAGTCTGTCTTTGCGGATCCGACCAGATTGTCGGCAACTTCCGCTGCATTGAGGCAACTGCCGACTGAACGACTATGGCTTGCTCTTCCTGTTGGCAGATCTTCTGTAAATCAGTCAGCAATGGAAAGGTAATGAGTGTAGATGGAGCCAACGCTATATTTTCACTCTGAACACAGACAACCATGGGATATAAAGAACGGCCTTTTCCATCTTTAGATGCCCAAAGCCGTCCAGTAATCAAACGGCCTCCTCCGCAGACCAGGAAATCATGGCCAAAGCCCGACGAAAGCCGATGCTTATCGGGCAAATCCTGCCAGGCACCGGCATCAATGTTCCTCCCCACACCCTCAATATATAGCGATCTCTTAAACGCTACCAATTCGGGGGTGGTAAGGCCAATATCCTCGATATGATCATCCCAGCCGGGATGTTTTCCAAACGCGGCGACCCATCCCCGTCCTTGTAAAGACTTTGTTTCCGGCACGTTTACGCTCCTTTCCTTTGACCTTTTCGAGCCTGACCGGCCACTCCTCCTGTGTAGGAATAACTGTATTAGTCTCAATTTGCAACCACAATACGACCTGACGATTACCATCCTGCTTAAGCACTATAGGCACATACCACTTGTGAGGATCATCAGAGTCTCGCCTGGAAACCTTCTGAAGCAATATTAATTCGAGAATGGCCCAAGGTTCTTGACCCATGCTCTTTCGAGCAAACTGAGGTTGAGCCTCACCGTATTCGTAGAGATAAAGGGTAAAAGGCTCTCCCGGTAACTTAACCGTAGAAAGCAGGGCAGCGTTTCCTAAACGATATTTTGCTCCCGGAAAGTCTAAGGATATCCGGTAGTTCTCATACTCGACATAGGCCGAGTTCTGCTTTTTAATCCCGCTTTCCTCGATCAATTTGTCATGCAGCTCTGTTGAGACAAGCGAGACTTTATAACTATAAATCTTGCCATTATCAGGCAGTGCTTCAACCACTTTCATAGCAGCACTAACCCAGGCTTTTAATTCACCATTTCTGGGATTACTAAGGCGGTCCAGTTGATCATTTAACCACTTCTTGCTGGTCCGAGCACCTTCACCAATAGTTTTTCCCGTGCCTTTCCTGGATAAGTGGCCCAACTCCATTCCTATTGTATCCAGCAAATTTCTCGCCTGTGCCAACTCTTTCAAGGAGAGATTGCCCTCGCCTGTCTGCTGAAGGGATAGAGGAAAACGGGCCAAGCCACTAAGTTCAGCCCAAAGCCTTTCAATTTCCGGTTCAACACCATCCACAAGTGATTTCAGAGCGACAAGAGATAGGTCATGCCAATATTGAATCACATAATCGTCCTCCGATATCACAGCATCCACAAAGAAATCACGGTAGAAGCGATCAGCCTCATAATCACGAAGTTCCCTTCGCGCATTCCGAGCTTCGATCGGAAGGTCGCGCCACGATTTAAGGCTCATTTCCGGATCATGTACAAATGAACGACTGTCGATTGAAGATAATCCATGCTTTGCAGTAGAAGATAGGCGTTTAATAACTTTCACAACAGCAACATCATTCGATGCATGTAGACAGTTATCACACAGATCAACCATCTCATTGCAGAATTGTTCTAAAGCCCGATGCACTGGAGCAACAGAGATATCGCTAAGGGATTTCCGCTGTTGTTCCCATGTTTCCGGCAATTCATCAAGCTCCTCTAGAACGATTGGCAACCGATACCCGGAAAGTCGCTTAGCAAAAGCCTTAATTGATGTTGAAAATTGAAAGTCCAACTTGTGAAAATTATCCATTGCTGATATTTTGTCGGCATCCGGCACCGATTTAATCCTTTCAACAGCTTTATCCATCATTGAACGTATATCTACAAGCAACAAGGTGTTTGTTGTAACTGTGGATGCAGGCGGGATTTTCAGCTTAGCAAACGACTGTTGTGTCTGAGCGGCCGCACTCTCCAGGCATGCCATATAATTGGAAACAATATTATCGCCTTTGCATAGGTCAATGCTCATCCGACGCGTGTGCAAATCGTTCAGGACTTTATCAGCACTCGCTACTTCGCTGGAAAGTGCTTTCCGCTTTCGCTCCCAGAGCACGGGGGTCATTGCATTTTCATCAAAACCACGAATGCTGTTAAGGTCATCCTGGTTGTCAGAAAGAATCGAAATCAATGACTTTTCAGCGGTATAACATCTTTCCTGATTTAAACTATAGGCTGATTCCATATCAGCCAACAGCTTTTTGAGCTCATCAACCTGTGGTTCAATATTCCCGGCAGAATCGACACAGTGCGCTATAAAGCAGTTCACCCCTTTACTTAGAGCAACATCTGAGGCAAGTGAAGGGCTACGAGGAAACCAAACGGGAGGCCATGCTTTGCCATCAACTTCAGAGTTATAGCACCACTGTAGCGTATCACCTAAAAAGAGAGATCTCCGCTCTTTATAAATCGCCAGGTCCTCCTTGGAGAGAACAAAACGAAATAGAGCATCCAGATCCGCTCCTTTCAGAATAGCGTCTTCCGGCTTTTCTGTCAGACGATAATGGACTACGTGTATTTTAACAAGAGTTGCCAATGCAGCTGTTGCATCAGGAGACCAATCACCTTGATACGAACTCATCTTTGCCCGGGAGCACTCAATAAGCGGCTTAAGTATTCCATTCTCAAAAAGCACCCGCGTAGCACCTGAACGATGTGGGGTGAAATCAGACTCTGATTTAAAGGACAGTCTGAATATGCGCGGGACTTTGATTTGATTCTTAGCCAATGAAAATATTTCAGCATACAGTTCTGCATAGCTAGTGCGGCCCCCGTCAGGCATCGCAACCACCTGATTACCCTGATAGACAAAGACACCCGGCGTATCCTGATCTGCCTTAATTAGTGCCATGGCATTGTCTCCGTCCCGGTTAAACTCTTCAGCCACAGTACGCCACAAGTCTCGTTCGCGTCCAATTCGATTTTCGAGCGTACGCCACCCAAGAACAGTAAGCAGTATCAAAAGAAATGTGCTGAGGGCAGCCGCTGCCAGTAATACAACTTTACGACACCGATATTGCCTGAGAACATTAGTTGCTCGAGTGACCAAACCCTTCTCCTGAAAAATTTTCTCAAGAAAGAGATCCCTAAGGAAGAAAGAGCGCTCACGTTTCCAGATACCATCTGCAGGCAATTGGTTCAAGGGTAGTCCCAGTGCCTTGGCCAGCTCGACATCAAGCGCGGAACCCTCCTGCATGGAGGAGGTGAAGTATATACCACGAAGGAACGGTGGTTTAGCGGACCAGTCATTGGGAACAAAAACAGTCTGAAGGTAGAGCTTCAATGTTGTTGACAACTGAGCAAATCTATCCGGTAGAGAGAACATCGCATCCACCTCATCCAGCCTTGAATCGGATAAATCACGCTGAGGGGTGGGGTCACTCATCATAATCTGACGGCGACGAAAGAGACGTTCAACCACTGTTGCCAGGTATTGATCTGTCATTTCGGTCTTGAAAGAATCATCAATAGGTTGGTTATTTGACCAGCCCAAGATCTGCTGTTGTTCTTCGACACCACGCAGAGTTTCAAAGAATTCACGGAAGCCGGTCACAAGGTCGCACATCGTCACCATAATGTAAACAGGAAAGCGGACATCCAGCATGCGCTGGACACGATTAATCTGCTCGGCAATTTTCTGAGCATTCTTAACCATATCCTCGCAGCTGTCCTCTATCATGCTTTTGGCTGAAATAGCCACAATCATCCCATTGATAGGACAATTCGGACGCTGTTTTTTTAAGAGTCGCAGAAAGGTTTCCCACTCACTATTGGACCCAGAAGCGGCATCTCCGAATACAACACGCCCCGCAAGATCCAGCACAACTGCATGGTTGGTAAACCACCAGTGCATATTAATTGTTCCACCCACACCCTGAAGATAATCCTGCACACCAGCGGGAAACCCGACTCCACTCCGACGTATGGCCTCAGATTTACCTGAGGCGGGTGTGCCAATCAGCAAGTACCAGGGAATACTGTAAAAATCCTTACCCGCTCTACGAAAAACCTCAACACCTTCCTGGAATTTACTGCGCAAATCATCGAGTTTTGCAACCTGCTCCGCTTTACTGAAGGCGGCGGAAGACTGAGAACTCTGATCCTTTAAACTTTTGTCAAAACTCGCGGATTTACGACGGCGAATCAAGCGTAATATACAAACATAAAGCAACATCAGGACACCAACACCCATGATGCCGCAAAGAAAGTATCGCATTCCGAAAGCGCCAAAAAACGCATGAGTAATAGCAGCTCCACCGCCACCGCCGATCATACACAGAGCAATGCGCACCGGCCAGGAGATATTAGCAAAAGATAGTGCAGACGAAATATTCATTTATCTCCCTCTTTATGTGCAGCCGGCGCAACTGTTCTGGACTCTTCTTCTGTCAGCTTGTGCCCTAAGACAACACTGTAATCGCCTGACAGTTCAGAGGATGTCCGGCGGTAGAGTAAGGCATTCATAATAAACAAAACTATTACCAACCCTACTACAGCAATAATAATGCCAATCAATTTTCCAGCGGGGCTTTCGAAAAGGACCCGTCTATCAACCGATTGATATGCCTCCGGACAGATCTGATCGTTTTGAGCTAGAGATCCATCCCGATCCAGCCGAGCCGACATCTGAGCCATTTTCCGCTTGATGAAATCAGCTTTTCCATAGTAAAACCCGGTAAAACCCAAACCCAGACAGGTGTAATAAAATGACAGACGTACTGTAGCAGCTTCACCGTGATGTTCCTTCAAAGCCTCTTCCAGCATATCCCAGAATTTTTCATCTCCTGAGAACTCCTGCCACTCATAGGCCAACCGCCGTTGATCCCAGTCCTTAGCAATTAAAGAGCGTCCACTCGCTATCATCGAATCAACGAAGTAGACAAGGGCCTGGCGCACGCTCTCATACTGATCATGCAGGCGGGGCTCTCCTGCCGCAGTTGACTTCACATTGGTGAGCAGCTGATTTACTTCCGCACGCACAAGTTCAATATCGTCCTGAACCCCCTGCCTCCCACCTCGGTTTAAGCGGCAGACATACTGAAAGACAGGCTCGCATAGCTCGCAAAGTTTCATTTTAAACTCTCCATATTCGGTACAGTCATATAGAGGGCCAGCTTTAGGTCCACACTCTCCATATTCGGCCATTCGGCCGTAAGAGCCAGGTCTTCTATGACTCGTTCCCATGTTCGACCGCTTTCACTACGCAGCAGCCTGAAATAGACCAAGCCGGCCCGTGAAGGAAGCTCCAGTGGCGGCATGCGTTCAAATGCAAGACGAACTCCATAAACGGGGCGCCCCGTAAGACTCCTGGGCATAAGTTTAAATTTATCCTTATCTTCGATAAGCTCCGCAATTGCAAGTGGATCCTCACGTGTCTGAACACCAAGATAGTACTCATTCGGTTTCTGAATGTGCTTATCCTCTAAGACCGCCTCATGTACCCGCCCTTCCAGGGTGAAATCAATTTTATAGACAGAGGGTTTCACCGCGCCCTGTAGAAGCGAGCGGATACGTGTGTTCAGATCAAAAAATGCAGGTGCTGGATTGTCATGGTCATACTTAGGAACATCTGTCAGATCCCGATCAGGGTGAAGGGCAGCCAATTCACCCAGCAAAGAGTGCATTTCAAGGTAAATATCAAATGGAGAGAATCCGCCGGTGGCCTCCACTATACCCAGAAGGCGACCGCCAAAACTGCTCAGAGTCCGGAGTCGCATGACCTGTTCGAACTGAATGCCCTTCAGGTTCTGCATCTGGAAACCGCCCTGTCTGATCTGAAGGATCAGCTCACGGCGGCTGGCCTCGACCTGATTGGCAAGATCACGAACCAACTCCCATAGGACCGCAGAGCCTTTAAGCACCAGACAGGGGGGGATAAAGCGAGGATTCTGACGAGGTAGTCCAACACGCTCACCAACTGCCTGTGCAATTTGAAGAACTGGGATTATTTCCAGTTCAGAAAAATCCTCACCTTCGAGAAGAAGCCTTGCATTGACCTGGCGCACAACAACTGGCTGGGCATTCTCGCCGGTATTTTCGTCATGACACTCTATGTCATGCGACCTGAAAATCCTTTTCACGCGTCGGTCATCATGTGCATCAACGAGATTCGCTCTATGCTCCGACCATATCGGCACACCAAGATACACCTTGAATTCCGGTGCACTGCTCTCAAATGCGGCTTTTATGTCAAGAGCCGGCAGGTCTGCATTGCCAGGAATGGAGACCAGGGTGCCACTAGGCATAACTGCAACAAGATGGTCAAATTTTATCTGTAAGTTTTCCAATGCATCCTGAGAAATGCGACTTTCAACTATACCATAAGGGTAGGGCCACGCCAAACGGCGATCCAGCGACAGCCGTTCAAGCAGTATCCTCTGCTGATACTGCAAATGCTGCGGTTGCAAAAATAAGCCCTCTTGCCAGTTTACTTCATGCATCATGGACATATCGTACTCACCTGCCTTTTCCATTCATTAGATCACTTATCAACACAGACAAAATATTACGCACGGCATCGTCGACGCTCTCCAGGTTTAACTGAGTGGACATACTCTTATACAAAGCCCAACAGACTGCATCCTGACTCATAAGCAAATTACCCCCCCTGCGACTAGCAATAACCTGGATCTCCTGGGGGGAAAACTGTGCAAGGTGCTGCTTGGAGAACTGCCCGCCCAGCTTACCAATTGCGGCGATAAAGGCGGCAATTAACTTCCTGGTGGCCTTTATCTGGGAGTTTAGATCGGTACCCTTTATAGAAGAGTCACCTCTGATATAACTCAGGAGCACATCATTCAGCCGAGCTTTACGTCGCAAGCCCGGTTTCTGTGCAACCTCCTGCCAGGCTCGCCAAACGGTGTCATCCAGCTGCCCCATATAAATGATAAGCATAACAACCGCATTGGCAAGGCGAGGCACATCAACATGTTCAAGATGCAATGCTTTCTTGACATACTTTAATGACTCACGCACCGTGGCATCTTCGCTATCCAATGGCTCTTCTTGCTTTTCAGAGTATGTTGGCGCAGGAGATTCCACACGGCACAATCCCGCTTTTGCCAAGCGGTCAATTACAGCCTCCCGTTCGCTCTGATTCATCGATTCTGAACGAGCAACCAGTTCGGAGACCAGCTCATCCACTGTCGCCGGTGCTTTTGCCTCCGTGATCTCTGCCACGGGGGGAAGAGTAACACCTCTCTCCGAGTTAACTGCAGGAAAAACAGACTCCAGTTCATCAAGAAAATTCGTGCGTCCATCTATCGGCAATGTTTTTATAATAGCATCCAGCTCCTCTGATATATATGACTTGCGCCTGGATGCAGGCTCATTAGCAAAACTGATCTGTATTCTACGCAGCCGGCGAGCGGCCTGCAACACAGTCAGATCCGTGCCCGATGAAGAGTAGTCCTTAGAATAGTTATCGCTTATCATAATTATCCTGCAGGCTCAGGGTTGTAAAGGAATGCTCGGCATTGATGGTATCGCCGGCGCTTCCGGAACAGACGGCACTTGCGGAACAGAAGGTGTATCCGGCACCGATGGCAGATCCGACATCTCCGAAAAAGAGTCTTTGGGCGAAGATACCTTTTTTGTATACGAAGAACGCGAAGGTTTATACCTTGTTATCCTATGTAGCCCTCGCCCACGGCTGAGCATAATATGAAGCAGCCTAGTATAAAAAAATCGCCATCTCGTACGTTCTAGAGGAACACTCAACCGGCGAAGGTCATTGGGGCGGTCGTCATGTCCCCCTGGCAGGTCTGCCAGCACCCATAATGTTGGGTCCTTATATTTTTTCCACTCTTTCCAGCGTGAGTCTCTATTCAGAAAATCCTGTGAAAACGGCTGATCGTCTCCGAAAAGCAATTTGATTTTCTGATCCTCGTAGATATCTCGACGGGAGCCGGGCCGCCAATATTCCGTCATAGATCTTTGCGCCATAAAATCGCTCTCCTGCGCATCAAGAACGACCAGGTGCACCTCGACAGGGGGATAACGCCTACTGGCATTACGCATATCGGGATCGACCTTAACATGAACATCATAGCGAGCTACACTTTTACACCCACACATAATTAACAATATGGAAAAAAGCAACAATGCATTATACCAATTTTTCATTCAACAACTCCTTTTTTACATGGAAAAATTTCGTTCATATTACCCATAAGATCATCCAGCTCTTTCACGGCACTCCCGCACTATATCCCGAATCTCCTGATCACCCGCCGGGTTGCCGGCAATAAGGCTACGGGTGCGCCTCAATATAGTCATAATATCAGAGCGACAGCGAGAGAGAACATTCTCCAATGCTCCATCAGGTACGTCTCCCAAATGGCGACAGGTTCTAAATGCTCCATCCCCAGGAAACATTCTCAGCACCATGGCAAGAAACTCATACCACAACGCGACCGGAAAGACCTCAAGTGCCGTATCAAAACTCATCTCCTTTCCACAAACAAACTGTGGTCCTAAGGATTCTCCCCATTTTGAATCTCTTTTGAAAACATCAGCGATTATATCGCTAAGGTTCTCATTGCTTGCACCGGCACACTCAGCCTCATGAGCAAGACTTAAAATGCTATCCAGTGCAGCCGGCAGGGTACTCGTACCTCCGACGAGCAATAAGCGGACGGCAAGTACCCCCAAAGCATAAAGATCACAGGGCGTACTCTGTTGCGGAATCACCTCATAGGGGATATTCTGCATTGGAATACCTGCAATAGCGTTCAAGGCATCCGACTGCACCGCACTGAAGCTCTGCTCGACCGACCGGAAATGCCACTCATCTCTTGTTTGAGTACTACTTTCCTCAAGATTTGCATATAGGTCCACCACACCCGTGTTTAAAGGTAACCGTAGCCAAATCAGGTCACAGGATTCGACAGTAAGCATATCACGACTCTGAAAAGTGCCTTCAAAAGCGAGTCCACGACGAGTCTCCGGTAAAACATCTCTAATTCGGACACTGCAACGCCCAACCGACCCAAGTCCCGCAGTCTGTGGACGATAAATAGATAGTTCGTGTCCTCCGGCACGAACAAAGTACCTGACCTCTGTTGTAGCTAACGGAAGTTCAACAGCATCTCCATATCCAACAAGAGAGGCCCTTGCCGTCCATAAGGAGGGCATGGCAGATCCGTGCGGCCGTAAATCCACACGAAAAGCATTTTGATCAAGGTTCAGGAGTGGACATCGCGTGTCACGAATAAACGCTTCTGTTGCTTTAATTGCATCAGCCAGCACTCCGGATCTCAGATAGAAAAATTCAATTAGCTGGCTGCTTCTCTCCATAGTTTCAAGAAACAAACGATTCGGTTCCTCGGCAATACCAATTACCTTGGTCAGTCCGCAGGGGTCAATCTTCTTTTTTCCATGAGTCATTCCTTCCCATCCGTCGTAAGCCAGTACATCAAGGTACTCACCCAGTCCTAATGCACAATATGGGCGGATCAACAAAAAACCACCTTCGGGATTTACTGGAATCATTTCCGGGTCTGAGACGAGCCACTCTTCTTCAGGCAAAACAACATCACTGATTGGGGCATCTATGGAAACGGGAATAAATCGTTTGTCTCCGTTTCCATCCGCGGCGACAAGATAACGGTCCAGCCCTGTTCTATAAGGCGGCAACCCGTTCTGCTCCAGCAATGCATCATCTTCACATAAGCGCCACCCCTCACCTCCGGTCAATTGCGGAATAATTGGCACTGGCGATGGTTTCATCTGAATATACAGCGGTGCTGGATGATCGACCTCTGCGCCACTCCATAAGATTGAGTCCGATTCCTGTTTACGCAGGGTTTTTGCTACGCTTCTCCATCTATCATCCAGGATTTCATTGGATAACGCTCCACTTGCCGCAGCAGGTGATCTCTTAAGCCCTGCAGTACTCTGGACCCATATTTCCACCCATCTAAGAACGCGATCACCCGAATCAATTACTGCCCCGAGAAAAACACGGCTATCCATTGTATCCCGCAGTAGAACCAGCGGACTCACCCCACAAGATGATTCCTGAGCAATAAGCACACCTACCCACACGACAGGATCTGGATCCTGCTTAAAAACTGGAACAACTACATAACCCTCTGGAACACTCATTTCCATAGCAAATACTCATCCGGCGACGACACCTCGAACAGTGCACACCGCTCGCTTTCACTGAATGCAAAAATAAAATAATCTGATAGACGTATGAATAATACCAAAATATAATAACAACCCTCAACTGTTTTCTACACAAGATCTACGGGGACACAATAAACGACACCGAAAAATAAAGGCATGTAAATGTCATATAATGGGGGAAAAGCTATAATGACTTCTTGTCTTTTATGACAGGCGTTGAGAGATAAGCAACTAACGCGGGCTCTGCCCGCAACCCAAAGAGTTTAGAGTTCAGAGTTAACTATTTAGTGGCCCCTCTTTTTGAACTACGAATAAACGCGAATGAACGCGAATGTGAATTTCAATACTGGGGTATGAGTACGCATGCATACCTTCGCCAATACTACTCGTACACTCCATTCGCGTCCATTCGCATTTATTCGTAGTTCCCTCTTTCTTTCCATAAGAACCGCTTAATGATATCTTTTTTTTGACAGGATTACATGATTAACAGGATTTTAGAAAATAGTTATTAATAAGAGTTCTGCCCGTAACCCAATAAGTTAACTACGAAAGGCGTGAAAAAGTCTTCATTATTTCATGCTTTTAGTGTTTTCCGCCTGCCACGGCGTAGACGCGGAGCGCGAAGACGAGTAGTTAAAAAACGTGCATAATTATTCTGTCATAAAAAGAAGTCATTAAGCGTTTCTTATGTAACTTGTTATTGATAAAACTATTGATCATGAATTTTACTAATTTCATGAAATTCTCAACGCACGCAGTGCGTTTTCCTAAAAGAGCGCAGCTCTTTTAGCTCCAGACCAGCCAGATCAAGGTGCAGCCGGCCAGGACTGCAACAATTGTGAAGGGCAGTCCAATCCGCATGAACTCCCCGAAAGTCACCGGATACCCCTCTTTGCGCAGTATTCCAATCGCCACCACATTGGCGGCCGCCCCGATCGGAGTAATATTCCCGCCCAGACAGGCACCGGCCAGCAGCCCGAACATCATCAGCGGAACTTTCTCAAATCCGCCATCCGGCGAGAAATTGCGGGCCACACTGTCGGCCACCGGGATCATCGCCACCAGAAACGGCACATTGTCGACCAAACCGGAGACCAGAACCGCAACTCCTACGACCAGAACAAATGCATAGAACATGTTGCCCCCGGCGGCCCCGGCGATTCCATCGGCAATCTTCTGCAACCAGCCGGCATCAGCCAGCGACTGCACCATGATGAACATACCCACCAGAAACAGAATACTCCGCCAGTCAACCGATTTCAGGAGCGTCTTCCAGCCGCCCCAGGCAGCGGCCTTGACATACCAGATGGCCGCGATGGCCGCCGCCGACAGACCCACAGTACCGGCAAACCAGGTAAACTCTTTATCAATCGACGAGCCACAGGCCAGGACTAAAACAAGGACCCCGATGAGAATGGCAGGGACCCAGGAGCGTGGTTTGACATTGTCGTGAATATCAATCTTCTTTGAAAATGAGCGTAAGGCGATATAAACCACCGCCATAGATGCAACCGCCCCGATCTGAACCGCCCAGAATATTCCGGGCTTCCCGCGATAAAAGAAAAAGTCATTAAATGTCAGCTTCATGTGTCCAGCCATCAGCATACTGGGAGGATCACCGATCAGAGTGGCAACTCCCTGCAGATTGGAGGCGATTGCCAGACAGATCAGCGGCTTGACCGGACTCAGTTTGAGTTTACGGGTCAGGCTCAGGGCAACCGGGGCCACCAGCAGAACGCAGCTCACATTATCTAAAAACATCGAAAGAAAACCGGTCAGCAATACAACCCAGAACAGAGCCATCCGTGCATTCCCCGATTTCTCCACCAGCCGCTCAGCCAGCACCTCGGGAAGGTGCGACTCCTCCAGAATAACCGAGAGCACCATCATTCCGGTCAGCAGCCCCAGCACATTCCATTGAATAACCCTGCCAAATATAAATGGTATTTGTCCACCGCTCGCATCCGGGGATGAAAGCACACTAAAGGCATACAGTAAGATTATGATAATACCGGCTGCTGAGGCGACGTAAGGTTTACAACTGTCTTTATATATGAACAATCCGTATGCGACAACAAATATGACTAAAGGTAAATATTCCATTTCTTAACTGTATTCCTGTTTTTATTCTAATGCAGTAAATCCGCAACAAAGCTTTATTTCAGAGACGTGCGGAATAATATCATATTAATTGCATTGATGTACAATTTTAACACTTGCTCAAAAAAGCTGGGAGGAGTTTTTTGATAAGTCACTAACGCTTCCATCGGGTTCGATTTGGTTGAAAGCTGCTCCACGAGCTTAAATTCCATTATGTTTGGGCTTTTCGTTGATTTTAATGGTAAGCGATTTTTTTTGACCGGATAACAGGATGGACTTGATTTTTTTTCTATCCTTATTATCTTAAATAATTTTGCCAATAATCATTTTGCCTAGACCTGCGAAGCAACCATATCCTTTAAATCCTGCCGTGCCCGGCGGGGTCACGGCCCCCGCCCTACAGTTTTTGTTTCAAATCAAAGCCTTTAGCTGGCGCGCCTTTGGGTACTTGGGTATTTCGGGTAATTGGGTATTTCGTCATTCCGGCTCTGCCTGTCCTTGCCTGCCCCGACCTGTGCTGAGCTTGCCGAAGTAGCTTGTCGAAGTTGGCCGGGTTGGGCTCACAAGTCAAATCCGAAATACCGCACTGCATTGCGATAACAGATATCTTTGACGATCTCACCGGTCCACTTCAGGTCTGAAGGAATACGTCCGGCTTCCATATCGGAACCGAGCATGTTACACAAGATACGCCGGAAGTATTCATGGCGGGTGTAGCTCAGAAAAGAACGACTATCGGTCAGCATACCCACAAAACGACTTAAAAGGCCCAGTTGCGAGAGGGCCTCCATCTGACGTAGCATGCCGTCGCGCTGATCGTTAAACCACCAGCCGCTGCCCAACTGCATGCGCCCGATATCAGGTCCACGCTGGAAATTACCCAGCATGGTTCCGATCATCTCATTATCGCGTGGATTAAGGTTGTATATGACAACCCGGGGGAGGGAGTCATTCATCTCCAGGCGGTTTAAGAGGGCTGCCATATCTTCGGCCACATTCCAGTCGCCAATGCTGTCAAAACCGGTATCCGGTCCAAGCTGATTAAGCATCTTTGTGTTGTTACTGCGCATGGCACCATAATGAATCTGAACACTCCAGTCGGAACGAAAATCCATGCTCATGCACTCAAATAAAACGGCAGAACGGAATTTCACCACTTCGTCAGCAGAAACGAGTCCCCCAGCACGGGCTTTATCAAAGATCACCTTAATTTCTCCCTCGGTATACTTCGTAGCGTAGAGTCTATCTAAGCCGTAATCGGAGAGGCAACAGCCCTGCTCTGCAAAGAAATCATGGCGTTTTTGCAAGGCTTCCAGAAAATCATCCCATGAATCAATTGAGAAACCAGCCGCTGTGACCAGTTTATCCATCCAGTTATTCCAGAAATACATATTGTCTATTGTCAATGCCTTATCCGGCCGCCATGCTGGTAGCATCTGAACATCAAAGTCCGACTTGGCTACAGAGATGTGGTTTTCAAGATTATCAACCGGGTCATCGGTAGTACAAACCAGACGGACATCGCTCTGCTTCATAAAGCCTCGGGCACTGAACTCGGGCTGGTCCAGCTTCTCTTTGGTGATCGCCCAGATATTATCGGCGGTTGCCGGTGAAAGCAGATCATCTATACCAAAGTAACGCTTTAGTTCAAGATGCGACCAGTCAAACAGCGGATTACGCAACAGGTAGGGCATAGTCTCCGAAAACTTCTGAAATTTTTCACGGTCAGAAGCATCACCGGTAATATAACGTTCATCAATACCATTGGAGCGCATATTGCGCCACTTATAGTGATCACCTTCCAGCCAGACCTGCGTCATATTATCCCAGCGCTTATCCTCAGCCACCTCAGATGGAGGCAGATGACAATGATAGTCGATTACCGGCATTACAGCGGCATAGTCGTGGTAGAGAGTTTTTGCAGATTCATTCTGCAATAAAAAATCGTCATGTATAAATGTTTTCATATTTGGTCATTTCTAAAGTTCGAGAGTTGATTAAATCATTGCAACAAAGATCTTAGCACCGGTATAGCCGCCTGCGCTGCGGGGAGTAGGGTCGAGGGAATCGACGGATTCGACGGATTCGATAGAATCGAGGGAACCGATCCTATCGAGATATTCGAAACAGCGACTACTTTGTTGCGGCGACCTCCCTGGTTCGGTTCATTCGAATCAGTCGATTAACTCGATTCTCTCGAAAGCAGCTTTAGAACTTCTTTCACTTCTCCAATTTCTGCATGCCCTGCATATAGGGGCGGATGGCCTCAGGCAGCAACACCGAGCCATCGGCCTGCTGACACTGCTCCAGAATTGCGATTACCAGACGTGGCAGAGCCACCCCTGATCCATTAAGGGTGTGCACAAAGTGCTTTACACCATCATCATCTTTATAGCGACAATTAAGGCGGCGGGCCTGAAAATCCTCAAAATTGGAACAGGAGGAGACCTCCAGCCAGCCCTTATGTCCTGGTGCCCAGAGTTCAATGTCGTAGCACTTGGCAGCCGCGAAGCTGATATCGCCGCTGCAGAGCTCCAATATACGATAGTGCAATCCGAGGCCCTTAAGAACATCTTCGGCATCTTTGACCAGCAGTTCAAGTTCATCATAGGAGGTTTCTGGTTTGACAAACTTAACCATTTCCACCTTGTCAAACTGATGCACGCGCAGGATACCGCGGGTATCTTTACCGGCTGAACCGGCTTCCCGCCGGAAGCACGGGGTATAAGCAGTCAGATATACAGGGAGCGGCCTATCCATAATCTCATTACGAAAATAATTGGTAACCGGCACCTCAGCAGTTGGAATCAGCCAGAAATCATCTATCTCACAGTGATACATATCCTCCTCCATCTTCGGAAGCTGTCCTGTGCCGCGCATTGACTCGGTATTCACAATAAATGGAGGCAGGAGCTCGGTATAGCCATGTTTTGTTGTATGCATATCCAACATATACTGGATCAGGGCGCGTTGCAGTTTTGCACCCTTGCCCAGCATAAGAGGGAATGCCGACCCGGTAATCTTAACGGCTCGCTGCAGATCAAACAGACCCAGTGCTTCGCCGATCTCGATATGATCTTTCGGTTCAAAGTCAAACTCAGGGGGGCTGCCGACCTTACAAATCTCGCGGTTGGCGGTTGCATCTAATCCGGTCGGTATGGTTTTGCAGGGCACATTGGGAATACTCAGCATGGCCGTTCGCAGATCATCCTCCGTTTTACGCAGCTCGCTGTCCTTTGCGGCGATCTGTTCACCCATAGTCCTTACAGCGCTCTGGACCTCAGTGGTATCCTCGCCCGCTTTTTTGAGAGCACCGATCTCTTTAGATCGTCGGTTGCGCTCCATTTTAAGTTTGTCGGTCTCGGTTACCAGAGTCCGGCGCAGCAGATCCAGATCGCGTGCCTTTTCCAGCCAGGTCAGTTCCGCACCGCGACGCTTCAGCCCTTCGGCTACCTCATCAAAATTATCTCTTATGCGTTTAATATCTAGCATAACTACTTCTCCTTTTTTAAATTAATGGGCTCTATGTTGATTAATGGGCCCTATGTGCCGCCCTCTCATCTCTCACATTCTACGGGTCACAGCACCGCACTTACTGTCCGCCCTGAGCTTGCCGAAGGGTCTTTGCTACGCTGTCGAGGGAATCGAGAGAATCGAGGGAATCGACTGAACCGAACCTTAAACAACTTTCACATTCCACATTCTCGCACTCGCGCACTCCAGCACTCGCGCACTTTAGAACTCTCGCATTTTAGAACTTCTTTAACCTTTCAACCTTTCAACCTTTCAACCTTTAACCTTCAACCTTTAACCTAGCGTATGCACAATCAATCCGGAACGCAGTTTCGGTTCAAACCATGTGCTCTTAGGCGGCATGATATGATCCGCATCGGCGATATCCATCATCTGTTCGATGGCGCACGGACACATCGAAAATGCGACCGCTGCGCGACCGGAGTCAACGCGTTGAATAAGCTCCTCCGTGCCGCGAATGCCACCGATGAATGCAATCTTCTCACTTGTACGCGGATCAGCAATACCTAACACAGGGGCCAGCAGACGGTCCTGCATGACACTGACATCCAGAACACCAACTGGATCTGACTCAAATTCATCCCAGCCCAGATTATACCAGTCACCGGCAAGATACATGCAGACCTGACGGGCACTGGCGGGAGTTGAGCTTTGCGCAGGTTTGACAGAAAAGATCTCCTTAACCTTTGCCAGAAACTCCTCCGTGGTCAATCCATTCAAATCCTCAACGCAGCGGTTATACGCCAGAATCTTAAGTTGTGTTGCGGGAAAGAAGACAGTCA
>Ga0307990_1000427_pt1 | contig 37887 bp, 24 predicted proteins | sample EllFjometagen129_FD_203168 | JGI IMG/M metagenome (GOLD analysis project Ga0307990, IMG submission 203168) | Marine microbial communities from Ellis Fjord, Antarctic Ocean - #129 | ecosystem: Environmental > Aquatic > Marine > Unclassified | place: Southern Ocean | collected 2014-10-08
GAGTCCAGCTTAAAAAGAATATATTTCAGCTTGAGTTCTGAAAAAAATAAGATTATCCTTTATTTAACTGGATTAAGTTAATTCACTTCGGCATTCGCATACGGCGGGCGAATTCTTAAGTTACTAATTATACGCCGTGAACGGTTACCCTGAAAAAATAAGGAGTTATATGAAAAACATTAAAATGTTACATTCCTCTGTTCGATTAATGAAGGTACGCTTGCTGAGTGCTGACAGCTGGATGCCTCGATTGATCACAGGAAAGCAGATCATTAACACAATGATCATCGCGTTCGTGGCACTGGCCACCACGTTCCTTATATAGCAGGCATATGGCGCTGCTGATATCTACGTGACTACCGACGGCACCGACCCCACGGGCCCGAGCTGGGCACAGCCCACATCGCTTACCAACGCGCTCGCAATCGCGACGACGAGCAACGTCATCTGGATGGCCGAAGGCACCTATACCAATGCTTCCACATTCTCAATCTCCACCAACGGCCTCCAGATCTATGGCGGCTTCGACGGAACGGAAACACTCCTGAGCGAACGGGACTGGGCCAACAATGGCGTGTTACTTGATGGCGGGGCTGCGCATCGCGTTGTTGATATCCAGGCCAACGATGTTCTGCTGGATGGCTTGATCATCACAAACGGGTTGGAGTCGGTCAGCCATGGCGCAGGCGTGCGGATGAACAACAGCGGTCAGAACCTGACCATGCTCAACTGCAATGTTGTCGGCAACACGATTGCCCTGAATTTTGGCTATGGATGCGGCGCATATTTCTACAATGCGGGCACCGTCCTGCTTTCCAATTTGTGTGTTCCGGGCCAACCGGGCCACCTCACGGGGGAGTGGCGTTGGTTTCTACAGCCGTGGCACGACGCTGACGCTCCTGGACTGCGAGATCCTGGAGAACTACGACTCAGGCGGCGATCAGCGTGAAGGCAAAGGGTTCTACCTGTATGACGGGACGCTGACCATGGTGGGTGCCACGGTCGCGGACAACTACCTCGGTCGTGCGGACAACAGTGGTCCTGGCGCGGGAGGCTATATCCGTGCCGGCACGGCGTCATTCACCAACTGCATCTTCACCGGCAACGAAAGCACGCGCAGTGACGGTGGCGCGCTCTACATTTATAATGGCAACGTAACGATCGAGAACTGTACGTTCGCGGACAATAGCGGCCTTACAGACAGCTCGGAGCCCGAAGGTGGCGCGATCTACATGAACAACGGCACCGTAACGATCAGGAACTCGATATTCTGGGACAACCAAGCGGGTAACGATGGCAACGATGGCGACACCATCTACCAGAATGCCGGCACGCTCAACATCAGCTACTCCTGTATGGACGGCACCGGGTTACCCCGCATGCGTTTTGTGGGTGGAACCTGGGGTGACGGCATCATCACGAACAACCCCCTGTTTGCAACCGAATACACAGACCTGCACCTCAAGAGCACGGTGGAACGCTGGGATGGGGCGAGCTGGATGACGGACGCCGTGAACAGTCCCTGCATCGATGCGGGCGATCCTGCCAGCACCTTCAGCAATGAGCCGACCGCTGCGAACGGTGCCCGCATCAACATGGGTGCCTATGGCAACACCTGGCAGGCCTCGAAAAGCTTGAATGCGGCACCCGCAGTGGATACGCAGGCCGCACGGGTGGTTGCTACCGCGGCTGAGCTGAGGGGTGTGTTGACCGCTGGGGCGTCCTCCGCCATTACCTTCTACTATGGCCTGTCGAATCCTGGTGCCACTGCCGCAGGCTGGGACGCGACGAATGTGCTTAGCGAAGCCCAGTCGGAGGGGAACGTCTTCAGCTCAGTAGCCGGAGTGCTGCAGGAGAGCCAGACCTACTGGTTCAGGGCGTATGCGACGAACGCTTTCGGTGACGACTGGGGCGATCCAGTCAGCTTCTCGACTGGCCCAGCGGCTCCCGGGGGTGGCGCGGGCGTGATTCATGTCGATGCGGATGCCGTTGGGGTCCCGGACGGGTTGAGCTGGACGAACGCGTTCACGGCATTCGAGGACGCGCTGGCCGCTGTTGACGCAGGACTGGGGACCAGCATCTGGGTCGCCGAGGGGACGTATCAGAGTTTGGCGACGTTCACAATCGGGGCGAACGGGCTCTCTGTCCATGGAGGGTTCGCGGGGACAGAGACGAGCCTGACGCAGAGGGATTGGACGAACAGCGAGTCGTTGCTCGCCGGTAGAACGCATCGCGTTGTCGACATCCAGGCCGACAATGTTCTGCTGGACGGATTGACCATCACAAACGGCTATCAGTTTACCGGCAATGGCTCAGGCATTAGAATGGAAAACAGCGGCCAGAACCTTACCATGCTCAACTGCCGCATTGTCGGCAACGTTCATAGAAAGGATCAAGGATTTGGGGGCGGCGCCTATTTCTACAACGCGGGAACCGTGCTGCTTTCCAACACGGTCTTCCGTGCCAACCGCGCTACCATACGGTGTCTTGGCGTCGGGTTCTACAGCCGGGGCACAACGTTAACTCTCCGAGACTGCGAGATCCGGGATAGCTACGACTCGGGCGGTGATCAACGCCCGGGCAAAGGGTTCTACCTGTATGACGGGACGCTGACTATGATTGATACTACCGTGGCGGGCAACTACTACGACTCAGACGACGGCAGGAGACCTGGTCCTGGTGGGGGCGGCTACATCAGAAGCGGTACCGCATCGTTCACCAACTGCGTCTTCACGGGCAATGACAGCGACCGCAGTGACGGCAGTGGGCTCTACGTCTATAACGGCAACGTGACGATCGAAAGCTGTACGTTCGCGGGCAATGGCGTCCTTGTGAACCGGGAGGAATCACGGGGCGGCGCTATTTACCAGAACAACGGAACAGTAACAATCAAGAATTCGATCTTATGGGGGAACGAGGCGGGTACCAGTGCTGAAGCCGGTGATACCATCTACCAGAATGCCGGTACCCTAAACATCAGCTACTCCTGCATGGACGGCGAGGGACTGCCTCGCGTACGCTTTGTGGGTGGAACCTGGGGTGACGGCATCATCACGAACAACCCCCTGTTTGCGACCGAATACACAGACGTGCACCTCAAGAGCAGGGGGGGACGCTGGGACGGGTCGAGCTGGGTGACGGACGACGTGACAAGTCTCTGCATCGATGCGGGTGATCCGGCCAGTGACTACAGCCGTGAGGCAAACGATAATGGCGGGCGCATTAACATGGGTGTCTATGGCAACACCGCCGAGGCGTCCCTCAGTTGGAAGGAGTACAGCGGGACGATTTTAATAATCCGCTGATCCCGTGCCATTGCGCACGGCCATGGACCTACTAGCTGTGGATTTGCCATCGCAAGTCGTTTTCCATCAACTGTTAAAACCGTTTGGTTGGGTTCTGAGGGTGCTTAGATTGTCGATTTCTTGGCCGAATCCGTGGTGTAAGTGTTGGCGGATTCGCGGATTGTCCACTATCCGGCGTTGATTGCCCTTTCGCAGGTGATCAACGACAAGCGCCGCGGCTACTACCATGCTTTGGAGCGGAACAACCGCTCACTCGAAGTCACAGATTGGTTGGTATACTTCGCAGACACCATCCTGTCCGGTCAGGCCGAGACAGTTCGGTGGGTCGAGCTTGTCATCGCGAAGGGTAAGTTCCTCAGCCACTTTGGGCAGCAGTTGAATGAGAGGCAGCTCAAGGTTCTTGTTCGCATGTTTCGTGAGGGTCCCGATGGTTTTCGTGGCGGCCTCAGCGCTGACAATTACATAAGCATTACAGGATCGCAGGATCACGAGGCATTTGCGTCACCTGATGATGATGACAGTACTTGTCGAAACATTGAGCTGAAAACTGTCAGGACTGATTTCGTTCTCGTTCGCGGGAGAGGATAGCAAGTTCTACATGGCCCATGCCCGTTTTCGGCAGATCGACGGCCCCTGGGGGGAAGGCTCCAAGATCATCCACGTCTGGAGTCCGCTGATCAAGAAGCCGGTCGCTGTCCGCTACGGCTGGGCGACCAGCCCAATGGGTAATCTCAAGGTCAACGGCCACCAGGACTCTCCTTTCCCTAGTTTCCGCACCGACAGCTGGGACTGGCCGGAGAGCAATGACCCAGCGGTGATTTCGGTTGGACGCGGAGAAAGCAAGGCAATGAAAGAAGACGCGGCCGAGCGGCTCGATTACCGCTGCACTCAGGAGGCCAAGCGCGCGGTCGAGATTCTGGAGCGAATCAAGACGCTTGGGCAGAAGGCTGAGGAAGCAAAGAAATGAACATCTGCATTTATCTTTAAAATGGGTTCTTCCGAGTTTTTTATGGATCAAATAAATATTTCGCATGTTGCGTGGCGGGGTCAAGGCCCCCTCCCTACAGAGTTACAGAGATCAAAGCCTTTACTGTAGCTGAGGTCCTTGCATGCCAAGCCGTAGCCCCGCCTTGCGGGGCGTAGGCTGGACCTCGGAAGGGTTACCCACACAAAAGCCGAAATACCAAAACTTAGACGCATTCCATAAAAATCGAGGAAGAACCACTAAGAAAAATTAAACACTAACCAACAGGGAAAACACATTGAAAACCAACTACAATTTATTGACAGCATTGCTCTGCGGCCTCGTTCTTTTCGCGGGAATTGCGTCGGCAGCCGAGAAAGCAAAACCGAAGAAGCTTAGAGGGGCGCGCGGCCGGAAGGCTGAGACGGCCGTTGAATTGACTGCAACCGGGACGAAACTGGAGGCAAAGTATACGGCAATGATGAATTCGCTGAAAACGGATATCACTAAGGAGTTGCCGACGATCAGTGACACGAAGAAGACAGCCTTACTCGCAGCCTTAAAAGCTGAAGCCGGGCCGGCGAAGGAGGTCCGGGCCAAGGCGAAGGAGATTGGGAAGATCCGAGGCAGAGAGGGCACCTTGCGCAACCTGCAGGAGCAAATCAAGTACGCGCCTGCGATGGTGGCCGCTGCCGAGGCGCGGCTGAAGCGCGCTCTTGCCCTACCGGACAACGACGAAGGTAAGGCCCCAGAGCTGAAGATTGCCCAGAGCAAAGTCAAGTCAAGGAAGAAGGAAGCGGATGCGCTGCCTGGCAGGATCGAAAAGGCCAAGGTGGCGGATGCGCAGATGGAAAAGAACTTGGCGGACGGGGCCAAGGCATACCAAGCGGCAGTGAAAGCTCACACGCAGGTCAAAGCGAAGACACTGAAGATCGTGGATAAACTGAACCTTGACCGCGTCATTGCCAGTGACAAACTGGACGGCAAGCTGGCCAAATACACGATTCTATCCGAAGCAACCCCGAATGATCTCGCGCAGTTTGCCCAGCAGGGCTCCACGCAGAAACAACTCATTGAGAAGCTCCTTTCTGATACACCGCTGATGATCCAGATGCTTGTAGCCGACGGACCATTCTGGGAAAAGTACGGCCGGGCAATGGAAATCTATACGGCGATACAGAAGGCCAGCCCGAGAGCGAAGGAGGGATTGTTCCAGAGGCTGGCACTGGCAACAGCTCTGGTACATGCCGTGCCGATGATACAGGGGGATGCCCCTATTGTTAAGGAAAAGTCGATGTACGTTGACCCTGTGAAGAGGTACCTCAGCTACGAGAAATGGTTTCTCGACGGGAAACTGGATCCGACTTTCAAGAACCATAGCGTATGGAACTTGAAAATGGTAGTAGACGAGGGAACTCCCAACGAGATCTTTGCCTGGGGCCGCGACATGATGTGCAGCTACCGCCCTGACCTTGTTCCCGCAGATGGCAACACGACACGCTATGTCGATGTCGTTGACGCTGAGATTACCTACAGCAGCAAAGGCGTTAAGAACGACAAGCCCGAGATGCATCAACAGCAGAATATCCTGGCGAATGGTGGAATCTGTGGAAGGCGTGCAGGCTTCGGAAGGTTCATCCTGCGGTCCTTCGGCGTGCCGACCGTCGCGCGCCCGGAGCCGGGGCATGCCACACTGGCCCACTGGAGCCCGGACGGCTGGAAAACGCGCCTGGGCGGTCAATGGGGCGGGCGGGCACGAATAGGACGCTATGGCCGAGATTTGAACTTCCTTACCAACACCCAGGCCCGCGAGAACACAGCAGAGTACATCAACGTCAAGCGGGCCCAATGGATCGGTGATCTCAAGGGCGAACAATCGATTTACGGACGCATCATCCCTAAGCAAAAAAACAATACCCCCGAATTGGGCTGCTGGCACGCCGCCGCATTGACCGAACAACAACGGATTATTGACGGGCTGGATAGCGGCAAATCGCTCGCTGCAAAGAACATCGAAGCCGTCTCCCCCCCGATAAAGATTCCCGCAGCAGATCGGAAGATCAAGATTGACGGGCAGGGCGTGATCACCATCCCCGCCGTCGCCTGCAGCGACCCCACGAGCAGCACGAAGCAGCTTTTCAAGGGACGCTTCCGTGAGGGCATCGTGTTCATGAAAAGCCCTATCGACGGCATGCAACTCTACCTTTCGCGATATTGCACCCCGAGCGACACGTTCGAATACACGTTCGATGCTCCCCAAGCCGGGACGTATCAGATGAGCGCTCGTGTGATCACGCCCGCGCCCGATCAGACACTTCTCGTTTCAGCGAACGGAACAAGCAAGTCTGAGATCGCCCTCCCATACACGATGGGCCTGCGGGATACTACGCGACCCGTCGCGATCAAGCTGGTACAGGGCAAAAACGTGCTCAAGTTCTACGGCCCCGCTCGCGTGACGATGAAGAACTTCACTTTGCGGCCCGTCAAGTAGAGGCTGTATGGGCCCTACGTGGACAACAAATTGTCTGTTGTGAACAGTGAATGGGAGAGTGAACATCGAATATTCAACATTGAACATCAAACATCAAATGGGGAAAAATAATGCATATTCACAAATATGATTTGGAAGAACGTTTGTTAGAATATTAGGTTATTCCGACTTTTATGTGGGTAACGCTTCCGAGGTCCAGCCTACGCCCCGCAAGACGGGGCTACGGCTTGGCATGCAAGGACCTCAGCTACAGCAAAGGCTTTGATCTCTGTAAATCTGTAGAGCGGGGGCCTTGACCCCGCCACGCAACTTGCGAAATATTTCTTTGACCCATAAGAAAAACGGAAGAACCGAATATTAGAAGAAACAGAAAGTAATTCATTCGACGTTCGATGTTGAATGTTGAGTGTTAAAAATTCATTTGGAAACAAGCTAAAAAAGGAGATACACACAATGAGATCAAAGATTCTTTTCCTGATCGCGATGATTGCGATCGGTTCTAGTACAGCAGTTTGCTATGCGGGAGATGCGCCCCCGCCAAGTACGTTGAAGGTGCACGCCATCTTTACCAGCAACATGGTCATTCAGAGGGACAAGCCCATCAAGATCTGGGGCTGGGCCAAGCCTGCTGAAAAAGTCAGCGTCACACTTGGCAAAGAGAAGGCAGAAGCCACGGCGGCGGCAGATGCGGGTAAAGGTCGCTGGGAAGTTGCGTTTCCAGAGCGTAAAGCGAGCGCGGAGCCGCAGAAGCTTGTGGTCATTGCCGGTGACGAAACCATCGGGCTGACGAATGTCGTGGTTGGCGATGTGTGGGTCATGTATGGCCAGAGTAACATGGCATTTGGTTTGCAGAAAACAAGCGGCTCTGACCTTGCGCGGCTTCAGGCAAACATGCCGATGTTGCGTCACTTCCGTATCAAGAGTAATGAGCAGTCGACCCTGCAGACCGATATCCGCCCCGAAGCGGTTATCAATGATGGATGGGAGGTCTCGACAGCTGCGAGCTGTCTCGGATTTTCTGCCATCGGCTATCACTTCGGAGCCACCCTCCAGCGATCGTTGGGCATTCCCATCGGTTTGATCTCGGCTGCACGCGGCGGGGCGGCCATCGAGAGCATGGTCCCGCGTCATAAATTTGATGATGACCCCATTGCAAAACGCTACGCGGAATCGGTCGAAAAGCGCATCGCTGAGTTTGATCCCGAGGCCGAGGCCGATGTGATTTGGGGGCGACAGAAGGGAAGAGCGAAAGCCAAGAAGCTGCCCAAGGAGAAATGGCCTAAGAGGCCCGATCCGACGAAGCTCAGCTCATGGAATATCCCCGGTAAGAGCCCGAGCGACATGGCTAGTATCTACAACGGCATGTTTGGTGTCTTTCAAGGTTACAGCATCAAGGGAGTACTCGTCCATCAGGGATACAACAACGCTATCTCAAAGAACTGTCGACCGAAACGTTACAGGGTGCTCACCAAACTGATGATCGAAGGCATCCGGGAAGACTTCGGGAACCCCGACCTGCCATTCGGCATCATCGGCCTGTGCGCCGGTGCTGATGCACAGAACGAGGACAATTTCGAATTGGAATCATACGACGGTGGGGCATTCATCCGTGAAGCACAGCGACTTGGACTCGCTGATGTTGAGAATCAGAAAAATCTCATGTTTCTGCCTGCCTACGACGTAAAAGTCCCCGGTTTGCATCCGGGCAAGAAGCGTGAGCACGGTGTGCGTGCTGCCCGCTGGGCGATTGCGAAGGTCTATCCTGAGGCTAGCGCAGGATGGCGCGAGGCAGAGCTGAGCTCGGTCGAACGCGAGGGCGATGTGATGGTCGTTACCTTCAGTTCGGGGGTGGTGCCTGACGACAACGACAGCATTCCCCGTGGCTTCTCGATCGCAGGGGAGGACGGCAGGTTCTACATGGCTCACGCCCGTTTTCAGCCCTACGGGCGGTGGTACAATAAGAATGTCATCGATGTCTGGAGTCCCTTGGTCAAGAAACCGGTCGCGATCCGCTATGCATGGGCGCGGGCCCCCATGGGTAACCTTAAGGTGGTGGCCAATCAAGATCGCCCGTTCCCCAGCTTCCGCACCGACAACTGGGACTACCCGGAGAGTGATGATCCAAGCGTAGCTGCCGTGGATCGGGCCAAGAGCAAGTCTATGAAGGAAGATGCACTCGAACGGCTGGAATATCGCCAAACCGAAGAAGCCAAAGGGGCCGTCGAAATTCTGGAACGGATCAAGAAGCTTGGGCAATAATGTTTCTCACAAAGGCACGGAGGCCACAGAGAGTAATACATTAACTCTGTGATCTCTGTGTCTCTGTGAGAGAAAAAAAACGTGCATAAATAACAAGAAGTTGCTTTTATAGCAACTAAAGAGGCCAAGAAGGCCGGGAGATAAAAATGAAACTACTACTTATATTTGCAACACTTATGATCACCTGCGCTAATTGTAATGCTGAACCGAAAGTCAGCCCGCTTAAAGTCTACATCCTAGCCGGCCAGTCGAATATGACCGGGATGGCGGGTACCAATACGTTTGAGCACATCAAGATGTTTCCTGATACCGCCAAGGAATTTGCGGATATGTTCAACAAAAACGGATCGCCCGTCGTGCTCAACGACGTCTACGTCTCCTGCTGGCCAAAGGGGGATTATACTTTGAAAGGCAAGATCAAGTTGCCGGGCGGGCCCGAAGGTGCGCCGCCGGCAAAGAACTATGAGGAGTTCCGAGCCAGGTACATGACACAGGAAGAGGCCGAAATCATCAAGAAAGGCGTTTCGAACCAGGGATTTCACTACCTCGGGTCGGCAAAGATCATGGCCGGCATCGGCAAGGGATTTGCTGAGACGATGATTGAGCTGCAGGAAAAGGATTGAAGAAGTTCTAAAGGTCTAGAGTATAGATATTGTTCGTAAAAGTAGGTCCGGTTTTCAACCGGACAATCCCGATACAATCGGGATCTACAGCTCTGATATCACTTTCCCACCCCCAAAAGGTTGCCAGTTCAGGGTTGTTCCTAAACCAACTTTAGTTGTGTTCTCTCAACAACTTATGGAAATGGCCTCTTAAGTTTCTTGTTTTTTGTGACAGGAGTTGCGAGAATAGCAACTAGAGTTTGATTGCTGCGCAGTGGAGCCGCCTGTCTGCGTGCTGCGCACAGGCAGGCAACCAAACTAAGCTCTTGTGATGTACGGGTCCAGCCTCTCTAACTATCCCGTTGTGTGTTAAGCACAGCAACTTTAGAAAACAACGCTTTGCGTTGCATAAAAAGAAAAAGGAGAAAGAATTTCTGCAACCGAATTACCCGTTTCGTCCACCGTGTAACGGCGGACATACTGAGTAGCACAGTATATCCGCCGTTACACGGTGGATTATCGTTCAAAAGCAAAAAAAAATGACAGAACCAAACCCAGACAAAGGAGACAGACATGATACGTAGAATCACATTGGCGCTGCTGGTGGCAGTGATGGCAGGCAGCGCATTTGCGTTGGAAATGAACAGATTTTTCACCGACAACATGGTGGTCCAGCGCGACAAACCGCTGGTGATCCGCGGCACCGCGAACAGGGGCGCTGAGGTGACCGTCGCCTTCTCAGGCCAGAAAAAGACGACAAAGGCAAACGATGACGGGGTATGGACAGTGATCCTCGATCCTATGCCAGCCTCGTCAAAGCCGGATAAACTCACAGCCGTTTCTTCAATCGGAAATCGAAAATCCAAAATCCAAAATATCCTTGTCGGCGACGTCATCCTTCACGCCCGGCAGACCTCTATCGACATCTCGCTGGGCAGGGACAAGGCCGGCAGGAAGGCAGCGGCCTCTATTAAGAAGAACCCGATGCTCCGCGCAATATCAATCAAGGCGATACCGTCGGCAGAACCGCTGAACGACCTGGCCAAAGACGCAACAACCGGCTGGAATGTCGTCGACAAGAGTTCCGCCCTGACGATGACAGCCTCCGCGTATTATCTTGGTCGCGACCTTGTCAAGGAACAGGATGTTCCCATCGGCATCATTGATATCAACATGGGCCCTGCGTTTGCCAACAGCTGGCTTAGCCGTGAGGCGCTGATGGAGACAGGCAAATTCTACACCGGAAGCAAAGGAAAACCTGACAACGAGGTATCGAGACAGGTCGAGAAATACGAAAAGAGGCTCGAAGCCGAACTATCGGGCGTCAAATTACGGGAAAAAGACGAAGCTCCTCCAAAGAACACCCTCCAGCATGTCCTGTTTTCTTACGCCGGTTATCGCGGGACGCTGCTTCCGCTGGCTGGAATGGGACTCAAGGCCGTTGCGGTTCAGCTCGGCAATGATTATCCCTACATCGTCTACCAGAATCTTCTCGACAGCGACGATCCCTTTAACGGAGATACCCTCGACAGTGCCTACGCTGTAACCTATGACCTGCGCAAGTGGGGGTTCCGCATGGAAGACAAGGTTGTTCCCCGCGTCACGCGTGAATGGCGCAAAGTCCTCGGTGAGGATCTGCCGTTCGGGCTCATTGTTCCACCTGGCTCCGACCTGAACACCCTGGGCCAGCATCATCGCGAGATGCGTGAGCTTCAGCGTCTGGTGACGAAAGAAAATCCGGACATCGGCATCATCCTGCCGGGTACGCAGCATATTCCCTTCAGCTCTCAGCCCGACGACGACGAGTTGCTGGCGAAGCGCTGCCTCAGCTGGATCAATGGTGCCGTCTACAAGAAGCCGGAGATGCCCGCTACAGGACCTATGTTTGACCGCGTCGAAGCCAGCTTCAATGAGGCCACGATCCACTTCAAAGAGGGTACTGCCAAAGGACTGAAGGCAAGCGGCGATGCGCTGGATGCCTTCGAGGTCGCCAACGTCGAAGGGGACTATTCCCCGGCCGAAGCAATGATCGACGGCGAAACGATACGGATCAAGAGCGACACCGTGACCCGAATTATGCGCGTGCGCTACAGCTGGAACAACCGGCCTGACCAGGGATTGGTCAATGCCGCCGGCCTGCCTGCCATCCCTTTCCGCAGCGAACGGGCGGAATACGACTGGCTTCCCAGAAATGAGGAAAACGACCTGCCCGAAGAATATTCCATGCCTGCGAACGAATGGCCGAAGAACGACGTCACGCTGATCAATGTGGCGCTGGAGGGTACGGGCTACGGCAACTTCACGGGTTGGATAGGCCCTGCAGGCTTCCTGACAGGTCCATTCGGCCCCAATATGGGTGTCAGAGAAATCAAGGAGGGGTCGCCGGCAGAGGGCAAGCTCCTCGTTGATGACATTATCTACAGCGCGAATAGCAAGATGCTTGGCGATAAGCCCTGGTTGGTCATGGCGGCGGCCGTCACCGAGAGCGAGACGCGCAAAGGCAAGGGCAAGCTGGTCCTCGGCGTGCGCCGCGGTTCGGAGAACATCGACGTTGAGCTGATCCTTGAGGTCATGGGGACATACAGTCCAACAGCACCTTACGACTGCCCCAAGACTGAGAAGATCATCACCAACCTTGAGAAATGGGTCATTGCAAATGGGGCAGGGGCCGGCTTTCTGAACTACAACGCTGTATTCATGTTGGCGACCGGAAACCCGGAACTCCAGGGATATGTCCGTCGGGCGGTCTATGAGATCCTTGAGAACCCGATCCCAACCGGTGAGATTGACGGGCGCAAGGCCGGTAAGAGCTGGTACAACTCGGCCGACGCCTATCTGCTGGGTGAATACTACCTGGCGACCGGCGACAAGAACGTGCTGCTCCATCTGGAATACGCCTGCGATAAACTCGCTGCGATGCAGATCAAGCCGGTAGGCGGATGGAGGCACAACTTCCCGGGCGGCGCCAGTTACGGCATGATGCCGAATGCCGGCCTTCCTGGTGTCATGGGAATGTACTTTGCCCAGGAAGCAGGGCTTGAGATCGACATGGAGTGCTTCAAGCTGGCTGTGCATCACTACACGGAGGGTCGCGCTGAAACTGGCACCATGATTTATGGATCCACCCAATGCGCCCGCCCGCCCGTGCCGTTCAGTCCCTCGAAGATGGTCAGTGGCGGGATGTGGACCTACAACGGCGGGGTCTCAAGTGCCGGTATTCTAATGCGCTTCGTGGACAACGAACGTGCAGCGCACATGTGTTCCAGCATCAGTACCTACTCCTTCAACAACACCTACGTCGGGCATGGCGGCAACTTCTGGAACAATATGTGGACGCCGCTCGGCGCGCATCAAGCCGGCAAAGAGTCTTTCATTCACTTCTGGAAGGGCTATCGCTGGTACCGCGAGTTGGGCAGAATGTCCGACGGCCAACTCATCGGCGGCGGCCGCCCCGGGAGCACCCGCGGGGGGATACGCTCCTCCGCCTACGGCATCGCGCTGGTTGCGCCGCGCGAGCGCATCCAGATTGTGGGCGCGCCACCGTCGCCCTTTGCCGTCACCGCGCCGACGATACTCAAGCCTGCGCTTGCCGCCTACAGGAAGAAGGACTACGCTCTGGCTGAGAAACTGACCAAGGCGCTGATCGATGACGGCAGCGTCGGGATTGCCGATCTTCCCACGGTCGAGTATTTTGTACGGGCCGCGGCGGAGATAGCGGCAAGTATTGAAGCTGATCTGTCACGTATGGAGAAGATGATCGCCGCTGGTAATCCCTACGGCGCCAAGAGGTTCCTCGCGGAATTGCGGGGCGTCATGCCTGAGGGCAATACCCGTCTGGCTGCGATGCAGAAGACGCTTGCTGATGTTCAGCCGCCAAAAAGCAAAAAGAAGGAAACGACGGACACGACTGAGAAGCCACGCGAATGGATCGTTTTAGTTCGTGATACCCAGTTCCAGAAACCAAACCAGACGCAGAGGAGCAGGGGCGCGCCATGGCTCACCTCGACCTCCGATAAGCCCAATCTCTGGAAGATCAATGTCGTTGAGGGAATAGAAGAGGCACCCGAAGGATGGCACAAGCCGAAATTCGATGACTCGAGCTGGTTGGAGACAGCTCTACCCAAATCGTGGCGCATGTACCATACCGCCATTCTGCGCACGCGGTTCAACGTTGATGAAAAAAAGCAGTTCGACGGCCTGCGCCTACATTCCCATGTCTTGCGGCAGCAGGGAGTGGAGATCTATCTCAACGGCGAACTGATCGGCAAGATCAATGGTGCCGGGAAGTCGACCAACATTCAGAAGGAATTCAAAGGTTCGGCCCTGAAGCACCTTAAGAACGGCGAGAATTCTCTCGTCATCAAGACACGCCACAACTGGCGCTGGGGTCATCGGGGCATGTATGCCTACAACGGCGGCTTCGACTTCAACCTGGATGCCCGCTTGAAGGAAAAGAAGTAATAACCCAGGACACAAATAACTGAGAAATAGTTCGCAAGTTGGTGGCGGAGTCAAGGCCCCCTCCCTACAGTTTTACAGACATCAAAGTCTTTACTGTAGCTGAGGTCCTTGCATGCCAAGCCGTAGCCCCGTCTTGCGGGGCGTAGGCTGGACCTCGGAAGGGTCACCCACACAAAAGTCGGAATAGCCGAAAATTATCGGCTGTGCATATAAAGTATACAATATAATGGGATTTGGGTATCTTGAATCTGTGTATGAGAAATGCCTTTTAAAATAATCATGTTAATCATGGAAAACGGAACGTAGTGTAGTAAGGCTGGCGCGAAGCGACGGCAATGACCGCAGGGAATGGCAATCCTGTCAAAAAAAATGCGAGACAAAACTATGAGACTTACCGCAATTTATGGAGTAGTGCTTGTGGCGATGACCACAATCGCCTCGGATGACTTGTCACTGCCCGACCCGCTGACGACCAGTGCGGGTAATAAAGTCACGATGCCCGTCGAGTGGCAGAAGACGCGGCGTCCCGAGATCCTGGAACTTTTCCGAACCAATGTTTACGGCCGCGCCCCTATCGGTCGACCCGACGACCTTCGGTTCGAGGTGAAGGAAACCGACAAGAACGCCATGAGAGGCAAGGCAACCCTTAAGCGCGTCGACATCCGCTTCTCGGGCCCAGGTGGCAAGGGTGTGATCGAACTGGCGTTGTTTATTCCGAACAACGCCCCCAGACCCGTGCCTGGTTTCGTGTTGATCTGCAATCGGGACCGGGAGAACATCGACCCGACTCGGCAGAAGAAGAGTCCATTCTGGCCGGCGGAACGCATTGTCGAACGTGGTTACGTCGCGGCATCATTTCACAATTCGGACCTCGACCCGGACAAATTCGACGGTTTCAAGGATGGGGTACATGGGATCTTTGATCCAAAGAATGCCAAGCGATCACCTGATGCCTGGGGAACAATCGCCGCATGGGCCTGGGGCGCGAGTCGCGTGATGGATTATTTTGAGATCGACAAGGACATCGACGAAAAACGCATCGGCGTGGTGGGTCATTCGCGCGGTGGCAAAACATCGCTCTGGTGCGGTGCTGAAGACGAGCGTTTTGCTTTGACCATCAGCAATGATTCGGGGTGTACGGGGGCTGCTTTGGCTCGGAATAAGAAGGGTGAGCGGGTCAAGAGAATCAATACCTCGTTCCCTCACTGGTTCTGCGAGAATTACAGGAAGTTCAATGACAAAGAGGACGAACTCCCGGTCGATCAGCATGAATTGATCGCCCTGATGGCCCCCCGGCTGGTCTATGTGGCCAGCGCCTCGCAGGACAGCTGGGCTGATCCGGAAGGCGAATTTCTGTCGTGTGTTCACGCCGGACCGGTGTATCGACTTTTCGGTCTGCGAGGCGTGGGCGCGATTCAAATGCCAAAGGTCCAGGAGCCATTGCACACCGGTCACATCGGGCACCACATTCGAAACGGAAAACACAACCTGACGGAGTATGACTGGGACCGCTACATGGATTTTGCGGACAAGCACTGGAAGAAGGGCCAAGCAGTCGCTCCAGAAAATTAACATGCTGCGAGCTTAACAAAAGAAAAAGGCTCTTCGTTGATTTTTAACACAGAGGAACAGTGGCACGGAGTTGATTCTCTGCAAAGCAGGGATTGGTCAGTGTCTCCAAAAAGTAGGTCCGGTTTGTAACCGGACAATTCCGATAAAATCGGGATCTACAGTGCTGATATTACTTTTCCATCTCAAAAGGTCGATAGTTTACGACTGTTCCAAAGCTAGCTTTAGTTGCTTTCTCTCAACAACTTATGAATTTGGTCTCCTAAGTTTCTTGTTTTTTATGACAGGAGTTGAGAGAATAGCAACCAATGTAGCCACTTCGACAAACTCAGGACAGGCGAAGCCGCCTGTCTGCGTGCTACGCACAGGCAGGCAACCAAAATGAGCCTACTCAACTGCCCATCTTTTTGAAACAGGAGAAAGATTTCCTGCAAGCTAATTACCCGGTGGACGAAAATGTAAGCACCTGGTTTGCGAATACTTCTCGCATTATAGGCATTCATCTTACTTTTTTGTTATCATGGCTTTGAGTGCTTGCGCATGAGCTCAACATAACTTTTTCTCTCATTATATAGCATTTTCATGCCCTGCTTTTCTGTGTCGTTTATTGTGACGCAACGATCCCTCGACATAACTGGCTACGTCAACAGGACGCTTCCCACCGGCTGGATTAGGGCAGGGACAAGATACTTAGATAACTTAGGGCTCGCAGACACGAACTCCGCCCTGTTTACGACTCCGTACGGCGAGCAGGTGGCCTTCGCTCGCGCCGGCTCAGGGATTGGCAAAACCTTGTCCGAAACGCTAACGACGAACACGATCTACACGCTGACGGTCAATGTCGGCAAGCGCAACACCCAAACGGCCGATAGCCCCTGCATCATCCAGTTGCGGGTGGACGGCGTTGTCGTCTTGGCCGAGACGAGCGGCACTGCGACAAACTCCAATATGTCCGAGTCGGTCACCTTGACCTATACGACCGGTATCGCGCACCCTCAGGTGGGAAAGGCCCTTCGGATCGACCTACTGGGACCCGGCGATCATGTCTTGTTTGACAATGTGCAGCTTGCCACCAATGCCGCGCCGGTGGACGACATCACGAAACCTACGCCAGATCCGCTGACGTGGGTGGTCGATCCATACGCGGTGGACGACGTGACGATCAGCATGACGGCGACCACAGCCGTTGACAACGTGACTGTGCAGTACCTCTTCACCAATACGGTCAAAGGCACTTCCAGTGGCTGGGTGTTTGACACAGAGTGGACGGAGACCGGCCTCGAACCAGCCTCAAACTATACTTATCAGGTCAAAGCGCGCGATGTCTCCGCCAACCTGAACGAGACGGGGTGGTCGCTGGAGAAGAATGCCACGACGCTGGCGGCCATACCGGGTGTGATCTTCAGGGAGAGTTTCGAAGCTCCCAGCGTGTTCGGGGATGCGGACGGTAAATCCGATACCGATCCGGACGGCTGGGATGCGGTCGACCCCCGTGGTAACCGGCAAGTGGGGGTGACGGGGTCAGACCTTAGTTTAGTATTTAACGATTGACGCGCAGTTTAGAGCTGTGCTAACGTATAAACATGGCAAGAAAACTGCGAGTTGAGTACCCAGGCGCTATCTACCACATTACCCATCGTGGTAATGGGAAGATACGGATATTTTCCGATGACCATGACCGTGAGAGGTTTCTTTTACGGCTGGCTGAGAGCCTTGATACATATAATGTCAGACTCTATATGTTTTGTCTTATGTCAAATCATTTCCATCTGGTCTGTGAGACACCTGAAGGCAACATTAGCCGGTTTATGCAGAGTTTGACCACAGGCTATACAGCTTACTATAATCTGCGACACGAAAGCTCCGGGCACCTCTTTCAAGGTCGGTTTGGTTCGAAGCTTGTCGAGGGGGATTCATATCTGCTTGCTCTTACCCGATATGTTCATCTTAATCCAGTCTATATTGCGGCGGTTGAGAGCCTGCCGATTAAGGAGCGTGTGGCGCGTTTAAATCGCTATCAGTGGAGTAGCTATCAGGGGTATGTTGATGGGACAAAGGCATTTGAATTTGTTGAATACGGTCCTGTGCTTGCAATGGTGGATGCGCGGGGAAGAAAAGTTGCATCCGGTAAATACAGGAAGTTTGTGGAGGCTGGCATTGCCGTAACGGATGAAGAGTTCATGCAGCTGAAAGATTCCTCCCGATACACAATTGGATCTCTGGAATTTGACTCGCGCATGAGGAGCCTATACAAAAAAATGATTGCGGGTCGGGATGTTATTGAAGATGTATCCTTCAGAAATCAGATCGAGCCGCTGCCCGTTGAAAAGGTTATAGAGGTTGTCTGTGAGGTGTTTGGAGTAAATGAAGAGATCGTATATGTCCGACAACGAGGAAGCCAGATTCGACCGGTTACAGCGAAGATGCTTTGCAAGTTTGCAGGTCTGACACAACGGGATGTCGCAGACATATTGAATCTTAAAAGTGGTGTCGCTGTCAGCTGTCAGCTCCGCAAACTGCGGAAGGTAATTGAAGATAGTGAAGAGCTGAAGAGTCAACTTGATGAGATAGCGGAAAAGCTTGAATTGCTTCAAGATAAAAGCTGAAGTTATGCTAAGTCGGGGTCAGACCTTAGATTAAAAAATAGTTAAAATCTTCCGGTCATGTTGACAGTATCGTTAACTACTAATCTAAGGTCTGACCCCGATACGCCGCAAAAAAGCAAAAAAGTACGCTTAAATAATGGACAATAAAATGATGATTAAGAAACGTATAGCCGGATTAATGGTAATGGGATTAATGACGCTCTTCCAAACGGCTCAGGCCGGTCCGCATTATCAGGCGGTCGAACCCGACTACACCAAGGGCGAGGTATTGCTTGGCTTTAAAGGGAGTGGAAACGGAAGTAGTTACTGGGTGCTTGGCCCAACCGGAGCGTTGGGAAATATATGGGCGACGGGAAAGCTCACCGTAGATACCCGCACAATCCAGATTAGAAGCATCATGAAAGGCACTCCGGCCGAGGGTGTGTTAAGAATGAGTGATGTGATCCTTGGGGTCGTGAGTCCACGTATTGTGCCCGACGAATATCTTCAGGTAGATGCGCAATGCCGCAGGCCGGGTTGCAAAGGAAAGAACGGTTCCTGTGGTCATTTTGCCTGGGATGTCCGCAAAGCCCTGGCCAGTGCCATCACCGAAGCCGAAAAGAAGAAGAATGGCGGTAAACTGGTGCTGAACGTATGGCGCGCCAAGACCAAGGTTGTGGAAATTCCGCTGATGAATTGGCGCGGTACTGGTCCACTAACGGGAAAAGCCCTGAGGGAAGCCCAGCAACGAGGCGAAAAGAATTTTCAACGAGTTGTGGAAGATTATTCAACCGGCAAGATCATACAACTTACGCTTACTCTTCCGGTCAAAGGCACGTACAGTGCTACATCTCCTTGGAAATGCGAAAAGACAACAGCCCTCATTGACGCGGCGTGCCAGTCCATTCTCAACCGCGGCTTCTTTAATAATAATAATCGCCGGAATGAGATGGTGCCAAATAATACAATTGACTCAAACCTTGACGCGCTGGGCTTGCTTGCCACTGGCGAAGAGAAATACCTGCCGGAGATACGTAAATACGCCAGAGCGATTGCCCCTCCGACATTGAAAATTGATATTTTTGAGAAATTTCTGCATTCCTGGAACGCGGGATATAAAAACATCTTTCTGTGCGAATACTACCTTGCTACCAAGGATGAATATGTTTTGCCTGCTATAGAGCAGTTGTCGATGGGTCTGGCTCTTGGGCAAAGCGGAGTGGGTACCTGGAGCCATCGTAGTTCCTACGTCAAAATGAACGGACTCTACGGCCCGGCAAGTGCCTACGGTGCCATGAATCAGTGTAGCATCACCTGCGGAATGTCATTGCTGCTGGCTCAAAAATTCATCAAGAAGAAGGAGATCGATGAGGCGGTTAAACGCTCACTGAAATTCCTGCGTTGGTATATAGACAAGGGCACCATCCCCTATGGTGACCACAACCCGAACCCTGACCATGACAACAATGGTCGCAATTCGCAAGCCGCCGTTTTCTTCGACCTGGCTGGTGACAAAGAGGCTGCCAACTTCTTCACTCGTATGACGCTGGCCTCCGACAAGACTCGGGAAGGTGGACATACCGGTCACTTCTTTGCCTGGCAGTGGGGCACCTTGGGCGCTGCTCGCGGCGGACCTGCCGCGGCGCATGCTTTTGCCAGAAACACCCGCTGGTTTACGGAACTGGAACGCCGTTTTAATGGAGGTTCGTTTTTTCAGTGGCAACTGCACAGACCTGAATGGGCTTACTATAACTGGAGCACGACGGGTCAACGCCTCATGCAGCACTGTCTGCCGCGCAAGCAGCTTTATATTACCGGCAAGGGTGGATCATCTATTGACACCATCACCGGCAAGGAACTGCAGGCGGTTTTGGCTGCCGGACGGTTTGCGCCCGAAAAACACACCGTCAAGGAACTGTTCAAGGCCCTGGGAAGTTGGTCACCAACTGTTCGTCGCCTGGCTGGCAAGGAGCTTGGCCAGCGCAACGAGAACGTCGTCAATGAGTTGCTCGCGATGTTGAAGAGCCCCGACCGCTATACCCGCTATGGTGGCTGTCAGGGGCTTTGTTATGCAGGTCGGCAGTCGGCAGCCGCGGTTGATGCGCTCGTGACAACTCTTCTCCATGAAAAAGATTTGACCCTACGTTATAACGCCGTGAGGGCGTTGCGTTACAAAGCGATTACCGGAAAGACAAAGAGGAACCCGAACGGGCCCTGGAACAAGAACGGACTCGGGCCTATTGTCAAAAAGGCAACGCCCGTCCTTCTGAAACTTGCCGCAACCTATGAGCCCGAACTCGATCCATACCGCAAGCTGCACAATGAGATCGCCTCGGTGCTCTTCTACGGCGGCACCATTCAAGATTTTAAGGGCTTTTTCCGAAAAGGGGCAGGTACTGAAACATTGGATCGTCCCCTGTTGATCGCAGCCCTCAAATCTATGCTCAAGAACCCCAATGGCGGTGCGCGTACGTCGGCTTCCGATGTCTTCGATGACTTGTCCAAGCAGGATCTGAAACAGCTGTGGGGCGATATCTACTACGCGACCAAGAACAAGGCACCAAGCGGGGTCATGTTCGCCGGCGGGGCGCGGATGAACGGGCTGAAAATTATGGGCAAAGAGCATATCAAGGAAGGCTTGGAGGTCGGTATCGAGCTCGTACTACGCGAGCAAGGCTGGGGTAATTATGCCCGGAAGGTAGGTGGTTTCCCCGCTTTGATGCCCTATGGCAAGGCGCTTAACCCGTACTATCCGGAATTCCAGAAAGAGATTGATATCTGGGCGAAGCATCGCAATGAAAAAAACCAGAAGATAGGCAAGGATTTTGCTGAAATGCTGGATAAAGCTAAAAAGGCCGATGCACCGGAACTTATCAGCATCAAGGCCTGCATCGACGCCACACCCGATCCGTCGGTTCAACAAGGAAAAAAGTGAGATCAAGGCACTTTATAATAACGGCAATGGCGTAGAGCTGAAATAGAAATTCGAATTTTGAATTTTGATATGACGACAGACCATTGAAACTTTTTTGAAACAATAAGGAATACTACATATGAGAACACAAATTGGCCGACCGGCCCTTATCCTTCTGTCCCTGGTAATGGCCACTGCGTCCCTGCAGGCGGCGGAGTTCGCCCTCAATCGCTGCTTCAGCGACAACATGGTTCTTCAGCGCGAAAAACCGGTAAAGGTATGGGGAAGGGCCAACAAGGGTGAGGCAATCACTATAACCTTTGCGGGGCAAAGCCTGAAGACAGTCACAGACAAGACCGGCAAGTGGGCCGTGGTCCTTGAACCCATGGCTGCCAATGCAACCCCGCAGAGCCTCATGGTTCAGGGAGACAAGGACAAGATTTCACTCAAGGGCGTGGTCATTGGTGACGTGTTTCTCTTTGCACGGCAATCCTCCATTGATGTGACGCTCGGATCGAAGCCGGCGGGCAAGAAGGCCGCGAGCAGTTATGTGCCGAACCAGAAGGTCCGCTTTATGCGAATCATAACCACACCTGCGAAAGCACCGCTTGATGATTTGAGCAAGGACGCTACCGATGGCTGGAAGATTATGGATAAGGGAAGCGTGCTGACCATGTCGGCGGCGGCTTTCTATCTTGCCCGGGATATGGCGAAGAAGATCGGCGTCCCTCTGGGAATCATTGACCTCGACATGGGGTATCATTTCTCGTCGGCCTGGCTCAGCCAAAAGGGAAAACAAGAGGTCCAGGCCCGCATTGGTGAGGGGGAAATGGGTGCCTTCAATATTTTTATCAAAGAGCTGCCGGAAAATATTGTAAAATGGGAAAAGGCCGCCGAGGGAAAGAAACCGCGTGTTGGCCTTTCGCCCTGGGAGGAACCTTGCACACCATATGTCTGCTACAATGCAGTCATCCATCCCATGCGCGGTATTGCGCTCAAAGGCATGTTATTGCAGCTGGGTAACGATTACACGATGGTCGCGTATAATATACTCCGTAAAAAGGGGAAGTATCATGATCGCGCGTCCCTTGATAAGGCATACAGCCAAAGCTACACGACTTATAAAAGAGGTGTTGCAATGTCACCTGAAGTTCTGCCGATTGCACCAGGGGACCTGCGTCGGTCGTTAGGGGAAAAGTCCTTGCCCATCGGTTGGATCATGCCTCCCGGCTCAGATTTTCATGATTACGCCATACACAACCGCGAGATCCGCGAACTGCAACGCAGGACCCAGTTGGAAACCGATAATCTTGACCTGATCCTGCCCGGCACGGAACATATACCAATGAGCGGACAACCCGCGGATGAGGCGTTACTGGCCAGCCGTTGCTCCCAGTGGGTTATGGGTACCTTTTATGACAAGCAGGCGACCGTCTCCGGTCCCCTTTGTGACCATGTTGAGTATAACCCCGAAAAGGGGGAAGGGACCATTTTCTTCAAGCCTGGCACAGCCGAAGGCCTGAGCGCTAAAGGGGAAGTCCTCGGTCGTTTTGAGGTGGGTTCCTCCGACGGAATATTCGTTCCATGCGAGGCCCGCATTGAAGGTGATACCATCAAGCTGTACGGAGACAACCTGCCGGCAATCATATTTGCCCGCTTCAACTGGAGCAAAAAGCCCGCCCAGGGACTAGCCAACAGCGCCGGGTTGCCAGCAGTGCCGTTCAATACCTACAGCGGATGGAAACTTGATTGGTGGCCTGAAAGCGCCCCGGTGGAACTGCCCATGGAATATCATACGATCGCCGGTGATTGGCCGGACCGGGACATCGCCATCTTTAACGGCGCCAACAAACTGGCCTCAGGGGATACTCAGCCGAACCCGAACAACCTTGGATCCACGGGAATCATAGCCGCACCTTTTGGTCCAAATCTTTACGTGCATAAAATCACTCCAGGTTCTCCAGTAGACGGCAAGGTGTTACCTGACGATATCATCTATGGTGTAAATGGTGAAAATTTCGAAACCGCACCCGACGACAAGTATCGCCAGTTTTCCGCTGGCATCACTCATTCAGAATCCTATGCCGGCGAAGGCAAGATGACCTTGAAGATCCGTCGCAAGGGAAAGAATATCGTTGTGCCTATTCAGCTTGAGGTCTTGGGATCATACAGTGCCACGACGCCCTGGAACTGCGCCAAGTCGCGGCGGATCGTGGCCAACGCCGAAAGGTGGGTGGGTGAGCACCTGCGCCCGGCTAAGGGGATGCCCAAGGCTTTAGATTCAGACCGCTATCCTTTAAACGGCGACATGTTGTTTCTGCTGGCGTCGGGCAACCCGGACGACCAGGGCATGGTGCGTCGCGAGGTGTATCGCAAGATGAGCGAGATGGAGTCTCGCATGAAGAGCGATATGGATCCCTCTCTTCAAGAAATCAAACCAGGGGGAAGCAACTGGAATCTTTCGTATAACGGTTTGTTGTTCGGTGAATACTATCATCGAACTGGCGACAAGAACGTGCTACCCTGTTTCAAATACATTACTGACAAGATTACCCGCCATCAGTACCGGTCCCCCGGAGCAGACTTGACAAAATATGCCGTTGCCAAGTTCGGACCTCGAACCGGCGGGTGGTATAGCGGCTGGAATCAAACACTTCCTGGCTACGGGCGCCTTACCTACGGCCTGATGTCCGCACTCGGCATGGTGTGCGTCATGGACCTTAAACTTGCAAAAGATGCGGGTGTTGACGTAGACAAAGTATCCCTGAAGCAGGGAATCGTGCACTTCAACGACCGGCGTGCAGAATACGGCCACGTACCCTATGGCATATCATACGTAGATGGACCACCCCCCATTGATCCGGTGGCGGATGCGAAGGGTATGGGTAATTCCTGGAATGGTAAACTCGGTACGAGTGCCGCTCTGTTTACGGTTGTCCAAGACGAGGGGGCATATAAAGCTACGGTTGAGATTACTTCCCGCTCATGCGTCTATGCCTTCAACAACACCCGCCATGGCCACGGCGGCATGAATTTTAATAATTACTGGACACCTATCGGTGCCCATCTTGCCGGCGAGAAGGGGTTCAGGTACTTTATGAAAAATCAGACCTGGTGGCGGGAGCTCTACCGTCGCTATGACGGCAGCTTTGCGCAGGTACCGAGTGCGGGCATTGGCACGGGCTTTGCGATTCATCGCGTTGCTCCTCACAAGCGTTTGCGCATGCTCGGTGCCCCCCGCTCTGCCTTCAGCACCAACCCGCCGGACTACCTGAAGCCAGCCCTGGCCGCACATGCCAAGCGGGATTATGCCTTGGCCGTAAAATTGATCCAGAAGGAACTCGACGAACAAGTCATCGGTGGTGAAGAACTGCGTGTCGTGAAACATTTCCTTGAGTCGATGCAGACCCTTAGGAAGAGCGTTGAGTATGACCTTGACTATGTTGATACTTTGGTGAAGCGGAAAAGGTACTACTTGGCTAGTCTGGAGCTGCCCCAGTTGACGGGGGTGGTGAACCCAACGAATCCCCGACTCATTGCCATCACAAAAGCCCTTGCTACCTCTGAAGCTATGACCGCAGCTGCACAGGGGAAGAAAGCCAAGGAACGGGCGGAGAAAGAAGCGAAAGCGCTCAAACGACAGAAGCCCAAGAAACCGGTAGATTCACGTAAATGGGTCACGCTGGTGAAAGATGGCTATCAGGTCAAAAAAGGGCGTATTAGAACCACGATCTTTCCGCCTGAGGAGCAAAACCTGTGGCGTATGAAGGTTTTAGAAACCCGCTACGATGCGCCCAAAGAATGGGTTACCCCCGACTTTGATGACTCCAAATGGGATCAGACGCGTCTGCCCATCCAGTGGCATGTCTCCCATGCAGTCCTTTTGCGCACCACCTTCACCGTTGACGACAAAGATGCCTATGACGCTATTCGCATTGCTGGCCGTTTTTGGCACCACCGCAATGTGGAGGTGTTCCTCAATGGTGAGTTGGTAGCCAAAGCAAACCTGGGCGCACCAGCCAGTATGCCTCTGACTCCATACGCCATGGAGCTGCTCAAGGAGGGCACGAACACCCTGGCTGTCACTACGCTGCATGACAGGCGCTGGATGAATCGTTGGACGAGCGAAGGAGGCCTTAGTGTCAGGCTTGAGTTCCGAAAAAAGAATAACACAGATGCAAAGTAAAATTACCAACAATGCGGTGCACCGGAATATTCGTGCCTGATCCAAAACATTCAATGGAAGAAGGAAATACAAATATTCAGATGAATTACTGGTTTGTCGATCAGGCAAACTGATCAACCCGGAAAGTCGTTCTCCAGAGCATGGGCAAAAAGATCGCATGTGATGAAATCGAAACCCACCCCCCCCCCGGGCTGGACTATAAATACCAACCGTACTTTAATCCCGAATACAAGGACATCCTTGCGCGGATGAGTAAGAGGTGTGATGATTTGAAGGCCAGTTATAGTAAGACCGAACGAACGAATCCACGACATAAGAAATAGCTGTGCCATATCTTGCAGGTGATCCAAACGTTCGCGCTACAATCATAGAAAGGAATATCTCATGAAAACGTTATCTACAAACTTTAAGACTTTGCTCGCTGCATCTCTTTTGCTAAGCCCTATGCTGGCTGGTGCCGCGCAACTCAATCCTGTCGCTTTGCAGTGTGAATATCGCATTGACCCACTGGGGATTGATGTTATTAAACCCCGCTTCGGATGGCAGATTCAGGATCTGGAAAACACCCGTGGACTGAGACAGACTGCCTATAGGTTGCTTGTCGCTACCAGCAAAAAGATGCTTGATGATGATCAGGGCAATCTGTGGGACAGCGGCAAGATCGATTCCGTGCAGTCGACGCTTGTTCCTTACGGCGGTAAGTCGCTGTCTTCGGGCGAAGATTGTTATTGGAAGGTAAAACTCTGGACTCAAAACCAAAACGGTTCGGAAGAAACGTCATGGAGTGATCCGGCCCGATTTTCCATCGGACTGCTTGAGGGGAACGATTGGAAGGGCAGCTGGATCAAATATGCAGGGATGCCAGCGAAGAAGGACGTGGATACTGTCAAAGTTTCTGGCGACGAGCATGTCTGGTACCGTAAGACGTTTACAATTGACGAGTCCGCGGCTAAGGCCTTCGTCCATCTCGCATCTCTTGGCTATCACGAACTTTACGTCAACGGAGAAAAAGCGGACACCAGCGTTCTTGCCCCCAGCGGCTCCCGTATAGACAAACGAGCACTCTACGTCACCTATGACGTCACCGACAAACTTCATGCCGGTAAAAACGTCCTGGCAGTTTGGCAGAGTGCTGGGTGGCCCCGATTTTTCAAGGATTTTAAAACCGAACCCGCGCTACTTGTCCAGGCCAATGTTAGGACCGAAAGTGGCGCGCAACGCGCGATTGCTTCGGATGCGACATGGCGATGCCTCCCCAGTGAAAGTCAGGACGTCGGTCAAACCGGACATAGAGGATATGGCGGCGAACTGATTGATGCACGGCACCATATCGAACACTGGAATTCAGCCGACTATGACGACAGCAGCTGGGCCCATGCGGTTCCGACCCTTCGCGATATGGCCCTTTCCGCTCAGATGGTCGAACCGGACCGTATTATCGAAACGATCAAGCCGGTGAAAATGGATCCTGGCCGTGGCGGAAGTTATAAGGTGGATATGGGGAAGAACTTCACCGGTTGGGTGGAGATCCGAAATATCCATGGCGATCCAGGCAGTCGGATCACGATCCGAGTTGTAGATGATCCAAAGAGTCAGGAAGAATGCCGGCAGGTCAGCATATACGTTTGCGATGAGGCACCGGGGACGTTTCGCAATCGTTTTAATTATGCGGGTGGTCGCTATGTCTTTATTGATGGCCTTACTTACCAACCGCAACTTGCGGACATCACGGGATACGCAGTCAGCACGGACTTTAAACGAACCGGACATTTTAAATGTTCTGATGAGTTGCTCAACAGAATCTACGAGACCGATCTCTGGACGTAAAGAATGGAGCAGTTCCGCAGAAGCGCTGCTTTTCAACAACTGCGTTTACGCCATGGATTTGAAGATGATGATCGATATTGCCGCCGCTTTGGGCAAAAAAGAGGATGTTGCGCAATACGCCGGACAACTGAAAACCCTTCGCCAGAACATCCACAAACGCTTTTTCGATAAAGAAAATAACGTCTATATCGACGAGAAACAGGTGCATCTGGCGTTTCCATTGTATGTCGGTGTGGTTCCCGCGGATCTCAGACCTGCTGTGATCGCCAATCTCAAAAAGGAAATCACGGAAACACGGCCTTATCTGGATATGGGCAGTTCCGGGTTGCCGGTGCTCCTGCACTATCTGATTGAAGACGCGGAATGGAACGACGTACTTTACCAACACATCAGCAAAACCACGCAACCGAGCTTTGGCTATTTCCTGAAACAGGACGAAACGACCTGGCCTGAATACTGGTCATCAACATGTGCAAGCAAGATTCACACATGCTACACCGGCGTGGCCTCCTGGTTTACCAGAGGAATTGGCGGGATCCGCAACGAACAGGGCCATTTTGGTTACAAGAGATTCATCATCAAACCGCACCTCGTTGGCGATTTGACATTCGCCAACACGAGTATGGATTCCCTGTATGGCAAAATTGTCAGCAACTGGACCAGAAAAGACGGAAAGATGACATTGCACGTCGAGGTGCCGCCAAACAGCACCGCAAAAATCTATCTTCCGACCAGCGATAAAAAAAGCATCACCGAAAGCGAAAAATTACTTGAGAAGGCCAAAGGCGTGACATTCCTGACAATGGAGAACGGCAGGGCTATCTTGAGTGTTGCGGCCGGACATTACTCATTTGATTCGAAATACAATAAGACCAAGCCGAACAAGGCAGGCGGTTTATAAATGCTTATGTAGCCGAGGTGCTGACCGATGAATGCATCGAATTTATTACTGAAAACAAAGAGAGGCCTTGGTTCGCGGTATTGTCGCACTACCTGGTTCATAATCCCGTCCATCCGAAACCCGATAAATTGGCGTATTACAAAACCAAGCCGACAACGGATCAGAACAACCCTGGCTATGCGTCCATGGTTTCGTCCGTTGACGACAGTGTCGGGCGCATGCTCGATACCATTCGCGAGCTAGGGCTTGACCAAAACACTCTGGTGATCTTTACCTCAGACAACGGTGGGTTAACGCCGAGAAACACCTCAAATTATCCTCTAATGGGCGGTAAGAGCTTCCCGTTTGAGGCGGGCATGAAGGTTCCATTCATCGTTAAATGGCCGGGCAAGATTAAGCCCGGAATTTCTAAGCAGCGTATTATTGGTACGGATATTTATCCGACGATGCTGTCAGCCGCTGGCCTGCCTTTACACCCGGAGCAACATGTCGATGGCCTTGATCTGATGCCTACACTTAGGAAACACGCGAAGCTGATCAGTCGTCCAATTGTTTTTCACTTCCCCCACTATACCCATGCCACCGGCCCGTTCTCTGTCATCATTAAGGGCGACTGGAAGTTGATACAGTTCTATAATGACCAACATGGTGCCTATCTACTCTATAACCTCGCCGCCGATCCTTACGAGCAAAACAACATGGCCGACACGAATCCGGAAGTGCGAGACAGACTGAGCACCCAACTGGACCGATCATTAATAGAGATGAAGGCAGAAATGCCCATCAAGAATCCCAATTTCAAGCCCAACGGAAAAGTGAAGAATCTCAAGAGCACAAAGAAACTTGCAGATAAAGAACGCGCCCTATTTGAATCGCGGTTGAAGAAATAACTGCCAATGAAATAGAGGGTATTGTCGCTAGACGCGCCAAACCCCGATGCGCACCCGATGCGCACCAAATTGACGCAAATCGCACGAGGTAGAAACAAATGATTTGAGCGGATGGCAGTGATTTAGTATAGTTTAAATTTTCAAGGCAGACGTTCAACAACAAAAGGAAATATAAACATGTCTCAAAAACCAAGCTACAGAATAGCGCGTGTGGCAATTGCCATACTCTCATTTTTGTTCATCGTTAGTGCCACGCCCGATGCAATCGCCAGCCCTAAAGTACTGCGGTACGTAAAACCCGCTCATGACTGGCAGAAGGAGGCGATGCCCATAGGCAATGGCCGCTTGGGCGGAATGATTTTCGGAGGTGTATCCAAAGAGCATATCCAGTTCAACGAGGATACAGTATGGAGAGGTGATGAAGAGGATACGGGTTCCTATCAGGCATTTGGAGACCTGTTTGTTGAGTTTGGAGCTGGTGGAAAATCGGCTACAAAAGAAACTTCATACAGGCGAGAACTGAATATTGATAAGTCGCTCCATTCAATCAACTACAACAAAGATGGTGTTCATTTTACACGTGAATATTTCGCGAGCCACCCGGCTAACGTAATGGTCTTTCGGTTTTCCGCCGACAAGAAAGGAGCACACACGGGAACTATTTCTTTGAAGGACGCCCACAACGGCATGGTGAAAACCGCTGATAATAAAATAATGTTTTCCGGTAAAATCACTAGCCAACACAAAATTGCGTTGAGCTACGAGGCGCAAATAATTGTTCTTAACGAAGGTGGCTCACTGAAAGTTGTCGATAATACAATACTCTTCAAGGACTGCGACAACCTGATCATCTTGCTTACTGGAGGTACTGACTATCTGAACCAACGGAAAAAGGGTTGGAAGGGAGAACATCCTCACAAACGTCTCACGGATAACCTGGCAAAGGCGGCCACTAGATCGTTTGATGATCTGCTCAATGAGCACATAAAGGATTACCAGAAACTCTATAACCGGGTGACCCTGAACCTGGGGACGACACCTAAAGATGTTCTTAAGCTAACTACTCCGGAAAGACTTACCGCATATCGGGGGGGGGCACTAAAACAGCAGAAGAAAAAAAAGACTGAACTGGCTCCTCTAAATCTAAAAGATTGTCGAACTGAACCGGGACTAGAGGAATTACTCTTTCAATATGCACGTTACTTGATAATCAGCTGCTCACGGTCTGGTTGTCTGCCAGCCAACCTGCAAGGGCTCTGGAACATGAGCAATCGCCCGCCGTGGCGGTGCGACTATCATTCGGATGTAAATATTCAGATGAATTACTGGTTTGTCGATCAGGCAAACCTATCCGAATGCTTTACCCCCCTTTCCGATTGGTTATATTCCGTAGTTCCGGTGAAGCGTGAGGCCACCAAAAAGAAGTACGGGGTACGAGGCTGGGCGCATCGCTCAGAAAATGGTATTTTTGGCGGGCAAAGCTATAAATGGGTCCCCGGTGACGCGGCATGGATCATGCAGAATATCTGGGATCATTATGCGTTTACGCTGGATGAGAAATACCTTAAAACCAGAGCATATCCCCTGCTTAAAGAATTATGTGAATTCTGGGAGGATTTCCTTAAAGAAGACTCCGACGGCAAACTGATCAGCCCCAAAAGCCGATCTCCAGAGCACGGTCGGCCTGCGGAAGGTAACTCATACGAACAGCAGTTGGTTTATGATCTGTTCACAAACTATATCGAAGCTTCAAAAGAGCTGGGAGTAGATGCGGCCTTTCGCAAAAAAGTAGAGTCACTGAGAGTGCGCCTGCTGGGTCCTAAGATCGGCAAATGGGGCCAACTTCAGGAATGGGCAAAGGATATTGACAACCCAGATGACATGCACAGGCACATGTCGCACCTGATCGCCGTGCATCCCGGACGCCAAATCTCACCGACTACAACACCGGTGCTTGCTGAGGCTGCCAAAGTTTCATTGAATGCGCGCGGCTATGGCGGTAATGCCTGGAGCAAAGCCTGGAAAATCAGTATGTGGGCACGCCTACATGATGGAGACCGAGCTTACAAAATGCTTAAAACAATGATACATGGCAATTTTTACAATAACCTATTCGCCCACTATAGTGTATTTCAAATTGATGGCAATTTTGGATATGCAGCGGGGGTATGCGAGATGCTCCTCCAGTCCCACCTCGGTAAAATCCACCTGCTGCCCGCGTTGCCTGATGCATGGCCTTCCGGGAAGGTCACAGGCCTTCGTGCCCGTGGAGGCGTGACCGTTGATATGGAATGGAACGAAGGTGTCCTTACTAAATACCGGTTGATGTCCGAAACACCGAAGAAGGTAATCGTGCGGATCAACGGAGAAGATAAAACTGTAGTGACTGATAAACTTATAAAAACAGGAGCAATGAATGAAATGTCTGACAGCACTATTTATCGTCATACTAACAGTCACCGCGTTGAAGGCTGAGGTACAACCATCGTCAATGTTCGACAGCGGTATGGTTCTCCAGCGGGAGATGTTGGTACCAGTATGGGGCCGGGCGACGCCGGGCGAAAAAGTGACAGTTGGGTTTGCTGGTCAGACCAAATCAACAATGGCGCTCAAAGACGGCAAAGCACCTGCGCAATTCTGGCTAGCCGGCAAAGACCAGGAATGGATGAAGGCGACAGCAACGATTAAAGATCAAACGGTGGTTGTCTCCGCTGAGGGTCTTGCCGCGCCAGTGGCTGTACGCTACGCATTCGCAGCTTTCCCAAAGGTGAACCTGGTGAATGGTGCAGGACTACCGGCATACCCGTTTCGCAGTGACACATGGAAGAGGGTGGGGTATAAAAAATAATTGGTTAGGTAACGGTCGTGTTAACTACTAATCTAAGGGCCCACGCGTAAATAACTTCACATTTTGGTGGCGAATGCATCACGCCTAACATCGTTGCGGAAACTCGAAATATGTCCATATTCCTGTGTTTCCGCGCCTTGTCAGGCATGCGCCTCGACACAAAAATTTGTTAATTTATTTCCGCGCAGACCCTAATGTCCGATGCCCCCCGTCAATTTCAAATCGCCGCACATTACGTTGCGCGGGGTAAAAATAACGATAAGGTGTTTTTTGAGGTAGAAAAATAGAGGGGTAGAAAAATGTGGGTGCGTAGTGTGGGTTCTTGACCGCCATAGTCCAGCTTGCTGGACGAAGGAGGTTGCGTCGCATTTTTTTGACATGATTGACGCTCCCTGCGGTCACTGCCACCACAAGGGTGGCCTTACTACACTACGTTCCGTCTTCCATGATTAACATGATTATTTTAAAGGAGTCTTCGACTTCCTTTTGATTTTGCTTAAGTTCCACCCCATTACCCCCCCGATGCCCCCTTTACTTTTTAGGTTCGTAATACCGGAAATAATCATATTCAGCCATGCTCTGTTCCGGATTCTTATTGCACCAGTTTGCTGCGATCGCGGTCAACCAGACATTAATACGGTCGTGCTCAAACTCGTCGGCCGGATATTTTCCGAAAAGTGTCTTTTGGCCGTTCACAAAAAACTGTACGCCTTCCTTGGTCCATTCGAATGCATACGTATTCCACTTGGACGCTTCGAATTTACCGCCATCCAATCCTTTTTTTGGTGTCACAAGATCTTTATTTCTATTGGGCCTCCGTCCGAAACTTTTGCCATTAGGTTTCCAGATGATGATGTGCTGCTGAAACGTATTTTTTCCATCAGCATTTTCGTAGCAATCAATCTCCGTACGTCGTTCTTTCGGGTAGGTGGTGGCGATGGATCCTGGCGGTTCAGCATCAGGCATCGGCTTGGCATACATTGCCCAGAACGCATGGTGCCACCCTTCGTCCACCACTCCATCTTTATCATGATCGATGCCGTCGCCCAATTTCGAACGGACTTCGTAGTAGCCATAATGAAAACGTTCAATTGTCACAATGCCCGCTCCGGCATTTTTCTTGCCTTTGATCGGTTTTTTCAATGGCGTGAGATTTAGCTTAAGCACGCCATTCGCAACGGAAATATTTTCCGCACGCTGGATGCTGCGGTGCTTTGCATCGGCCCGAAAGGCCCATTTATTCAGATCCAGCGTATCGCCATTAAACTCATCGCTAAACGAAAGCTTATAACCGGCAGGCGGGTTTGCTTTTACTTGTTTCTCTTTTGCCATTCCGCTGCTGACAGAAGCTGTCATCAGTATTAAAATCAGAATTTTCTTAAGCATAGTTGTTCCCTTACATTTTTTCCTAGTGTTCATTCTCTGGCGCCTTGTGAATGATCTATCTCACCCCAAAACACCGAATCCGAAACAGCGCAGCGAGTGTGCCCCGAGTTTCGATTACCTCAATGGTCAGAGCGGCGGTACACACCGGAGCTTCCAGTTGGATGTCGACTCTCGACTGCGAATTGTTGCATTCCTCAAAAAGAATGGTACCACTCTCATCCCGTACTTGGAAGTGCTTTATGCAGAACGGGACCACGCTTTCGGGGTGTCCCCACTGAGCACTTTCCATGGGATGATCATAATCTGAATCAAAGCTCAGGATGATGCGGCTTAGGCTTTGTGGTTCCCCCCATCGGCATGTCACCGACGGGGCGGTATCTTGCGCATCCGCCACCCAGGCATTGGTCTTGAGGAATGGCCGTTCGTAACCGCTCAGCAACGACTCAGGCGTATAAGGGCGCAAAGGTGGCTCAAAAGCGACGGCAAGATTCTTTCCGCCCGGCCGGCGGGTTGGCAGCCAGAAATAGAACGAATCGATGCCAGAGCCCGGTGTGACCTCCTGCTTTGCACTTTTCGCAACAGCCTTGTTCATACCTCTGGCGACGGAGAGCACGCCCGTGACCCGCATATCTGAGAGAGCCACCGTGACCTTGTCATTGGGCATCAGGCAGACACATACATACTGGGCGGCATCGAGCTCAACCCCAAAATCAACGGTGACCGACTGGTTCTCACCAGCGGATATAGCAACTGTCTTTGTAGCCAGAAGTCGATCCGGTGTGTAGTTGCCCAACCGCTCCGACGCCCTGAGCTCAAACTCTATCGCGGTATCGCACGCGGCAGAAACCTTAAAGGTTGAGTTGGGAAACTGCCCGGCATCAGCCGGGAATAACATCGCACGTGGCTGATCAAGCGCAACGCACTCGCCGTTTGCGGGCAAAGCGTCGAGTGACATCGTGCTGGATGCCTCAATGGTGGCGGTCGCGCAAAGGTCATCCGGATCGTCCAGAACGACATGGGGGATAAACTGACCGCACCGAAGCAGTCGGGTTTGGAGCGTCGTCATTTCATCGAGTATGGCACGGGGCATCAGACCTTTCTCATGGCAGAGCGCAGTGGCCATACCCACCGCCTGTGCGCTATGTGCGGAGGTCATCATCACGCGGGTGGAGCCAAAGGCAATATGCGAGGCGCTGATGATGCGGCCCGCCAGGAATAGGTTGGGAACATCGCGACTGTACAGAGAGCGGTAGGGAATCTGGTAGACCCCGCGGCTGTGATACTGGTTGCAGGGCGATTTATCGCTATACACACCATCAGCCGGGTGCAGATCCACGGCCCAGCCGCCAAAGGAGACGGCATCGGTGTGGCGACGTTGCTCTACCACATCCTTCTGGCAGAGCATGGTGTCACCCTCAAAGCGGCGGCTTTCGCGTTTGCCGGGAATGTGTCCTACCCATTCGAGGGTTAGGTTTGCCACGTCGTCGAATTTGCCAGAGTTTTTGATGTGGTCCCACACTCCGTAGACCACCTTCCAGAGCTCGCTTTTGATTTCAGCGGTATCATGGATGGTGTCAAGCCGACCACCGTACTCAAACCACCAGAACAGACAGCCGTAATCCCGCGAGCCGATCTGATCGAATCGTGGGATCTTGGTGATGTCCTTGAGCGCAAAGTCAGGCGCGATATAGTCAACCGGTTTCCCGGCATCCTTAGTGTAAAAATAAATTGTATGGCCCAGCAGCTCTCCGTAATCGTTATCGGGTGCGAGAGGCTCGTCGAATTCATCGGCCTTCTCTGAGCCAATTCGGTAGCTGGCACCACTCAGGTACCCGAGTATTCCGTCGCCGGATGCATCGCAAAACAAGGGCGCGCTAACCTGGTAGAGCGTGCTATTCTGCGAATTGAACCCGCGGAGGGAGGTGATCGCGCCGGATGCCGATTTTTCGGCATCGAAGATGGCCGTGTCGAGCAGCAGGGTAATGTTGCTTTCAGCCCGGACCTTGTCGATCAGAAGTGCATCAAAAAAGAGCGGGTTGCCCTCCTTGTTGCGACGGAGGTTCTCAACGACAATCTCGTTGATGACGCCGCCTTCACGCGCCCAACGGTTATTGTTGCCCATGTGGGATGTCGCGCCAAGTGCCCAGAGACGGACTTCTGATGAGGCGTTGCCACCAAGCACAGGGCGATCCTGCACGAGGACGACCGTGACTCCTTCGCGTGCGGCCGTGATAGCCGCACATATACCGGCCAGTCCACCACCGACAATGGCTAGATCTGCCTGCAAAGAGAGTGTTTTCAGCTCTCTGGAGATTGTGGGTTCAGAAGTAATCATTAACAGGCCTTTTTTCTACGTTTGAGAACAATAATAAGCGCAATTCCACCGGAGATCAGCAACAGAATGGAGCCGAATCCACCCAAAAGTCCCTGATCCTTATCGGCAAGTGCCATCAAGGAGAACATCAGAGCGGCACAGGCAAGCAGGCATCCACTAACAATCATGGCTGGCATATCGCTTGCCACGTGGGTAACGCCACTGGTCTTGGTCTCAAGTGCCAACGCCTCCACCGTGTTCCAACCGTCTGCGGTTGAGGTTTTCAGGCGTTGCATAATAGCGAGGATAATAATTGGGACAATCACACCGATAACCAGATCAACCGTTTTGCCATTAGCGGCTATCATATCTGCGAGAGCCTGAGTGCTTTCATTCACCAACCAACCATTGGATCCAAGTCCCATCTTTACAATCACACCCAGAACAAAGCTGGCACTTGCCGTTACCCAGATAGCACTGATGGTTACCCGTTTACTAAACAATCCCCAGATGGTTGGTGCCAATAATGGTCCGACCATTAGGCTGGTAATAGATACAATCAGTTTCTCGGCCCCGCCCATATAGGGAATTGCCAGGGACACTCCCACTAAAATGGTGCCAAGAATAACAGTAAACACACGCCCAACCGTCATGAGATGTTTTTCCGAGGACTCAGGTTTAAACATTCTTCGATAAAACTCATCTGTTAGAACACCAGCAAACACGTTCAGCTGTGAGCTGACCATACTCGCCGTTGCCGAGAACATAGCAGCGACCATTAAACCAACCATTCCAACAGGCAGGACAGCACGACAGGCGAGAATATAGGCTTCTTTCGGATCAGCATTGGGATCAATCACGCGATAGATCATAGGTGGCAACAACCAGATCATTGGACTGACCAGATAGAGAATTCCAAACAGATAGGTACTTTTCTTTGCATCCCGTTCGTTGGGTACGCAGATAAACCGCTGGGCAAATGCCCACTCCGCACCAATCATAAAAAAGTGAATCAATACCCAGCATATCATAAAGAACCAGGTGTACTTATTTGTCGTCAGGGCAAAGAATCCTTCAGGTGCCTTCTCGATAAAACCGGAAATACCGCCAACTTTACCAAATGCCAGAGGAACAACAAACAGGACGGCTAGGTTTAAAACAATAAACTGCAACACGTCCGTCATCAGCACTGCCCAGAGTCCACCAGCCATAGTATAGATCACCACAATGCCGCCAAAGATGACGATCGCCCAACCAAGTGCCAGATTGCCTGTTGCCGGATCACACAATGGGTTGCCGACATCCAACGGCATCATCGCAACCAAAACGACCGAAAGAGAATAAAGCGACACGGCAACACCGACAATGCGAAAGGCCATCATCGCCCAGGTATAAAACTGAACCGCGGCCGCTCCGAAACGGAGCTCAATATACTGAGCCGGAGTTTTAACTCCCAACTGTTTCCAACGACCGGCAACAAAATAACCGATCAGGATCGCCGCGACCCCATAACAAAGGTTGATAACAACTGCAACAAGGCCATACTCATAGGCAATGCCACCCCAGACAACAAATGTCCCAGCCGAGAACATGGTCATAAACGCACTCAACCCCGATGTCCACCAGGGCGATTCACCACCCGCAGCAAACATGTCTTCTGAGTTCTTATTTTTAAACGACAGACAAACACCAACTAGGAAAATTCCAAGAAGGTATAAAGCTAAGACCACATAATCTACAGATTGCATATTGCTACTCGACTCTTCGGTCTCAGAAAATGCCTCAATCACCTGACCAAAGGAGAGTCAGACCTCGCATAAGACTTTGGTTTAATTGAGTTTTTATATTGGAATAATAGCACTACTATGCTTGTTTGTCAAAAGTCTTCACGTCTATTTTGGGAAGAACTCGAAAAAAGGTGCTGTCGCTTGGCGCTCAATATTTACCATCATCCTGCCGTTTACTTCCGAGTGCTTTAAGCAGGCGCTGTGTGAACTTTTGGGCTGATTTGGGGCCATCCATTGCGAGGGACTTTTCGGAAAGAGCACCTTCATTAACAGGAAACTGGAAACTTTCACTTAAAATGAACTTGAAATTTCAACATATTTAGTACATAATAACGTACATAAAAGGAGAAATAATATGCAAAGAATTGTTTTAGATCAAGATATTAAACCAATGTCAGAATTTCGTGCGCACACTGCTGCCTGCATTCAACAAGTTCAGAAGTCAAAAAGGCCAGTAGTAATTACTCAACATGGGAAAAGTGCCGCTGTTCTTATTGATGTTGCAGAATTTGAAGCTTTATCTCAGCGGTTGGAACTTCTCGAAGACATTGCGACTGGAGAATCCCAGATAGATATTGGTGCAGGTCTTTTGCATGAT
>Ga0307990_1000428_pt1 | contig 37883 bp, 27 predicted proteins | sample EllFjometagen129_FD_203168 | JGI IMG/M metagenome (GOLD analysis project Ga0307990, IMG submission 203168) | Marine microbial communities from Ellis Fjord, Antarctic Ocean - #129 | ecosystem: Environmental > Aquatic > Marine > Unclassified | place: Southern Ocean | collected 2014-10-08
CCATGCTGGAGGCCGCGGCGGAAGCCGCACGCGAATGCGACAACCCGCCCAAGCTGGTGGCGGTCACAACCCTGACCAGCCTCAGTCAGGACGATTTTAAAGATTTGGGAATCAACCGCACTGTTTCTGAACAGGCGCTGGCGCTGGGAGAACTGGCAATCAGTTCCGGCATTGACGGGCTGGTCACCAGCGCGCACGAAGCAGGCGCTCTGAGAGAACGCTTCCCGGACGCACTGCTGGTAACGCCGGGAATCCGGATGCCGGACGGAGATGTCGGCGATCAGAAACGGGTAGCCACACCGGCATTTGCTGTTGAGCAGGGCTCGACCCATCTGGTGGTAGGCCGTCCCATTGTTCAGGCGGCGGATCCCGCCGCGGCCACGGCCGCGATCCTTGCAGACATAAAAAACGCCCAGTCGTAAAACCGGGCGTTCTATAAACGGACTAGACGTTCGTTTATCTACCTTCAGACAGGGTCAGTTTCTTTCCAGAATCAATCCACTGCTGAAGAATAATTTTGCAGTACTTACTCTTGGAAATGTGCATCGATGTCGCACGTTTTTCGAGTTCATCCGCCATTTTCTTCGACATGTTGATACCAATCGTTTTGGTACCTTTTCCAATCGGGTTTGTTGCCATAATTGATCTCCTTTTAAAAGTTAAATAAAACATGAGGATCTCAGTCTTCTAGTCGTCAGTCAACAGAAAACTGTTCTACACACCTTTTACCAACCCCCCCTTTGTTAGCGGAACTATACCTTATTTTTCAAATAACCGCAAATATAAATACAGAAAAATCTTAAAGATAAAAGTAAGGTTAGTCCTTATTAGTAGCGATAGTGCTCCGGCTTAAACGGGCCCTTCTGCGGAATCCCCAGATACTTGGCCTGATTGCGGGTCAGCGCATCCAACTTGGCGCCGAGACGGCCGAGGTGCAGCGCGGCAACCTCCTCGTCGAGGTGCTTCGGCAACACATACACACCGATCGGATACTGATTGTTCGTGCCATGCTTCTGCCAGATTTCCATCTGCGCCAATACTTGGTTGGTGAAACTGTTAGACATCACAAAGCTGGGGTGCCCGGTCGCACAACCGAGATTGACCAGACGGCCTTCTGCTAGCAGCAGGATACTGTTTCCTTTCGGGAACGTGATTTTGTCGACCTGCGGCTTAATGTTCATCCACTTATACTTGCGAATCTTCTCCACCTGAATTTCGGAATCAAAATGACCGATATTGCAAACAATCGCCTGATTTTTCATCTGCTTCATGTGGCGCTCCGTAATCACGTCGCAGCACCCGGTGGTGGTCACAAACACATCGCCCAGCTTACAAGCCTCGTCCATCGGCATCACCTCAAACCCGGCCATCGTGGCCTGCAGGGCGCAGATCGGATCAATTTCGGTAACAATGATGCGGGCGTTCTGGCCCAGCAATGACTGTGCGGAACCTTTACCGACATCGCCGTATCCGGCGACAACCGCGACTTTTCCGGAGAGCATCACATCGGTCGCGCGCATAATGGCGTCGACCAGTGAGTGGCGGCAGCCGTACACATTGTCGAACTTCGACTTGGTCACTGAATCATTCACATTGATTGCCGGGAACAGCAACTCGCCCTTTTCAGCCAGCTGGTATAAACGGTGCACACCGGTGGTCGTCTCCTCGGTTACGCCACGGATTTCTTTGGCGATGCGCGAGAAGCGGGTCGGGTCTTTTTTGATCGCCTTTTTCAGCTGCGCATAGAAAACCGCCTCTTCCGGGCTGCCGGGCTTGCGGTCGAGAACAGATGGATCTTTTTCCGCCTGTACGCCGACCTGCACAAACATCGTCGCATCACCGCCGTCATCCAAAATCATGTTCGGACCTTTGCCGTTGCCCCAGTCCAGAATCTTATCGGTGTACTCCCAGTACTCCTCTAGCGTCTCGCCCTTCACGGCGAACACCGGCGTGCCGGTTTTTGCAATCGCTGCGGCGGCGTGGTCCTGCGTCGAATAAATATTACAGCTCGCCCAACGCACCTTCGCGCCGAGAATCTGAAGCGTTTCAATCAGCATGGCGGTTTGAATCGTCATATGCAGCGACCCGGCAATCCGCGTACCTTTGAGCGGCTTTTCGGTGCCGTACTTCTCGCGCAGCGCCATCAGCCCCGGCATTTCATGCTCCGCCAGCTGCATCTCCTTACGGCCGAACGGCGCGAGGGAAAGATCCTGAACAATATAATCAATTTTCTTTGTTTTCTTTGTTTTCTTTGTTTTCTTCTTCGGGGTCGCCATATCAATTTGCTCCATTTTTCTTTTATTTTTCAGCAACAATCATCAGCACCGAAAAGGCCGGCTCCGGCCCTTCCAATGATTGGAAAATTTTAATCTTCAGGCCGGCGTCCTTCAGCCAGCCCTTCAGCTCTTTCTCATCAAAACCGAGCCACTGGTCGGCCCATTCATCGCGCACCCACTCCTGATCGTGCCGTGACAGGTCGAGCAGGATCATCTGTCCGCCGGGCTTCAAAATCCGCGCCGCCTCTTTGAGCGCCTTGCCGGGACGGGTGGCATGGTGTAGCACCTGAGAAATAAACACTGCGTCTTCACTGTTTGCTTTGAGCGGCAGCTTTTCCAGATCGCCCTTCCCAACCACCACGCGGCCAGCCACGCCGGCCTCCGCCGAGCGCTCCTGCACCACGCGCAGCATCTGAGCAGACAAATCGATCGCGGTCACCCGCTTGACAAACCGCGCCAGCAGCAACGTCAAATCGCCTTCGCCGCAGCCAATATCCGCCACATTTTTTCCACTAAACCCCGCGGCGAGCGCCGCGGCCATTCCGCGCCAGCCGCCGCCCGGCTCCGTGAGCGATCCATATCGGCCGGCGATTTCGTCAAAAAACTTCGTGCTCTCCTTACGGCGCAGCTCGAGCGCTTTATCGACTGCGGCGCGGTCGCGGCTGGCGCCGCGCAGCTCGGCCAGCTTTTCGCTGAGTAGCTGCGCAAAAGAGGCATCCTGAAAAACGGGACCGCGGCGGTAATAAACAGAGGTTCCTTCGCGACGGGTTTCGAGCAGACCGCTGTCGCGTAGCGGTTTCAAGTGGCGGCTCACCGACGACTGCGGCATTTTGAGAGCCGTCACGATCTCGGCCACAGAAAGCTCCGCGATTTCCACCGCGCGCAGAATCCGTAAGCGGGCCTCGTCGCCCAGCGCCTTAAATACATCGAGAAGATTGTCCATAGTCCATTTATCCGCTTTTTCGGATAAAAGGATATTTAGTCTGTCAAATCAAGAAATTTCGAGCAATTGCGTTGAGGCACAGCGCGTGCTTCTTCGCTAACGCTTCGGCGAAACAAGGGATGAGGCAAGGGCTGAACTTTTCCAAGCATTGGAAAAAGGCCGACCTTTCGGCCCCCTCCGAGTAAAAACAAAAGCCCGGTTTCCAAACATTGAAACACGGGCTTTTAACGATTCGGGCGTCGAAGCTTATTATTTACTCTTCTTCGGCACGACCATCATAAAGATGTTGCGACCCTGCAGGCGCGGAGCCTGCTCAACGGTCGCCACTTCAGCAACGTCGGCGGTCAAACGCTTCATCAGCTCGAAGCCGAGCTCGCGGTGAGCGTTTTCACGGCCGCGGAACATCAGAGAAAACTTGACGCGGTTTCCTTCTGCCAAAAATTCAAAAGCATGGCGCAGTTTGGTGTCGTAATCGTGGTCGCCCACGTTGACGTGGAACTTCACCTCTTTGAGCTTTACGATCACCTGTCGCTTCTTCTGCTCTTTTTTCTTTTTGTCCTGCTCATACTTAAACTTGCCGTGGTCCATGATGCGACAAACCGGGGGTTTGGAGGTGGCGTTGATTTCAACGAGGTCGAGCCCCGTTTCATGAGCGCGCACCAGCGCATCGCGTGTGCGGATGATCCCAAGCGCTTCTCCGTCTTCGTCGATACAACGAATCTCCGGAACGCGGATCATATTGTTCATTCTCGGGCCCATATGACGCGGTGAACGGCCCCTGCCTTGATAATTCGGATTAGCGATGATTTCCCCCTGGGTTCTTTCTGATCAATTACGCCTTAGTTTGCACAGCGTTTTTTATTTTTCCAACAAATTCATCAAGTGTCATGGTGCTTTGTTCACCAGCCCGGTCGCGCACGGCGAGCGTGCCATCCTCAATTTCTTTGCGTCCAAGCACAAGCATGTAGGGAACTTTGTCGCCCTGAGCATTGCGGATCTTCGCGCCAATCTTGGCATCCTTGTGGTCTACCGTGACGCGGATGTCCTGTTTGCGAAGCGCGGCGGCGATGTCATCGGCGGCTTCGATCTGATCCTCGGAAAGCGGCAGCACACGCACCTGCTCAGGCGCAAGCCAAAGCGGGAATGCGCCAGCGTAGTGTTCCACCAGAATGCCGAAGAAGCGCTCAATACTGCCGAACAGCGCGCGATGCACCATGTACGGGCGGTGCTTTTCGCCGTCTTCGCCGATGTAGCTAAGGTCGAAACGCTCCGGCAGGTTAAAGTCGAACTGAATGGTGCTCATCTGCCACTCGCGGCCGATCGCGTCTTTAATCTTGAGGTCGATTTTTGGGCCGTAGAAGGCTCCGCCGCCTTCGTCCACTTCGTAGGGAATGCCTTCGGCGTCGAGCGCGGCCTTGAGCGAAATGGTGGCCTGATCCCAGCGTTCCGGCTCGCCAACCGCTTTTTCAGGGCGAGTGGAGAGGTAGGCGGTAATCTTTTCGAACCCGAATATTTTCCAGATTTCGTTCGAAAAACGGATCACTTCGACCACTTCGCCTTCAATCTGATCCGGTGTACAGAAGATATGAGCATCGTCCTGAGTAAAGCCGCGGACACGCAGCAGCCCGTGGAGCACGCCCGCTTTTTCGTAGCGGTAAACCGTGCCCAGCTCAGCCCAGCGCAACGGCAACTCGCGGTACGACCGAAGACCGGTCTTGTAAATATTGATGTGAAATGGGCAGTTCATCGGGCGGACGTAATAATCCGACTTATCAATTTCCATCGGCGCGTACATGCCTTCGGCGTAGAAGTCGAGATGCCCGGAGGTTTCCCACAAGTTGGCTTTACCCACATGCGGGGTGTAGAGAAGCTCATACCCGTTGCGGAAATGTTCCTGGCGCCAAAACTCTTCGATGATCGAACGGATGCGCGCGCCCTTCGGATGCCAGTGAATGAGGCCGGGGCCCACTTCGTTGTGGATGCTGAACAGATCGAGCTCGGTGCCGAGCTTGCGGTGGTCGCGCTTTTTGGCCTCTTCAACCTGCTTGAGATAGAGCTTGAGCTGTTTGTCGTTGGTAAACGCCGTTCCGTTCAGGCGCTGTAGCATCGGATTGGTTTCTTTGCCGCGGTAGTAGGAGCCAGCCACGCTCAGAATCTTGAAGGCGCGGATTTTTCCGGTGCTTTCCACGTGCGGGCCCCGGCAGAGATCGAAAAAGTCGCCGCAGGTATAGAAACTGATCGCCTCGCCTTCCGGAATATCCGCCAAGCGTTCGAGTTTATACTTCTGGCCTTCGAGCATCTTCACTGCCTCGACGCGGCTCACTTCGATGCGTTCGAACGGAAGATCCTCCTTCACGATCGCCTTCATCTCCGCTTCGATCTTCTCAAAGTCCTCCGGCGTGATGCGTTCGGGCAGATCAAAATCATAGTAAAAGCCGTCGTCGACCGAGGGGCCGATGTCGAGTTGAACATGATCGAAGACCCGACAAACAGCGGCGGCCATTACATGAGCCGTCGAGTGGCGGAGCGTTTCTATTTCAATTTCATTTTTCATAAGAGCCGCAGACTATACGTTTGCCGTGTTTCTCTGTCAATCAGAGCCCCGCCCTCATTGCGTTTTCCAAGGATTGGAAAATTCACCGGATCTTTTTTCCAAGGGTTGTAAAACCCCTCAGTTGCAGGCCTCCATGCCTAGGAACCTTGCGCCCGTCAAGGCGGGGCAAAATCTCCCATCCTTTGGATTTGCCCGATCGGCCGGAACTCCGTATGGTGTCGAGTCATTTTTACGAAGGAGAACGCCATGGCTTTAACCGAAGAACAACTACTCACTCACCTCGAAGCGGAAACCGTCCCCGTAGAGAATCTTCTCGAACAGTTCGACGCCCTCGTTGCCGACGGCAAAGAAGTCCGCGCCCTCGAATGGGCTGAACTGCTCAAAGACAACATGGTAGATCGCAAAATGCTCAACGAAGCGGTAGCGGCCTACGAATGGACCGCTCTCAAAAAAGGCACCTCACCGGCCATTGCGCAAAAAGAGCTGTTGCACATTCTCAGTGCCAGCCGCAAAGAGCAGAAGTTCATCCCCCCTGCATTCGAGAAAGCCTCTTCCGTTGAAGAGGCTTTTTTGCGCCTGCGCCACCTGCGCGCAATGAAGCGCGGCATGCTTTGCTATAACGAAACATGGGGCTTTGGCATCGTCGAGCGCGTGGATCCCTTCTATCAGAAGGTTGAAATTGAATTTGAAAAGAAAGGCGACCACGAGTTCGCCTTCTCCTACGCCGCCGACGCACTCGACGTGCTGACCAACGACCACTTGCTAGCCATCCGCCATAATGATCCCGAAAAGTTCGCCGAAATGCTCAAAAAGGAGCCGGGCGAAATCGTGCGCATCACCCTGCGCAGCTACGGCAAACTCTCCGTCACCACTCTCGAAGAGCATTTCGTGCCGGATCTTATGGACGAAGCGGGCTGGAAAAAATTCTGGTCCGCCGCGCGTAAGGATCTCAAAAACGATCCGCTCATCGACATCCCCACCAAACGCACGGCGCCAATCCGCGTCCGCCGCAAAGCCAAGGCCTACGATGAAGATTGGTTCGCCAAACTCAAAACGAATAGCGATGTGCCCGCCCTCTTTAAAAAGTTCGAAGAAATCCTAACGCAAAAAATCGACCCGCTCGAAGACTACATGAGCGATGCCATTTCCGACCGCCTAGCCTTCGCCGTAAAAGGCGGACAGCTCAATCAGCCCGGCTGGATCGCGCAAGCGCTTGTCTACGCCGAACAAATTAACGTTGAGCCCGCCGGAGTCGACTGCGCCGCCGAGCTAACCAAGCTGGCCGAACGCAACGACCTGGCCGCCCTGCTCGAAGAACTCCCGGCCCGCTTTATGCAGGCCTTCATCAACCGCCTGTTCGACGGCTCCGGAACCGCCCGCGGCTTCTTGCTGCGCCGTCTGCCGGAATTCGGCACCACCGCGCTCAACGAAACCATTGAGGCCCTCATCCGTAACGGAGCCGAAGACGATCTGCGCGAGCAAATCCTCGGCACGGTCCGCATCCGAAAATGCAGTCCGGCGCTCCTCCTCTGGATTCTTCGCCACAAAGAGCGCGCCGCTGCATGGAGCATAAGCAACACCGCCGACCTCGCTCTGCAGACCATCGAACTGATCGAACAGGATCACGGGGGCGGTGCCCTGCGCGCCCAGAACCAACTTCGCGAGCAGATCGAAAGCGTCAGCTCGCTCAAAACCATCCTGGCCGCCATGACCGACTCGCAAAAACGCGACTTCATGCGTCGTATCAGTGAGTCCCCCGCTTGGAGCAAACTTGACCGCCAGAGCCTGCAGGCCAAAATCATTAAAATTTCTCCCGACCTGCACGAAGTGGTTCTCAAGAAAACCGCCAGCACACCGAAAGAAGAGAAAAAACCGCGCATCACCTCCGAGCGCAGCTACCAAACCCGCAAAGATCAGTTCGAGGATATCGTCCGAAAACAAATCCCCGAAAACTCCAAAGAGATCGAACTGGCCCGCAGCCATGGCGACCTGCGCGAAAATGCCGAATTCAAATATGCCAAGGAACGCCAGCGCCTGCTCGGCCTGCAAGCTGAAGAACTGCAAACCGCACTCGATACCGTCAGGCCGACCGACTTCACCGGGTTCCCGTTCGACGTCGCCGGCATCGCCACCGGTGTGGAACTCGCCTATGCCGACGGCACCCGCGAGACCTACTACATCCTCGGCGAGTGGGATCAGGACGAAGAACTGCACGTCATCTCCAGCGAAGCCGGCATGGCCAAGGCGCTCAGCGGCGCCAAAGCTGATGATCAAATCATGGCGCCGACCGCCAGCGGAACCGACACCCAAGTGACCGTCGTCGCCGTCAACCCCCTGCCCGACCACATCAAAGCGTGGGTTAAAGGATAGTCGCCCGCTGGGCGACGGGTATTCGTTATTTGTAAACGCGGTGTCTCAAGGATCCTCAAAATTTCGGGGCCCACCGCGTTTATCTTTGCCGAGCTGAACGCAATGAGGATATCGCGTCTGCATTTCCAATGTTTGGAAAATTAAACAAGCCCCAGCTCCAAGATTTGCCTGTCCTGAGCCCGTCGAAGGGGAAGCACTCAACATATCATACCTTTAAAGGTATGATATTTCCCCAGACTCTGGGAAAAACGGCGACACGGCATCCATCGTGGCGAGACCTGCGCTAATACGTGGGTTAAAGGATGAGAACACAGAATAAGATTATGAGTAAAATCAGGATCTCCACGTCCTCTTAATCCTAATCTGCCTGTACGCCCTGCGTGGTCACATTCAGAGCATAGACCGGATAATCTCCAAATGTGCTCGTCGGTGCTGCCGACCCAAGGCCGATGGCGCAGTCGCCGAGGCCGGATCCAGAGATTTTGGCCGGAACGTTTAGGCCTTTAAAAATGGAGGTGATTCCCGCGAGCGCGGCGTTGCACAGCCCCATCTCCTCCATCAGTTTTTGATTTTCAATCAAAATGCGGCCGAAGTCCGCTGGAGGGACGGCGGCCTCGCCGTCCGCGGGCACCGAGGCCGGTGCCCCTCCAAAAATTTGTATTGCTTCGCCGACGCTGGCGTCCATGCGGTCGAAGATTTTTTCAAAATAGTCCGGATTCAGCGCGCGCTTTTCTTCGAGATGATGGATCACATCAACCGTTTTCATTTTGGAGCCGGAATAGACCGCCGTCAGCGGGAACTCTTCGCACATCGGTGAAATTTCAAGCGGATCCGCGCGATAGGCAACCACGCCTCCAAATACACTCGCCGCCACGTCTGCTCCGGAGCCGCGGCCCTGCACCCGGTGAATCGTCGCCAAAGATCGCTTAAACAAATCCATTAAAGGTAGGGATCGCTCTCCGAGCGGTCCACGGACGGCTGGGACAGCCGTCCCTACCAACCCCATCAATGCGGCATGGGTGGCAACGGTGACGGCGGCGGATGAGCCAAAGCCGATGTCGCTAGAAAAGTCGGATGTGATTTTGAGCTCAACCCCTTGCTCCAACGGGTACTGCCGGACCGCATCGAGAACAAAACGAAAGTCGGAGTGGTCCTTGAGTTCATTCAGCGGTGACTCATAGGCTCCAAGGTCTGAAACGATCCTTAGGATCGGTTTGGGAAGTTGAGAGAGCGAAGCTGTAATTCTTTTGTCGATGGCGCACACCAGCGCGCGTCGCCCGTGCAGTACCGCATGTTCACCGAGCAGCATCAAAGAGCCCGGTGCGGATGCTGTGGCAGAAGATAGAGATTCGTTCATGGACTTACTAAATCAAGTTTTCCCACGAATCATAAAAAGTCTCCATTCGTGGGCGGTTTAAACAATCCTTGTTCCCAGCGGGTCGCCGCGGACAGGCGAAACGGTGTAGCCGTATTTTTTTGCGAGTTCAGCCGGTATGAAGTCGGCCAGCACCAGAACGACGCCGCCCTTGTCGCCATGGGTCGATCCCGCGCCGCAGATTTTGGCTGCGCCGCCCGCGGCCTCCATGTCGGAAACAAACCGCTGCACTTTTTCGGGCACCACGCCGATGCGACAGAGCAAGCGATGGTTTTCGCGCAGGAGCAAACGCATCACGGCGGCATTGTTTTCGCGCACAGCCTGTTCAACCTCACGGGTCACCGATTCAAAATCGTTCCAGATCATGTCGTTTTCAAACTTCTCTTTCACCTGCACGACACATTCGCCGGTGGTGGTTTCCGGTGTGCCGGTTTCAACGAGATACATTTGCATACGCGGAAGTGGGATGGATTTTGCCTCGCCATTTTCGAAGGCGGCGCAACCGCCGTAGAGCGAAATATAGGAGTCGACCCCGCTGGGATGACCGTGCTGAAGCTTTTCAGCCTCCATGCTGAACTCGTAATACCACTCGGGTTTAAAATCCACGCGCAGGTAGTGGCCGAGCGCGCGCAGTTCGCTGAGCACGGATGCGGCGGACGACCCCATTCCGCTTCCAAGCGGAAGGTTGGATTTCAGCCTGATGACGATTCCGCTGTCGAGCGAACGGTGCAACCCGTCGAGCAGTGTGATAAATCCGAACTTGAACAGATCCGCCGGCTTCGTCAGCACATCGCGAATGCCGAGCTGGCCGTCTAAAAACAGGTGATAGTTGGTTGCCGCGCGGCGTTTAAAATCCTGCAGAGCCAGCAAGGTGAATGAATCGCGCTCCTCCACATCCGGCAGGTCAAAGGAGATCCGACCGTCATCCGACTCCTCAATCGTGGCGACCACACTGCGGTCGATCGCCATCGCCACCGCGGGGCGGTTATACACCACGGAGTGCTCGCCGCTGAGGATCAGTTTGCCTGGAGAAATTGCCTTCATTCGTTCTGTATTTAACCATCTTGCGCTTGAAGATACAACTTCTTGAAATAACACAAACTGCTCAGCCGCCGTCTAGTTATCTGTTACAGGTTAATCGTTATCCGTCTCCATCCCCAATAACGGATAACGAATAACCAATAACTCTACGAGCGGCTATACCCGCTCGTAAATCCGCTTATGGCTCTCCATACCGGCAAAACGAAACGGGCCGGTGCGGTACTGCGGGAAGACGTGCTCGCCCCCATCCGTCGGAATGCCGTAATGATAAATATCCTCGTACTGCTGGAAGGTGAGCTCCACCCGTTCGCTCAAAAGGGTCTGATGCTCATCGGTCAGCAGCGCGTCGCGGTAACCCGGCCGAACCACTCCGCTAAAAAACTCGCCGACGCAACCAGAGCCGTAGCTGTAGAGGCCGATCCGCTTACCGCTCAGATCCTCCGCCGCGTTGTCGAGTAGCGACGTGATGCCGACATAAAGTGACGCCGTATAGCAGTTGCCCGCCTCGCGGCTGTAGATCAGCGACTCGCCAATGACTTTTTCGAGATCCTCATCGGAAATGCCGCGCGCCAGTTTCTGATGCGCTTTGGCCGCCATGCGGGTGAAGGGAATGTGGTAACAAAATCGGGCAAAGTCATCGAGCGAGCGTCCACTCTCTTCGGCATACTGCTTCCATGCCGCCTTCAGAGCTTTGATATAAATCAGCATCGAATACTTGCCGTTCACCTGCGCCTCGGACAAATAGTTGGGCCGCCAGAAATCCATCACGTCATCGGCATAGAACCCAGCTTCCGGGTCAATGCTCAGCACACGGGGATCGGCAGAAATCGTGAAGGCCACCGCGCCGCACCCCTGAGTCGACTCACCGGGGCTGCCCAGCTCGTAGCGGGCGATGTCGGAGGCGATCACCAGCACCTTGCTCTTCGGCCTCATCGCCACCAGCCCCATCGCCATGCGTAGCGCGGCGGTCGCGCTATAGCAGGCTTGTTTGAGCTCGACCACCCGGCAGCGTTCCGGCAGCCCGAGCAATCCATGCACAAACATTCCGGCAGCCTTCGATTGGTCGACCCCGCTCTCGGTGGCAAACAGCAGGGTTTCCACGCCGTCGAGCGCACCGCGCTCTTTCAGTTGAACCGCCGCGCTCGCGGCCATCGTTACCACATCCTCGTCCGGCGGCGGAATGCCCATCGTACTCTGACCGATTCCGATCACATATTTATCCGGATCCACGCCGCGCGCCTCCGCCAGCGTTCTCAGATCGAGAAAATACTGCGAGGTATAAAAACTGATTTGATCGATGCCAATGTTCATGATGAAAGAAGTAGCCCTTTATTGCCTTTTAACTGTTCAATATTTTGCACGCCCATCAGGAACATGGCGGTGACAAATTCTCTTTTAATGCGCTGAATGACTGTACGCGCTGCATCGGCCGATTCCATGGCCGGTGTGAGCAGCGGGCGGGCCATGCCGCACAGCGATGCGCCGAGAACCATTGCCTTGGCCAGTTCAATTCCGGTGCGGATACCCCCTGATGCGATCAGCGTGACATCTAAATCTGAAAGGGCGCGCAGTGCCTCCGGCGTCGGAATGCCCCAGTCCTGGAAGCACTCGCCCAGAGCGGCATCTTCACTGCGGGCGGATTCGATGCGGCTCCACGACGTGCCGCCCGCGCCTGCGACGTCGATGATCTTGACGCCTGCCGCAATCAGCTTTTCCGCATCGACTCGCGAAATGCCCGCGCCGACCTCTTTCACAATCACCGGTTTTTCCAACCCTTGGACAGTTTCGCCGATTTTTTTCCAAAGGTTGGAAAAATCGGTATCACCCTCCGGCTGAACCGCCTCTTGTAGCGGATTGAGGTGCAAAATCAGTGCATCGGCTTTCAACACATCCATGGCCGACTGAACCTGTTCGATCGTCATGCCGGTTTTGAGCTGCACCGCGCCCAAATTGGCGAACAGCAGCGCATTCGGGGCAACACCGCGCAAATCAAAACTGGCGGCAGCGCTTGGATCGCTGAGCATCACACGCTGTGAGCCAACGCCCATCGCCACGCCTTCCGCTTCGGCGGCCGCAGCGAGGTTTTTGTTGATGGTTTCAAGCTCCGCGCCCGACCCGCCGGTCATCGAGGAAATTAAAAACGGAAAGCTGAGCTTTTTCCCGAGGAATTCAATGGATGGGTCCACATCCGCCAGATTGATCTCCGGCAACGCGCGATGCGTTAGACGGATATCATCGAAGTAAAATTTGCGGCGATCCATGGAGTCGTCCTTGGCGACAATCTCCACATGCTCCGTTTTTCGTTTTTCAAGCTGGCTCATAATTTACTCCGGTAGGATTGGGTGATTCGGCCTTAATTCACGAAAAAATTCACCACAAGGGATACAGAGTACTCCATCCATATGCATTTTAACTTTCCCTCGATAAAGGAGAGCTACTTTACTCTCAGGATAATCCTTTTGGAAAGTTTTCAACCCCCGAATATCCTTTCGGGTTATCTTCTGACCATTCTTTACCTCTACGGCACAAAACTGAGATTCTCCATACACTACAAAATCGACCTCTGTCCCAGACTGCGTCCGCCAAAAGAATAACTCGGTAGATTCCTCAGAATAATCAACCCATGCTCGGAGATGCTGAAAAACTAACCCCTCTAATGCTCCGCCATCAATTTCTTCCGGGCGATCCAAAGGCCCTCTGGGTCGTATAGATCGAAAAACCCCAGCATCAAAATAATAAAACTTAGACTGCTTAATTAAAATGCGCTTCGCGCGCTTGGAAAACACCGGCAGACGACACCCCAGCAAAAGATCCTCCATAATGGAGATATACCCCTCCACGGTTTTTCGACTCACTTCACACTCCCGAGCCACCTCCGACACCGTCAGCAGGGATCCATGCGAAAAACTGAGCGCCTCCAAAAAACGGGTAAAATTCCCGATGTTGCGAACAAGCCCTTCAGCAACAACCTCTTCTCGCAGATAAAGCGACACATAGGCCGCCAGCGTTCTGGCAGGATCATCCGCATCCAGCACCAGCGGCACCATTCCTTTTAACAACGCTTCCTCTAGAGAAAAATCAGCCCCCAGTTCAGCTGCCATAAACGGATGGGCCGAGGAAAGAACCGCGCGGCCAGCCAGTAGATCCATTCCGCTACGCTTCAACTTCCTAGCGCTTGACCCCGTCAAAATAAACCGTCTCTTATTCTTTTCAATTTGTTGGTGCACAATCGACAGCAACTCCGGCACCTTTTGGATTTCATCGATAACCACGGTCGACGCATCCGGGTTCCCGGCAAGCAGATCGTTCAAGCGCTCCGGATAAGCCTGAAAACTTCTGCACAGGTCGGGCTCCAGCAAATCAACCGTTAAAGCATCGGGGCTATTTTGTGCCAGCCATGTGGATTTACCGGTTCCGCGCGGACCAAACAGAAAAAAGCTCTGCGCGGGTTCTACAATATAGCGGCTCTTGTTGTTCATGACCGAACCCTGTCATCAAAAAGACTAATGTCAACTGGAAAAAGGGAGTTGTTTCGCCATATTTGGCTTAAAAATGGCGGAGGAGGTGTGGGATTATGTTGTTTTTGCGACAATCTCCACATGCTCCGTTTTACGTTTTTCAAGCTGGCTCATAATTTTTTAACCACGCTGAAAGCGTAGCGATAAATAATTTTTGTATCCAAAAATAGTGACCGGCAAGGAACGGTTCATAGACACGAATAGACACGAATTAATCAAACCTCTGCAACTCTGTTTTCCAAAAGTTGCCATTCCACTTCGTTTCATTGCCGTCGCGATAGCGCCAGCCTCTCTTCCTATGGTCGAGTAGAACCTTCCCATTCATTGGAAAAATATTGATTTTAAAATCCCTTCTCCAACTCAAACTTATCACTGCTCTTTTGGCATTGGTGTAGCGAGACTTTCGCCTCCCTTAACTTTGTCAAAACCTTGTCTCGAGCATCAAGTTCCTTAAATCTATCAATAGCCCCATTTCCCCCAAAAACTCTCATGATCTCTTGTTGGTTGTCCGTTTTGATCCAATCGAGCACTCTGTTCTTTTGAATTTTAAAAAATTCGTCTTGTAGCTTTTTACTCTCCACGAAAGCAAAATTATCTCTAATTTCACCACAGAAAAAACTGTGTATAAAATCTCTCATCGCTGATTCGTCCAGTCTCATGCCTATATAAACCGCATCAATCTTCAACCAGTTTTTGCAAACAACACTGTCGCGCTTGCAATCCTTGGAAGGAGCAATATACCGCCATTCCTTTTCGTAAAGCCAATCTACCGATTTAGTCAAAAGAAGGGTTCTTAAGGCGTCTGGATTGTCATTCTCAACATCTTCTCCTTTGAGTTCCGGATAATGCGTCGTGTAACGGACCGGTTCCAATATGTGTCCGAGGGGTAAAGTAGATAGATCGAGGCTAAGTTTTATACAAATCCCGTTGTGACCGAGACAATAATGCGACCACATAAGGCGAGAGTCCCAGCTCTCTGACATACAAAACATTCGGTATTGTTCGGACTTTCTTGCGCGCGCTTTTTTAACTGCCAAAAAACAGTCTTCTGAACTTCCAGTTCTTGCGCAAATTCGATCGCTAATGGATCCACTGCTACTCAACCGCTCTCTAGCCGCCACCTCAGTAAGATCATCATGGTTAAAATCCAATGCTGAATCGAACGGATCGTTGAATTTAAAAGGATTTGAAAGCAGAAGCTTCCCATCTAATAAACTCATCACTCGCTTCCGGCTGAAATCGCTCTCTAAATGTGTGTAAAAATATAGATCCATTCGGATTCGTGCTCATTCGTGTGATTCGTGGGCTATTCTTAACCTCGCTCCAGTCTGCGGTGGGCGTCCATCAGCTCGCCGGGGTTGGTGAGCGCGGCCATCAGCGAGAGCTCGCCGCAAAGGACGGAGGCGGCGCAGATAAGGGCGAGGCGGCGGGCGTTGGCGCCCGACTCGCGTTCTTCGCGGCAACCGAGCTTGGTGAGCACCTCTTCAACAAAAGGAAGTCCTTTGCCGTTGCCGACGGTGCCGACAATCAGATTGGGAAGGGTGACGGAAAACCAGAGGTCGCCGTTGCGAACCTCGGCTAGCGTGACGCCCTGCGAGCCTTCGATGATATTGGCGGCGTCCTGCCCGGTGGCGAGATAGAAGGCCAGCAGCATGTTGGCGTAGTGCGCATTGGCGGAGCGTAAACCGCCGGCCAGCATGGTGCCGATCAGGTTTTTGCGAATGTTGAGCTGTACGATTTTTTCCGAGGTACTCTTCAAATATTTGCGGACCAGTTTTCCCGGGATGGTCAGCTCGGCCACCACATATTTTCCGCGGCCAAGGATCCCGTTGACGCCGGTGGCCTTTTTGTCGGAGCAGTAGTTCGCGGAGAGTGATTCGTATTTTAGCTCGGGGCACATTTCAAGAATGTGGTTCATCAACGCTTCGCTGGCCTGCGTAGCCATGTTGTGCCCCGAGGCATCACCCGTGGTAAATTCAAATCGAATGAAGAGTAGGTTGCCCGCAATCTGCGAATGCATGTCGATCAGCTTGGCGAAGCGGCTGGTGGTCTCGACCACTTTTTCAAGTGTTGCCTGCCCTGAGCCGCGTCGAAGGGGAAATTCGGCTTTAATTTTTTCCAAACATTGGAAAGCCACAATCGCGTCCGGTGCTTCAAACAGAACGGAGCGGCTCATGCGTTCATCGATGACAACCGCTTTGATGCCGCCGGAAGCGGTCGCGACACGCGCGCCGCGGTTGACCGTGGCAAAGACGGGGGCTTCATAAGTCGCCAGCGGCAGTTCGGTTTCAACATCAATTTCCGGCCCGGTGATTTTGACCGGCCCGACCCACTGCAACGGCACATTGGCGAATTGTTCTTTCATAAGAAGGTTTTTTAGACTGTTCCGCGATAAAGCGAAAGATTTTTCGGGCTCCTCTATCCCGATAGTCCGTGCTAGAATTCCAACGTGTTTTCTAAATTCAAACAACCGGCGCTTCTGGCTCTAGCGATATTTCTCCCGCTCTGCGGGTTCGCCGGCCTGTTCAATATTGGCGTCGCCTTCGATGCCGAAATGAATGATGAATATAAAAGTGCATTCACCGACGCCGTAACCTTCTGGGAATCGAAAATTACCGGGTACCGCGTCAATGGATTGAACGGCATCACGATCAACGCTGAAGTCAGCTATATTGACGGCGTGTACGGTGTTCTCGGCTCTGCCGGACCAACCAATGTTGCCTTCGGCACGGTTCTGTTAGATGGAGACGCTGAGGTGTCGCGCGTCTGTTATTCGACCCAGGGCCGCATGACGTTTGATTCCGCCGATGTGGACATGATGATCAACAACGGCTCCTGGGGAGAAGTAATCCGCCATGAAATGGCCCACGTCATCGGTTTCGGAGCCCTGTGGGGCATTGACCTTTTCGGCAACGGGATCCTCTATAATGATTTTTATGATGCGGGCAGTGGAGAATACACCGGCGCAGCCGGCCTCGCGGCGTATCAGGCGGAATTCGATCCCGACGCCACCTTTGTCCCGGTGGAACTCGAAGGAGGAACGGGAACCGCAGACGGGCACTGGGATGAAGTATACGGCGGAGCCAGCCTGACCGGCATTGCAACCCTCTCCGGTGATGACATGGCCAATGAACTGATGACCGGCTGGTTGACCCCCCCAACCTTCCTAAGCGATACCACACTGGGCCAGTTCTACGATCTCGGCTACACGGTCGTCCCCGAACCGTCCAGCATCATGCTGATGGCCAGCATCTCTCTGGCCACCCTCTGGATTCGCCGGCGCTACAGCTATATGGTCTGAAGCGTCTTATCCACCGCGCATAGCCGCGTCACCTTCCGACGCCTTGCATCTGCACCAAACTTTGTCGCGCAAATCACTGTGAGGCTGTATTTTTAAATCATTGGAAGCCGCGGAAGCCACACCTTTCCCAAGGTTCGAAATTCTTGGTAGGGACGGCTGTCCCAGCCGTCCACGGCGCGCTCGGAGAGCACGCCCTACCCCGAAACTTTTCCAATGGTTGGAAAAATAAACACGTGAAGGCTCGGCCTTCTTCAGCCATTGGACGCCGCGGAGGCCTTTCACACTATCCTTTTTCCAGAGCTTGGAAAACCGGTTGAATCCGATACAGTCAGCACAATGTTGCAGGAGGAAATGTGAATCATTCATGGGTTGAGGTCAATCTGGGTCAGCTGCAGGAGAATCTACGGTCTGTGCAGTCCGCGGTTTCCGCGGGAACTGAAATTATTTTTGTGATCAAAGCGAACGCCTATGGACACGGCCTGATTCCTGTGGCCAAAGCCGCAGCCGAAGAAGGCGTAAACTGGTTCACCGTCGCCTATCTGGACTCCGCTATCGCGCTGCGCAAAGAGCTGAAAGACGTCCGGCTATTGGTCATCGGACATGCCGACCCCGATCAAATAGACCTCCTGCTCGAGCACCGCATTACGCCGATCATCACCGATTTGCAGAATGGACTGGCGCTGGCCGCCGCCGCGCGGGAGCGCGGACAGGTTCTGGATGCGCACCTCAAGATCGATACCGGCATGGGGCGGCTCGGTGTCCAGTGGGACGACGTCGCCGAAGTCCTTGCCGAATTCAAGCGTGTCGGCGGCCTAAATCTGTCGGGCGCCTTCAGCCACTTTGCCAAAGTGGAACCAGATGCCCCAACCGATGCGTTTGCTCAGGCGGAAAAGTTCAACGCGGCGCTCGCGCATTTTCCGCCGACGGTTTTTAAACATCTTTCCAGCAGCCGCGCCGCCCTGTTCTTTCCGGAGTGGGACTTTGACGGAATTCGGCAGGGCATTGACCTGTACGGATACGGCGCGGCCGATCCGAACGGCCGGTTCTACACAAAGCCGATTCTCCAGTGGAAGGCGCGAGTCGCACAGGTTAAACAGGTGCCAGCCGGCTTCAGCGTCGGCTACTACGGAACCCACACCACAGACTACCCGACTCAACTCGCCACACTGGCCGTCGGCTATGCGGACGGCTACAACCGCCGGCTCAGCAACACCGGGGATGTGCTGATCGGCGGGCGGCGCTGTTCCATCGTCGGGCGCGTCAGCATGAACTGGATCACCGTCGACATCGGACCGGACGCCAACGTACAGGTCGGCGATGAGGCCGTGCTGATCGGCGAACAAGGGCAAGAGGCGATCTGGGCCAGCGAGCTGTCCAAGATCTGCCGCACCATTCCCTACGAAATCATCACCAGCATCAACACATCGCTGGATCGAAAATATATTTAACAGCCGAACATCGTGCCGGTTCGGCGCGGCGGACTTTTTAGAAAGGGTTACACGATGAAAATCGGAATCACGGTAGGAGACGCCTGCGGCGTCGGCCCCGAACTGTTGCTGCGTGCTTTTGACAACAACGAGCTCAGCAAATCGTTTGTCGCCTTCGGCGATTTGGCCACCCTCGAATTCGCGAAGGAAACGCTGGGGCACACCACCCCGCTGCAAGTCGTCGGGCTCGACGATGAACCGGTTGCGGGCGTGCTCAACGTCATCGACCTCGGCCTGCTCACCAAAGAAATGATCCAGCCCGGCAAAATCGTAAAAGAAGCCGGCGCCGCCGCCGTAAAATATATCGAGATGGCCACCCGCGCCGCGCTGGATAAAAAAATCGACGCCATCTGCACGCTGCCGATCAACAAGGAATCGTGCGGGCTCACCTACCCGGACTTTCAGGGCCACACCGAACTCATCGCGGGCATGTGCGGTGTCACCAACTACACGATGATGCTGGTCACACCAAAGCTCATCGCGACGCACGTTTCCACGCACGTCTCACTGCAGGAGGCGGTCCGCCGCGTGAAAAAAGAGCGCATCCTCGACGTCGCGCGCCTTACCAACAACGCCGTCAAACAGATCCGTCCGCAGGCGCGCATCGCCATCGCCGCGCTCAACCCGCACGCCGGCGAAAACGGCAAATTCGGCAACGAAGACCTCGACGAAATCGCACCAGCGGTTGAAGCTGCCCGCGCCGAAGGGATCGACGCCTGCGGCCCCGTTCCGGCCGACACGCTGTTCATGAAGGCGATCAACGGCCAGTACGACGCCGTCGTCTGCATGTACCACGATCAGGGCCACATTCCACTGAAGATGGTCGCCTTCCACGAAGGCGTCAACACCACCATCGGCCTGCCGATCATCCGCACATCGGTCGACCACGGCACCGCGTTCGACATCGCCTACAAAGGCATCGCCTCCACCGAAAACCTCATCGCGGCCTTTAACCTAGCCGTCACCATGGTTGGCAACGCCGCCTTAGGGGTCAGTCCTATGATTTGATGTTTTTACCTTTTCAAAACACTCTGCACCAAACTCTCCGTTCGTCATCCACCGCAGGAACGCTGCAAAATTTGTGGCTTTCCCCATATTTAAACGGTCTTTTATCCACAGTGGTCGCACGCTGGTGTTGCACCGAATCAACCAAGCAATTGCATATTTCTCCGGACTATTCTTCCTTAAGCCCAATAATTCCTCTTCCGGCAACCCAAGTGCGGTTAACCCTTGTTCGACCAAGCGCTCCGCTTCAAACTCATCATGCCGCCGAATACCCTCTCCACTGAACGATTCTCGTTTTGCCGACTTCAACGCCCCATCCAATCGCGCCTCCATCTCCAACCGAAACAGCTCGTCTCCCAGACACCAACCCCGGCGAATCTTTTTCCAGGCCTCATCAATAAGCCATGGAGTGTCGCTATGGCGCATCTCCACGAGTCGTTGTTCCAATCTCGCCCGATAATTTCCCCGCCCATGTGGTGTATCACTCAGGTTAAAACAACTTAATACCCGCTCCACGCAAAGCCACTCCGGTCTTTTGCGAAGCCACACATACCCCGGATAACTGCTCCATACATGATCTTCCAATCGAGCATTTTTAAAATCATAGCCCTGAATTCGGGCCGGATTCAGGTGGATATACGTTGCGACCGTTGAAAAATAATCGCCCGAAGGATCAATAAGTAGTGCTTTGTAACGCCCCTGAAACAAATGCCCCCACTCCTTATGACGCACGTTAAAACGCTTGGTATAGGTTCCCTGAAGCCACTGCATTCCCACCACCAAGTTGGGCTCGGGCGTTTCCACCAGCAAGTGATAGTGATTGCCCATCAAACAAAAAGCATGCACCCGCCATCCACAGCGAACACATGCCTCTCCCAGCGTATCTAAAAACAGTTCGTTATCCCGTGCATCTCTAAAAACAGATTGCTGACGATTGCCCCGGCACATCACGTGATAGATCGCACCCTCAAACTCCACTCTCGGTTTTCTTGGCATAGAAGCAACCTATCACTCCCATCGCACCCGTCAAGAAAACATCAATTCATAGGACTGACCCCTTTTTTGACCCCTTTTTTCGTAGTTTTAACGAAGGCGGAAGCTCGCAGAGCGACGGAGGAAGCCTTGGCGCCGGCGGATGGAAAAACAAAAAGCCGCTCCGGAATCCGGGGCGGCTTTTTTGTATGCCCGCAAGATCGCGCGCGCGGGGTCAGTCGCAAAGGCGGAGTCGTTTTAAGATCCCGATGAGAATGCCAGCGATGGTGATGCCTAAACACACTTTTGCAAAGAGATCTCCATGGCGGGTATAAAATGTTTTAGAGCCTGAGTTGCCGGGAAGTATCTCCGCAATTTGGAATCCAGCAGCTCGAGGAGGAAGGGTTTGCGTGATACGACCAAACCGATCAATCGCACATGTAATGCCGGTATTGGCACAACAGACCATCGGAACTCGATTCTCAATGCAGCGGAAGATAGCATTGGCAAGTTGTTGGCGAGACCCACAACCCGGATCGAGCCATGAGTCGTCGGTTTGATTGACCAACCATGTTGCACCACGACGAACAGCCCGACGCGCCAAATGAGGAAATGTATCTTCAAAACAGATCAAAACGGAGAAGGGATTCGGATTCTCAGGAAGGTAAAATAAAACGGTTTCCGTGCCAGCGGAAAGATACAACCTACCCAAAAATAGCGTTTTTAAAAAAGGCAGACGATTCACAAACGGCATGCATTCTCCAAAAAGAACTAATTTCTGCTTATGATATGTTGTCAAGGGAGTCCCTTGCGGACTAAATAAAACGGAACTGTTGAAAGAGTCCGGCTCCGAATTTCCGTTGCAAAAATTATCCGGCATCCCAACGAGCAACGGAGCCCCTTTTTGAGCGACTCTTTTTATTAATTCAGCCCCCGGCGGATAAATTCGTGTGCAATCAGACAATGCAAGTTCCGGCCAAACAATAAGGCCCATGGACCCTTTTTTAACCGCCTCATCTGTCAGCAATTCCAACCGTTTGTAAATCTGCTCCTCGGACGCGGGTACGCTATTGCCTCCGGTCAGCCGGTTTGGCTGAACCAGCGCAACCCGAATTGAATGACCGAAAACCTCCTCATTCTGTAATTTGTTTGCTCCATAAACATAATTCAATGCTACGAACAAAAAAGCCAATCCTAGCTCATGAGAACAGAGCCTCCATACTGGTTTTTTCAAGGAAACGAGACGACATAACGTAACGGCAACGACCATATTGACAAAAAACAGCAAAGCAGATATGGCATAGACGCCGCCCCAGTCCGCAATCTGAATCAACGGAATCTGTTTGTACTGACTAGCGCCAAGTAAGTCCCATGGAAACCCAGTCATCGCATGTGCGCGAATATACTCCGATGCAACCCAAACCACCGTTGCGCCAATCAGCAGACCTGCCCTTCTCAAAAAAGATGGCAAAGTTACATTCTGGCGCATCAGAGAAATAAAAACCGAAACAGGTATAAAAAAGATCGGACAATATATCGCAAAAAACAGGGGAGCCCACCACGCCGCAGAAGCCAGCCAAGAGCTGATCCCTAACGAAGCAACAACCCCGCATATCCACCCAAGAAAGGCCGCACGGCGGGGTGAAACCCGAGAAGACGCTAGGACTAATGGAACGAACGCCACCCAACCCAAAACGTGCCACTCAAAAGGCGGGAAACACAAACAGAGAAGAACTCCGGAGGATACCGCCGCTAAAATCGAATAAACTCTAACCTTACCGAATAGTATTCTCACACACACCTCTTGCTCTGCCCGGGTCAATTGTCCTGATCATCTTCACTCACCCGAACAATTTGGGGGTCAGATTTGGGGGTCATCAATTTGGGGGTCAGTCCTATAATTTAATAGTTTTAACCTGTTGAAACTCGTTATATCCACGCTCGCCTCTTTGCGCAGATTCGATCATCCGCAGGGATTCAGATAGCGTCGTAGCCGTTCCCATTTTCAGCCGTTTTTTAATCCAGCTATTCCTGACACACGTATGCTTCCGAACCAGCCAAGCTAACGCCACTTTTTCAGGGCTTCCCTTAATCTGTTCAGCCAAAGACTCTTCCGTCACCCGCAATACCCTCATCCCCAGGCTCACGATTCGCTCCGCCTCCACTTCATCATGCTGTCGAACTTCTTCTCCGCTAAAAGACGCACGTTTTTTAGACTTCAACGTTCCGTCAAGGTGCTCCAACATCTCCGTACGGAATCCGTCATCTCCGAAGCACCAACCCCGACGAATCCGACTCCACGCCTCATCCACAGTCCAAGGTTTGGAATGATGATGCATCTCCAGAACCCGCCGCTCCATCATCGCCCGATAACCGCGTCGTCCTGCGGGCGTATCCTTAAGCCCCGCCGCGCTGAACACCCGCTCAACACAAAGCCACTCCGGCCGCTTCTTTGGCTGAATCATTCCCAGATAACTGCTCCAGACATGATCCTCCAGATTCCTTCTCTCAAAATCAAACCCGCGAATTCGAGCCGGGTTCAGATGAATATAACTCGCAACCGTCGAAAAATAATCCCCTGCCCCATCAACCAGCAAAGCCTTATAGCGCCCCTGAAACAAATGCCCCCACTCCTTATGACGCACATTAAACCGTTTCGTATAGGTTCCTTGTAGCCACTGCATCCCGGCCACCAAATTCGGCTCAGGGGTTTCCACCAACAGGTGGTAATGATTCCCCATTAGCACAAAAGCATGTACCCGCCATCCGCAGCGAACACATGCCTCTCCCAGCGTATCCAAAAACATCTCGTTGTCTCGATCGTTTCGGAATACCGGAGCCTGACGATTCCCTCGACACATCACATGATATGTTGCTCCTGCAAACTCGATTCTCGGTTTTCTTGCCATACGAGCATTCTACCCACTGCGCCGCAACCGTCCAGCTCTACTTTATTAAATTATAGGACCGACCCCTTCTCCGAGAGCTTGCTTCCATTTATAGATTTGGTTTTGACGAATGCCGAGTTCGCGGGCGACCTGGGCGACGGGCTTCTCGGAGTTATTGGCGAGGCGAATCGCCTCGAGCTTAAACTCCTTGGTGTAGTGCTTGTTCTTTTGAGTACTCATTGGACATCTCCTAGTTAGGGGATCTTAGATAGTCCCTTTTCGAGTGTCCACTAAACTGGGGTTACTTCAGACTGACCCCTTTTTTGGCTGACCCCTTTTTCTTTTTTTTATTTTCACGCCCCTCTTCCTCTACTCTTCTTATCTCTCGCGCAATCAATAAAAACATTACACAGCCAAGAGTAAGGCTCGTAATTCCTCGGATTACTATTGGCTTTATCGAAAACGTTTTACTTAGAACATAGCGACTCGGATTCTTTGGATCATAATAAATCGTTACCTCATGAGGGAATTGACCCGAACGTTCATCCGTGTATTTAGTACCATTGGCATCATACGTAAAAGTCGAATGATAATTAAAAAAATACCCAGGCTCACCGGGCCCTCCTATTTCACCAGCGTAGTGTTTTGTTACTCTGATGCTGGCTTTAGTTTTAACAAAATCCGCTTCGTATCGCCCTCCATTATTAAAATATGGAACAAGAGTCCACACAACTGCAAGACTCACGAAAACAATAGTTATTATCGCACGCAGTATGATTTTTTTTGCTGATTTGACTTTCATACGTCTAACTCCATTTGAGTATAAAAAGGTCTTGTTTAGGATTTAAACGAATCGATGTTTCCTTGTCGACTTTGCGACAACCAGTTGTATCTATCACTCATTTTTTCCTCTAGGCATTTGGCTTTCCTCCTCCACTTCCGAGGACTGCCGCGCCCCCCACTGGAACAGATATCGCCTGACTTTCAAGTGAATTATTACTGGCATCGCCGCTAGCATCAACACTACCGCTCCCCACTTCAGAAGATGAATAATTGCTTTGACTCGGGTCGCGCCTGACATAACCCGCTAATAGATCGGCAAAAGCTCTGCTCTTTTCCTCTGCCATTCTTTGATTAGCAATAAGTTCCCGAGCATACTTTGATATTGAAAAATCGCCGCCACTGCCGAAGGGATTAATCCCCTCGCTGAGAAGTTGAGCGCTTTCTGGACTCAGAATGTGTTGCCCTTCACCCATTACTCTTACGTAGAAAGCTGCTGCATTCTGGCTTCTTACCCCTGCCTTCATGTTAGAAACGCCCATCATTGCCGGACCATTAGCAGCTCCAACAAGAGTCGCGCCCGCAAGCCACGGATTATTATACCTTCTCATTACATCACATGCATACTCTCCCTGTTTTATAATTCCCACGACAGCTGCACCAGAGCTCCCAACACCAAATCCTCCATGCTGAAATGTTGGGATTATTCCGCCACCACGAGAAGCATATGTCATATAATTTCCATATTGCGACTGTCCGTATTCCGATAATCCCAAAGGATCTATCGAACTCAACGGATTCCCTTTTACGTAGGCAAAGAAGTTATACCCCCCACCAAAGCGGATGGGGTCGGAGTTCAGGAATCGGCGCAGGCTCGGGCTGTAATAGCGGGCGCGCATGTAGAGCAGGCCGTTGGCATCGGTCTGGACGCCATATTTCCCGACGTAGAGGAAAGGAGTGTCGACCGTGCCAGTGCGATGTGTGACGGTTCCGTACGGGCTGTATTCCATTCGATCGGTGACTTCGCCGCTGTCGTCGGTGAGGGCGACGGTGGAGCCGATGAGGTCGTAGTGGTAATACGTTGCGTCACCGGATTCATTGACTTCGTAGGCTAAGCCGAGGCCGTAGACGTAAAAGGTTTTTGCGCCGTTCTTCTCGCGAACAAGAACCTGGGAGAGTGAAGACACGGGATTGACGACATAGGAATTCGTAGTGATGAGCGATGAATTATGAGTGATGACTCCGGTGCGATTTCCCAATACATCGTAGGAGTAGGCGGTCGAAGTGACATTCGATCCTCCGGCGGCAGAGGTCAGGAAGTTGCGGGCGTTATAAACGAAGTTAGTCGGCTCGCTCGCGCTCGTCGGGCCGGACAGCAGGTTGCCGTCATCGTCATAGACGGCATTTCCGAGGTCTTGGCCCTCGGCTACAATCGTGTCGATCCGGTTATCGTCGTCATAGGTGAATTCCTGCGCCGGGAGCTTATAGGGCTGCGACTGCGGAAGGCTGAAGCGGCTTTCGAGCGTTCCGTTGGCGTTGTAGTTGTATTGGTAGAGCGCAATGAGGCTCCCATCCGCCTTGCGTTCTTCGACGCGCGAAAGCTTGCCATCAAGCGCATAGGCTTGTGTGCGGACGGTGTTGTTGGGCCGGGTGATTTTGCTGAGGCGTCCATCGGGATAGTATTCATATGACGTAACGCGACTGCTCCAGTCAGTAACCGTCTTGAGCAGATTATTGGTGTAGTAGGCATAAGTTACTTCCTTCGAATCCGGATAGACGATATTCGTCATTCTGCCTGCGGCGTCATACGAATACGAAAGCTGAAACTCGAAACCTGAAACTTGAGCGCATTAGGGGTCAGTCCTATAATTTAATACTTTTGATCCGTTGAAACTCATCATATCCCCACTCGCCCTTCCGCGCAGACTCTATCCTCCGCAGGGATTCAGACAACATCGTAGCAGTTCCCATCTTCAGCCGTTGTTTAACCCACTCATTCTTTACACAGGTATGCTTCCGAACCAGCCAGGCCAATGCCACTTTTTCAGGGCTTCCCATAATTTGTCCCGCTAACGACTCTTCCGTCACCCGCAGCGCCCTCATCCCCAGGCTCACGATTCGCTCCGCCTCCACTTCATCATGCTGTCGAACTTCTTCTCCGCTAAAAGACGCACGTTTTTTAGACTTCAGCGTTCCGTCAAGATGCTCCAACATCTCCGTACGGAATCCGTCATCTCCGAAGCACCAGCCACGGCGAATTCGACTCCAAGCCTCATCCACTTTCCAAGGTTCGGAATGATGCCGCATCTCCAGAACCCGCCGCTCCATCAAGGACCGATAACTACGCCGTCCTGCGGGCGTATCCGTCAACCCCGCCCCGCCGAACACGCGCTCAACACAAAGCCACTCCGGTCGTTTCTTCGTCTGAATCATTCCCGGATAACTACTCCAGACATGTTCTTCCAACCGGGTTCCCTCAAAATCAAAACCCCGAACCCGTGCCGGGTTCAGATGAATATAACTCGCAACCGTCGAAAAATAATCCCCGACACGGTCAACCAGCAACGCCTTATAGCGCCCCTGAAACAAATGCCCCCACTCCTTATGGCGCACATTAAACCGTTTCGTATAGGTTCCTTGCAACCACTGCATACCCGCCACCAAATTCGACTCGGGTGTTTCCACCAGCAGGTGATAGTGATTCCCCATTAACACAAAAGCATGCACCCGCCATCCACAGCGAACACATGCCTCTCCCAGCGTATCCAAAAATATCTCGTTATCCCGCGCGTCCCGGAACACCGGTGCCTGCCGATTCCCCCGACACATCACATGATAAGTTGCTCCTGCGAACTCAATTCTCGGTTTTCTTGCCATTCGAGAAACCTACCCCCTGCACCGCATCCGGCCAATTCTATTTTATTAAATTATAGGACTGACCCCTTTCTTCGAGACGCAGTCGAGAAAGGCTGGTCTGCCGCAGGCAGAACGGCAACGCGTTGGAGCAAAGCGGAAACATAATTTACCAAAGGTAAATAATGAGCGCAGCGAATGGTTCAACGAAGTGGAGAGGCAATGATTGGAACCAGCCTTCGCCAAAGGCTACGGCGGTCAAGAAATCCGCGCCCATCCGCGTGATCCGCGGTTAATATTTCCCAATGGTTGGAAAAGTGGAAGAGGCATCCTGTCTCTGGCCAGCGGCAGGATGCCGCTTCCATCTTGCTATTTTTCGTAGACGCGGTGGCGCACCGCATCTACAGAAATTATAGTAGTGTTAATTTGCCGCTTCGCTGCCGTCGCACCCGACCGACGGGAAAGAGGCCGCACGAATGTGCGGCAAGGAACGAATTGACTGGCAATAGCGCCTCATGGATCCCGACTGCTTCGGGGAGCCTCACTTTGTGTGTGTGGATTAGTGGTTAGAAAAACAGCTTCCGGTAGAGGAAGGATCATCCCTTTGCGGAATCGGGAAGGAGCTCTTCGATCGCCTGAAGTAGCGCGTCCTTCGAAATCGGCTTTTCCAGCGCCTTACAGGCGCCGAACTGTTTGGCGACCGGCAGGAAGTCGATTTCAGAGCGCTTTGCGCCGCCGGAAATAGCGATCACGGGAAGCCCCGGGTGATGGTCCCGAATGTTCTGCAACACCTCGAGGCCGTCCATTTCGGGCATCAAGATGTCTGTGATAATTAGATCCGGAGTGTGTTGAAGCATTTTCTTCAGCCCCTCTTTTCCATCCAAGACGTATTCCACGTTGTGGTTCGTTTTTTCGAGAAACTGTGCGAAAATATTTTGTACGTCAGGATCATCATCAATAACTAAAATATGTGCCACAAGAGCATCCTCCTCATCTTATTTTTTATATATAAAACCTGCTGAACAAGCTTCAATGAGATTAACGATTAAAAATGGTTTCTCAAGGGAAAAAAATTCTTTTTGATCTGTCCCGGCGTCTAGGATGCGGTCGCCGAAAACAGCTCATAATCACCGCATTGACGCTATGCTGCCATCACGATAGTGCTGGCCTCTCTCCCTTTGGTCGAGTCACTCTATCGCCGGCTCCGTCCCCACCACCCCACTCTCTTTTGTCAGGAACGTTTTCAAAAAACAAAAAGAATTCGCTAAAAGCAGTCCTTGCTTCGGCGGGTGGGGGGGCTAGAATTCGAGCGTCTTGGTAGCATTTGCATGTTGAAAACTAAACAGGCAGAAGGGTCCCCGATGAATGTGAGAAGGATCATATTAGTTACATTTATCCGGCACATCGGAGAAACCCTGTCATGAACGCTGATAACCCAGCTCCGTCACAGTCAACCCCAATGCGACGCATTACAGGAGCTTGTTTTGTGCTCACAGCTGGCATCGCCTTGCTGGCGCTGCTCTCTTGGATCTTGGGTCAGTGGCGGGTCGGGGCGTTGGGCAGCAATTACGTCCCCATGGCTCCCAGCACGGGCCTGTTATTTCTCGGGTTGGCGGGTGCGGCCTGGCTGGAACACCGCCGACCAGACTCCGTCGCCGTAAATCGGTTCGGCTTCACCATGGGATTCGGCGTGCTGGTCATGAGCCTCTTGATTGGGATCCAAATCCTTTTCGATGTTCAACTGCCGGTGGCGCACTGGCTATCCCGCCCAACAGAAACCGTCGGGCAGATTCCGGTCGGGCGAATGTCTCCGCTCACCGCCGCGCTTTTCATCCTGTCGAGTCTGGCGTTTCTGTTGGAATGTGCACCGAAATCCCGCTGCCGATCGAGGCGGCAGGCGGCGGCGATGTTGGGGGTGGTTGTCCTGCTTTGCAGTGGCGGAGTCGGGCTGAGTTATCTATTACACGAGCCGTTACTTTATGGCGGAACGGTCGTCCCCATGGCCGCGCTGACCGCCGCGGCATTCATTTTGATCGGCCTCGGCCTGTTGCTGGCGGCAGGCCCCGACACCTGGCCGATGAGCTTATTCGTACCGCCAGCCCTTGATGCCCGGCCCACCCGCCGGATACTCCGGGGCTTAATCGCACTCGCGCTACTGTTCACAATAGCCATCGGCACCACCGGTTGGCTTTATTTTAACCGCCAACAAGCCGAGGCCTGTCGCGTCGCCCAAGAGACGCTGGCCGCCATCGCGAACCTGAAGGTCGACCAGATTGCGGGCTGGATGACGCAACGGCGCGGCAACGCCGAGGCCTCCTTCAATAAACACACCGCCCGGAAATTCCTGACCGAACCCAACAACGCCGCCAACCGCAAGGAATTGCTCCAGTGGATGGGCACCTTCCAGCGAGTGTACAACTTCAGCGCGGTGATGCTTTTGGACGCACACGGTGCGGTGCGGCTGGCCGTGCCAGCCGACGCGGTGCAGCCCGCCGGCATTTGCGCGGAGAAGGCGCAGGCCGCGATGCGTGCGCGAGAAGTGGTCTCTGCGGACCTGCATCGCGCAACACCCAACTCACCGATCCATATGAGTTTACTGGTGCCGATCGGCATCAACCCACAGGCGGGTTCGACACGCTCACCGCAAGCGGGTCAACCGGCGGACGGCGTGTTGCTACTGGTTATTAATCCGCAGCGCTTCCTCTATCCCCTCATCCAGAACTGGCCCACGCCCAGCCGCACGGCGGAGACGCTACTTGTCCGGCGCGAAGGCAACGAGATCGTGTTTCTGAACAAACTGCGCCATCGCATGAACACGGCACTGGTGTTGCGGTTGCCGATCGGCGATCCGAACCTGCCCGCGGCAAAGGCCGTCCAGGGACAGGAAGGCGTTGTGGAGGGGATGGACTACCGCGGGATCCCGGTTTTGGCGGCGTTACGAAAGGTTCCGGGAACCCCGTGGTTCATGGTGGCCAAGGTGGACCAAGAAGAAATTTACGGCCCGCTTCACCAACAGGCGTGGATAATCGCGGCCATCATCGGACTCCTGTTGCTGGCGGCCATGCTGGGGATCGGCCTGCTGTGGCGACAGCAAAAACTGGAGTTTTCCCGACACGAATTGGCTGAACGTAAACAGGTGGAAGAAAAATTGCGCCAAAGTGAAGCCACCATCCGGAATAAACTCAAAGCGATTATCGAACCCGAAGGCGATATCGGCACGCTTGAACTGGCCGATATTATTGACACCCCCGTTCTGCAGGCGATTATGGAAGAATTTTATCAGCTCACCGGCATGTTGGGCGCTGTACTCGACCTTTCAGGAAAGGTTTTGGTGGCGGTCGGCTGGGCGGATATCTGCACAAAATTCCATCGGGTTCATCCCGAGTCCTGCAAAAACTGTCTTGAAAGCGATACCTGCCTCACCCAAGGGGTAGCGCCCGGCGCCTTTAAGGCCTACCACTGCAAAAACAACATGTGGGATATGGTCACCCCCCTATTCGTAGGGGGCCGACATATCGGCAATGTGTTTATCGGGCAGTTTTTCTATAAAGACGAAACACCCGATGTGGAACTGTTCCGAGAGCAGGCCCGGAAATACGGATTCGATGAGGCAGAATATCTTGCGGCACTTGAAAAAGTCCCTCGATTCAGTCGGGAAGAAGTGAATGCCGGCATGCGCTTCTACTCGAAACTTTCTGAAATTATTTCAACGTTGAGTTTCAGTGCGATCCAGCAGTCCAGATTGCTTGCCGAGCGCAAGCGGGCAGAAAAGACCCTGAAAAACAGCGAGACAAGATTCCGGGCACTCTTCGAACAAGCCGGTGGCTACTGCATGATTCTGGATCCGAATACGCCCGATGGAATTCCCGTAATTATTGACGCGAATCAAGCGGCTTGTGACGCGCATGGTTACACAAGAGAAACGTTTGTTGGACGCCCCGTGATCGATATCGATGATGAAGATGGCCGGCGTTTAACGAAAGAGCGAACCCTTGAAATCATGACGGGCAAACCATTTTATGTGGAAAACGAACACGTACGCAAAGATGGAACCTCCTTCTCTGTCGCCGTAAATGCAAAACGGATTGATATTGAAGGTGAGCCGCCACTTATTTTCACGACAGAATATGACATCACCGAGCGCAAGGCGGCGAGTGACGCGGCTCGCCTCTCGAAGATGCGATACCAGCAACTCTTTGAAACCTCCAAGGATGGCATCCTGATTCTCGATGCCGAGAGCGGAGTAGTGGTGGATGTTAACCCGTGTCTTATTGAGTTGCTGGGCTATTCGCACGAGGTATTTTTGGGGAAACATCTTTGGGAGATCGGTCTGTTCAAAGACATCGCGGGGTCGAAGGAAGCTTTTCTTGACCTGCAGGACAAAGGCTATATCCGCTTCGAGGATATGCCGCTGGAAACCTCCGAAGGCGAGCGCATCGATGTGGAGTTCACCAGCAATGTCTTTGATGTGGGCGACAAAAAATTGGTCCAGTGCGATATTCGCGACATCACCGAGCGCAAGCGGGCAAAAGAAGCGCTGCGGGGGAGCGAGGATAAATTGCGACTCATCATCGATACGTCGCCCGTTGGCATTTGCACGGTGGATCCACTGGGTAACTTTGTCATGACCAATCCGGCCTATGAACAGATGCTGGGCTATTCCAAAGAAGAACTCAGGGGCCTTTCCTTTTATGATGTGACCCATCCAGAGGATCGCCCCAAAAACAAAGAACTCTTCCAAAGCCTATTTTCTTTGACCTCGTCCGGTTTTTCCATGGAAAAAAGATATGTCCGCAAAGACGGCGCAACGATCGACGTGGCCGTCAATGCGACCGGGGTTATGGACGCGACGGGACACGCCAGATTCGGGACCGCATTCGTACGTGACATCACCGAGCGCAGACAGGCAGAAGCAGAAATCAAACAGCTCAACAACGAACTCGAACAGCGCGTTCTCGAACGCACCGCCGCACTGAAGGCGGCGAACCAAGAACTGGAATCGTTTTCGTACTCCGTCTCCCACGATTTGCGTGCGCCGTTGCGGGCGATTGATGGCTTCAGCCTGGTGCTGCTCGAAGATCATGCTCAACAGCTCGACCCGGAGGCTCAGGAACACCTCGACCGCATCCGGACGGCCACGCAACGGATGGGCCGGTTGATTGATGATTTACTGGGCCTCTCGCGCATGAATCGTCAACCCCTCCACAAAGCGCCGATTGAGTTGGGCCCGATCGTCCAAGAAACGATGGAGCAACTGCGCGCCGAACAGGCCGACCGCCGCATCGAGCTGACGCTGGGCGATCTACCCCCCTGTCAGGGCGATGCTCACCTGCTCGGCGCGGTGTGGACCAACCTGCTCTCCAACGCGCTCAAGTTCACAAGCAAGCAGCCCGTTGCCGTCATCGAGGTCGGCAGCGAGATCCAGGCGGGCGAGTGTGTCTATTTCGTCAAGGATAACGGCGCAGGCTTCGACATGGCCTACGTCGACAAGCTGTTCGGCGTGTTTCAACGGCTGCACACCAAATTCGACTTTCCCGGCACCGGCATCGGGCTGGCCACCGTGCAACGCATTATCCACCGTCACGGAGGCCGCATTTGGGCCGAGGGCAAAGTGGACCGGGGTGCCACGTTCTATTTCACCCTTCCGACGAAGGAATCCGGGGATTTCAGCAAAGAAGAATAAACTCGAAAAACTCGAAAAAATCAAATAGAATAGGAAGCGAATGAAGGGGCAAATTTTATGAATGAAAGCAAAACGATCCTGTTGGTCGAAGATAACTTGGACGACGTGGAACTGACGCTACGGGCCTTTAAGAAAAGCCAGATCGCCAACGAGATCATTGTGGCGCACGACGGGGCGGAAGCGCTGGATATTCTACTGCCCGCGAGCCCCGACACCGAGAATCCCCCTTCGTTGCCCGCCCTGATCCTGCTGGATCTCAACCTACCCAAAGTGAGCGGCATGGAGGTGTTGACGCGGCTTCGGGCCGACGAACGAACCCAGCTGCTGCCGGTCGTTATTCTGACGTCGTCGAGTGAGGAACAGGACGTGATGGAAAGCTATCGACTGGGGGCCAACAGCTATATCCGCAAGCCGGTGGATTCGATCCAGTTCACCGAAGCGGTGCGGCAACTGGGACTCTATTGGCTGGTGGTCAACGTGCCGCCGCCGAAGCCGGAAGAATAAAACCGAGAGTAAAAACATGACGTCCGAGATCGCGAACAAAAATAACGGTGCGTTGCCCCTACGCGTCTTAATTATCGAGGATTGCGCCGACGACGCCGCGTTAGTCGAACGCGAATTGCGCCGGGGCGGCTACAACGTGGCCTCCGAACGCGTGGAGACCGCCGAGGCGATGCGTACCGCGCTCGACCGCGCGCCGTGGGACATCATCCTCTCCGACTACGCGATGCCGACCTTCAGCGCGCCAGCCGCGCTGAAGGTGCTCCAAGCCAGCCCGCTCGACCTGCCCTTCATCATCATCTCCGGCACCATCGGCGAGGAGGTCGCCGTGGAGAGCCTGAAAGCGGGCGCTCATGATTACCTGATGAAAGGCAAGCTGACCCGACTCACCTCAGCGGTCAGGCGGGAGTTGGCCAGCGCCGAGCAGCGGCGGCAGCAGAAACGGGACGAAGAGGCGCTGGCTCGGACAGCGCAGGAATGGCGCACCACATTTAACGCCTCCAACGACGCAATCTGGCTGCTCGACGAAGCGCATCGGATCGTGCGCTCGAACCAGCAGGCGGATCGGCTGTTCCCCTCCTCCGTAGGCAGCGAAGGAACCCGGTGCTGGGAAGTCGTGCATGGCACAACTGGGCCGATCGCTGATTGTCCCGTTGTGCGGGCAAAAGAGAGTTTGCAACGCGAAACCATGGAACTTCAGGTGGGTGATCTCTGGTATCTGGTGACTGCAGATCCTGTTCTGGATGCAAACGGGCACTATGCCGGCGCAGTGCATGTCTTACGCGACGTCACCAATCGCAAGCAGGCTGAAGAACAATTAAAGTCCTCGGAGAGCAGAACTCGCGCTTATCTAAATAATTCGCCGGCCTGCACCAAAATCCTGGATCCCGATTTCAATTTACAATATATGAGCAGGGCCGGGATCGAGGGGCTTCACATTGACCGTATTGAGGACTATTACGGCCACCCCTACCCCTTTGATTTCTACCCCCAGTCGTTTAAAGACATGATGACCCAAAACCTGAAAAAGGCGAAAGAGACCGGTGAGATTATCACGCAGGAAGCTGCCGTAGTGGATGTGGATGGAAATGAATTGTGGTTTCACTCAACGATTACACCGGTCCATGACGAGGTCGGTCAACTGGATTATATTCTGATCGTTTCCATTAATATCACCGAACGCAAGCAGGCCAATGAGGCGTTGCGCGAAAGCGAGTCGCGGTTTCGGGATCTGTTCGAGGATGCGCCACTCGGGTACCAGTCTCTGGATGAAAACGGGGATATTCTTGAACTCAACAAGACCTGGTGCAAGTTGCTCGGATACACCAAAGAAGAGGCGATAGGCAGAAATTTCGGGGAGTTCATCCGTTCAGACTTTCAGGAACAGTTCGCAGAGAATTTCCCGAAGTTTAAGAGCCAGGGAAGCATCGCAGGCACCGAGTTCGAGATGATCCGAAAAGATGGCTCGGAGGTGAGTATTTCGATTGATGGAACAATTCAACACGAAACGGATGGCTCGTTTAAACAAACTCACTGCGTTCTGAAGGACATCACCGAGCAAAAATCCCTGGAAAAGCAGTTCCGGCAAGCACAGAAGATGGAATCCGTCGGTCAGCTGGCCGGCGGCGTGGCCCACGATTTCAACAACAAGCTTCAGGTTATTCTCGGCCACACGGAGTTGGCCCTCGGGAAAATCGATGCCTCAGACCAGGTGCATGAAAGCCTAATTGAAATCCAAACGGCGGCTCTACACTCCGCCGATCTGACCCGCCAGCTGCTGGCCTTCGCCCGCAAGCAAATCATTGCCCCCGAGGTTCTCGACCTCAACGCGACCGTGGACGAGATGCTCAAGATGCTGCGCCGCCTCATCGGCGAAGACATTAATCTCCACTGGGAGCCATCCGCCAAACTGTGGCCGATCAAAATGGATCCCTCCCAGATCGACCAAATTCTCGCCAACCTATGCGTCAACGCCCGCGATGCCCTCGAGGGAACCGGCAACGTGACCATCGAGACGAGAAACCTCCCCCTCGATCAAACGGGTTGCGCCATCTATCCGGACTGCACTCCCGGGGACTACATGCAACTCTCTTTCAGCGATGACGGTTGTGGGATGAACGAGAAAACATTGAAACATCTTTTCGAACCCTTCTTCACCACCAAAAAGCTGGGCGAAGGAACCGGCCTGGGACTGGCCACTCTCTACGGCATCGTCAAGCAGAACCATGGCTTCATCACGGTGGACAGTGCGCCCGGCAAAGGCACGACGTTCAAGATCCACCTGCCCCGCTGCACGGACAAAGAAGTTGCGGCCAGAAAGGCTGCCGAAACAAAACCGCCCGAACGCGGACAGGAGACGATTCTGCTAGTCGAGGACGATGCCGGGCTCCTCGACCTCGGGCAGCAGATGCTGGAAGGTCTTGGATACACCGTGCTGGCCGCAGCCCTGCCGGAAGAGGCCCGCCGACTGTCAAAGGAACATCCCGGCAAAATCGATCTGCTGCTGACCGATGTGATCATGCCCGAGATGAACGGTCAGGATCTGGCCGCGCAACTGAAAAAGGCTCGTCCGGAACTCAAATGCATCTTTATGTCTGGCTACACCGCCGATGTAATCGCCCGCAACAACGTGCTGGCCGAGGGCGTGCATTTTATCCAGAAGCCGTTTTCCATCCCGGATCTCGCCACGAAAATGCGACAAGTGCTCGAAGAGTAACAGTCGTCGGTGTCAGTCCGGAATGGCACTACGTTAAGCTCATTTCAAACCCAGATATTCTACAGAAGGCAACGAAGAAAACGAAGTAGAACAGGAACAATGATGAATAATGGCAGGCCGCAAGGCCCTTCGTTGCCTTCGTTACCTTCTGTTAAAAATAGTATTCACGTTGATTCCGTATTTTTGCAAAATCATGGACAGCCCCGAGCGATAGCGACGGATAATTTTCGGAGAAAATAACGTAGTGGTTCAAATCATTTTTTAAATGCGGATCTGCGAAACAAACTCTTCCAACCCAGCTGTTTTTGACCGCTAATTACGCGAATGGGTGAAGGGAAATAAAAAGGGGAATTTTTTGACAGAATAACAGGATGAACAGGATCAAAGGCATAAACCCGTTCATGAAGATATCCTGTAAATCCTGTTATCCAGTCAAGAATTCTTCATGGATCCACGCAACGCAACGAATCTTATTCGCCGCACCGCTTTCAGCGTTGGTCAATTTGTGTTTTGCAAAATCATAGACAGCCCCGAGCGATAGCGACGGATAATTTTCGGAAAAAATAACGTAGTGGTTCAAATCATTTTTCCGGTAGTTGTACAATCCGCGCCCATCCGCGTGATGAACCGTTCCTTCGTCACTATTTCCTTTGTAAATTATGCGTCGCTTCGCTCGCGCGCGGTTAATATTTTCCAATGTTTGGAAAAGTGGAAGAGGCATCCCGCCTCTGGCCAGCGGCAGGATGCCGCTTCCACCTTGCTATTTTTCGTGTGTTTGGTGACGCGAAGCGAGGCTGTTCGGAGAACAGCAACGAACAAAGTGAGTGGCAATTTCGTGGTGAAAAATCTTTGGTTACTGTTTTACAGCCAGCCAGATGTGGTGCCAGCGGCCACGGGCGCCGCGCGCGCGGGCGGGGACTTCTTCAGTGTTAAATCCGGCGGCACGCAGACGCTTGGTGAATTTTTTATCGGGCTGAGCGGACCAGACGGCCAGTACGCCGCCGGGTCGGAGCGCCTGCTTCGATTCTTCGAGCCCTTTCAGCGAATAGAGCTGATCGTTGCCCTCATGCGTCAGCCCTTCGGGGCCGTTGTCGACGTCGAGCAAAATGGCATCGTAGGCATTTTTATTTTCTCTAATGATGGCGGCTACATCGCCTTGACGAACGGTGACGCGGGAATCCTCCAGCGGGCGTCCCGCCAGATCGGCCAGATGCGTACGGTTCCATTTGATGACGGCGGACACCAATTCGGCAACAACGACGTGTGCGTGCGGGCCGAGGTGTTCGAGCGCCGCGCCGAGCGTGTAGCCCATGCCGAGTCCGCCGATGAGAACTTTGGGCCGTTTCCGCTTCGCAAGCGGCTTGCAGGTGAGCTCGGCGAGCGCATCTTCGGAGCCGTGCAGGCGGCTGTTCATGAGCTCTTCGTTTTTGACGTTGATGGTGAATTCATGCGTGCGCTGCAGCAGCTTCATTTCGCCGCCGTCGCCCGGCACGGTCGCTTGATCGATGACGACCCACGGGTTCATGCGTTTTCGCTTTCTTCAGGGGCTTCTGCGGCGGCGCGGGCTTTATCTTTTTTGCTGGGGCGTTTTCCTTTTTTCGGCGGCGGGCCCTTTTTCTT
>Ga0307990_1000429_pt1 | contig 37856 bp, 27 predicted proteins | sample EllFjometagen129_FD_203168 | JGI IMG/M metagenome (GOLD analysis project Ga0307990, IMG submission 203168) | Marine microbial communities from Ellis Fjord, Antarctic Ocean - #129 | ecosystem: Environmental > Aquatic > Marine > Unclassified | place: Southern Ocean | collected 2014-10-08
GGCAATCTTTATTCCGATCATACTGGCTTACCAGGGTTGGACCTACTGGATCTTCCGTAAAAGGTTGAGTCCAGACAGCCCGGATCTGCACTACTAAAATAAAAAAAGAGGTTGGCTAAGCCAACCTCTTTTCATTTAACATTATCTTAGCTATAACCCGGCGATAACTGCTGTAATATCCTTTCCAACGTCGCCAATAGGTTGATCGCCATTGACCTCCTTGAGGAATCCACGCTTGCGGTAAAACTCGATCAGGGGACTGGTTTGAGCTTTGTAGACCGCCAGTCGTTGGCGGACGGTGTCGGGTTTATCATCTTCTCGCTGATACAACTCTCCCCCATCCAGATCACAGACGCCTTCTTTTTGAGGCGGATTGAAGGTCAAATTATAGGACTGTCCGCAAGAGCGGCAGATCCGCCGGCCGCTGGCCCGTTCTACAAGTGAATCATCCGGCACATCAACATAGATCACTACCGAAAGTGATGCACCTAATAAGGCCAGGATCCTATCAAGGGCCTCAACCTGGATAATTGTTCGGGGAAAACCATCCAACAATGCGCCAGAAGCACAGTCTTCACTATTTAGCCGATCCTGCACCATTCCGATCGTCACTTCATCGGGCACCAGGTCGCCACGGTCAATAAACGTTTTTGCTTTCAGACCAAGGCTGGTCTGATTCTTGATGTTAAACCTGAACAAATCACCAGAAGATACCTGGGGGATTCCAAGCTGCTTGGTCAAGCGTTTTGCCTGGGTTCCTTTGCCGGACATGGGCGGGCCCAAGAAAATAATATAGGTTGGATCTTTGGGCATAGTGCGTTCTCCTGCTTTCTTGATAGTTATGGAAAAAGTATAGCACGATTCAGAAGTGATATTGTTTATCATTCATAAAAGACTGCTGTCCTGAAAGGGGTCTTCCTGATTGCCATTGCGAGGCAGAAGCGAACAACAACCTGCCCTGAGCGAATGTGAAGGGAAGCAATCTCCATTCAATCTTTCTGTTCGCCTTCCAAAGTTAAATCAAGCCAATCTGGATTAAGGATGGATCATACCAATTTCCTTGATCATTAATCAGTTTTCCTATTGGGACAGCAGTTGAATTTAATTAAGATTGCTTCATCGCTCTCTGCGTTCAGTCTCCTCGCAATTACAGTGTTTATTTGATTTTACGTTAATAGAATTAGAGTTACTCATTTCTTGTCAAAGCGAGAACATAGCCTGACCAAAACAGAAATTGAGGTTGTGTTACCATAATGAAGAGCTGTTCAGGATAAGTCCATGTTCCCTAATTCACGGCTATTAAAACTTGCCAGAAAGAGTCTACCCTGGTTGACATTAACCATTAGTCTGGGTTTCTTCTCTGGTTTACTTACCATTATCCAGGCCCGATCTGTCAGCCAGATCATCAGCCGGGTTTTCCTGGATTCACAGACTCTCACCAACGTGACGGGGCTGCTTCAACTTACATTGATTATGTTTACCCTGCGTGCAATTCTGGCCTGGGGCAGCAGCATCAGCGCCAAAACAATCGCTGTCCAGGTCAAGAGTCGAGTGCGGAAGATGCTTCTCGACAAATTAGAAGAATTAGGTCCAGCATATTTACAGGGGGAGCAAAGCGGGGAAATCAGCAACACTGTTGTTGAGGGAGTGGAAGCATTGGATGCTTATTTCAGCCAATATCTTCCTCAGCTGGTGCTCTCTGCTCTCGTGCCAATCACCATCCTGCTCTTTGTTTTCCCGATGGATTTGCTGTCAGGATTTGTGCTGCTGGTAACTGCACCGCTTATTCCTTATTTTATGTACTTGATCGGCAGCCAGGCCAGGATTATCACGGACAAACAGTACGGCACACTAAGCCGGCTTGCAGCAGGGTTCTTGGACAGTTTGCAGGGATTAAAAACACTCAAACTCTATAACCAAGCCAAAGCTCAGACAGAAAAAATCCGCCAGACCAGCGACCAATATCGCAAAACTACAATGAAAGTGCTTCAAGTGACCTTTTTATCCGCCCTGGTCCTGGAACTTCTAGCCACACTCAGCACTGCCGTGGTGGCGGTCGAAATCGGTTTACGCCTTTTATATTTCCGGGTCTCTCTTGAGCAGGCCCTCTTCTTATTGATCATTGCACCGGAATTCTATATCCCTCTCCGGCAGCTAGGCCTGCGTTATCATGCTGGCATGGAAGGCCAAAGCGCTTCGGAGCGGATCTTCCAAATCCTGGATGGTGAGCCTCTCACGAAAAGTGTCCCCCACCAGGTTCAACCCGGAAGCGTCCTGTCCGAGATAAATACGTTGTCCATCAACAATGTCAGTTTCAGCTACCCTGGGGAGCGTGGTATTGCCTTAGAAGAAATATCATTTCAAATCAACCGGGGAGAGCAGATCGCCCTGGTTGGCGCCAGCGGTGCTGGAAAAAGCACCCTGGCTAACTTGCTATTGGGATTTTTCCCTCCCAGTGTGGGAGAAATTCTAATCGATGGAAATAACCTGGCTAATCTGGACCTGAAGGAATGGAGAGAACAGATTGCCTGGGTTCCCCAAAAACTCAACTTATTCCAGGATACGATCGCCGCCAATATCCGCCTTGCCCAACCAGGAGCAAGTGACAGCGCTGTGGCTGCAGCGGCTTCCGCTGCCCACCTGGCCGGGTTCATCGAGGATCTCCCCGATGGATACCAAACCCGCATCGGCCAGGGTGGAGCCCGCCTTTCTGGCGGGCAGGCACAGCGCCTCGCCTTAGCACGGGCATTTCTGAAGGATGCACCCATCCTGCTGTTGGACGAACCGACTTCGCAGCTTGACCCGGTCACAGAGTCCCAGCTGGCGGATGCCACCCTAGCGTTGATGGCGGGAAGGACCGTGATCACCATCGCCCATCGCTTGAACACCGTGTTCCAGTCGGACAGGATCCTGGTCCTCCATGAGGGACGGATCGTTGAATCCGGGGCGCACCAGGAATTATTGGCGAAAGGCGGCTATTATACAGATCTGGTCCAGGCCTATACGGGTTTCCAAAATTTCAACTCTACTCAATTTTCCAAAATCGATGAGCCTGCTCCACCCCCGTCTTCCGTCGCCGGTCACCAGTTCAACACAATCCCTTCTCCTGGTCTCACTACTTCCCAAAGCCTCTCTTCTGAAGGAGGATCGATCTTCCTTCGCTTGTTATCCTTCTTCAAGCCTTATTTTCGGGAAGTCCTTGCCTCCGCTGCGCTTGGCACGCTGACCATTGCCTCCAGCGTTGCCTTGATGGGTGCATCGGCCTGGATCATTTCCACAGCAGCCTTGCATCCCAATGTTGCTGTGCTTCAAGTGGCCATTGTCGGGGTTCGTTTCTTCGGCATTTCCAGGGGAGTGAGCCGCTATCTGGAACGATTGGTTTCTCACAATCTGACCTTTAAAATCCTGGGGCGGCTGCGGGTCTGGTTTTATGAGTCCCTGGTACCCCTGGCGCCGGCCAGGATCATGGATTTTCGAGCAGGAGATCTGCTAAGCAGGATCATCTCGGATATCAAAACCCTGGAAGATTTCTATATCCGTTCAATTGCCCCTCCTATCGTGGCCGTTCTGATCGGAATCGGTACCGGATTTTTCCTGTATCAATATCAACCGGTCCTGGGATTGGTCCTGGGAGGATTATTCCTGGTCATCGGATTGATCATTCCCCTGCTGATCCGCAAGTTGGCTCGTAAACCGGGACAGATCCTGGTTGAAGGTCGGACCCGGCTGGCAGGGAATCTGGTGGATTTCGTGGCTGGACTGCCCGATCTGATGTTATTTGGCCAAACAGCTGATAAACAGGAACAGATCCAGAACCTGGATCGAAAATATCACCAGGCCCAACTGGGCCTGGCTCGGATCAGCGGCCTGAACGCAGGGTTGTTGATCTTTATCAGCAATCTTGGGATGTGGCTGGTCTTGGTCCTGGCAATTCCGCTGGTCCGGTCCGGAGAAATCCCCGACGTAATGCTGGCCGCCCTGGCCCTGATCACATTAAGTGCCTTTGAAGCCGTTCAGCCCCTGCCCCAGGCCATGGAAACCCTGTCCAGCTCCCTGATCTCCGGGCAGCGGTTGTTCGAGGTGTTGGATGCTGATCCTGCCGTGGTCGATCCAGAGAAACCACTGGCTTTTCCTGCCGAGATATCTATTCATGGTGAGGACCTGGAATTCACCTATCCGGGATCAAATAAACCTGCCCTGAACAAGATCGATTTTGAACTTAAGGGGGGAGAAACCATCGCAATCGTTGGTCCCAGCGGGAGCGGAAAAACCACTCTTGGGAATTTGCTGCTTCGTTTCTGGGGAGGATATCAGGGCCAGATAAAAATTGGAGATTCGGGGATTCCCCTGGTTTCACTAAGGCAGGATGAGATCCGGGAAAATATCAGCGTCATTTCCCAGGGAGATGCACTGTTCCAGGACACCATCCGAAACAACATCGCCCTGGGATTTCCGGAGGCAGATCTGGAGGATATCATCCAGGCGGCAAAGCAAGCCCAGATCCATGAAATGATCAGCAATTTGCCGGAAGGATATCAAACCCAGGTCGGGGAACGCGCCCAGGGGTTAAGCGCCGGGGAGGCGCAGCGGATATCGATTGCCCGGGCTGTCATAAAAGATGCTCCAATATTCTTACTGGATGAACCCACCGCCAACCTGGACCCGGTGACTGAACAAGCTATCCTGGATACCTTATTCGGAATCCTGGAACACAAAACAGCATTGCTGATCACCCACCGCCTGGTTGGTTTAGAGAAAGTAGACCGGATCCTGGTCCTGGTGGGCGGAGAGATCGTGGAACGCGGCACGGAAAAAGAGCTGCTCAAACGGAATGGTTATTACCGCTATATGTGGGCATTGCAAAACCGCATCCTGGCTTATTGATCCCGGCCGATAATAGAGAAGGGGGGAATACTTACAATCCTGAAACCTCCTGCAACTTTCCTGTAAAATTATCGTATAGTATCATCCTGCCGCGCCAAAAACAGGATGCCAGTCAACTACATCACCCGGAAAAGATATCACGCTAGGAGGATCTATCTATGAGATTCCAACCACAGCTTATCGTTCTGTTAGTGATCCTGGTATTTGCAGCCCTTCTCCTGCTGGCCATAAGAACTTCCCGGCGACAGGCTGCTGAGAAAAAACACCTGGCCCTGACCCTGGGCTTCGAAGAAGTCACTTCACGTCCCACACAGCTCATCGACCGGATTGAATCGCTTTACAAAAGGGGAGAAAAACAGTCTATTCAGGTCGAACAGGTTTATTCCAAACGAGATTATGATCAGGAATTCTTTATCTTCGATATTAAAGATTCCAGTAAAGATGATAGCAATATAGGATCCGCAGTATTTGGCCTGATCTCAGACCAGCTGGCCCTGCCCCATTTCTCACTGACCACCCTGCCGGGATTTAACAGCGACACAGTAATAGGTGGGGTCATGGAGAGTCTGCTGCATAAGGTTCTTTCTCACTCAGAAAAATATCTCGGTTTGGCCCGGATCGAACTTCCAGACAAACCGGATTTCGATGAACAGGTTATTATTTTCGGGAAAGATGAAGCAGCAGTCAAAGAGATAATGAAAAAGGTCGACATCCGGACGATCACGAGCATCACATCCCCTGTCCATATCACCGGGATGAATGACCTCCTGACAATTGATTTCACGGAGATGGGCCCATTAAACGAACAGGAGCACGATCTGATCGCCCAGCACCGGGAATTTACCAGGATCGCACGCTACTTTATAAATTAATCCAAAACCATGGTTCGAACCACCTGTACAGAGTCAACTATCAAGAAGAAGAGGAAAAGGAGACTAAATTGACCAGACGAAAAAGAGCTGCCTATCTTATCCTGCCGATCCTGATGCTTACATTGGCCATCCTGGCCTGCAGTGGGAGTTACAGCACCACCTCTAAGATCAACGGCAATGCAGGCGAGGTCCGTGTTAAGACCAAGACCGGGGAAGGGATCGAAACGACCAGCGTGGAGCTGAATGATGACTGGATGCGCGACCGGGTCTTTGCCACCGTGACCTTCACCGTGGAAGCTGGCAGTTGCCAGGCTACCTTGATTGGAGAAGAAGGCACCCGGATCGAGGTAAACGCCTCTGTAGGAAGCACGGGGCAGGCCTCTGGCGACCTGGTGACCGATGGGTTTGGGGAAGTGACCCTGGACACCAACTGCCAGAACGCCCAGGAGCTGGACGTGCTGATATCTTTTACATTAAGGTAAATAGAAAAACGTCGATCCATCAGGACGGAGTCCCTTTTTTGGGACTTCGTCCTTTTTTGCAATACAAACCGAGTTTTTCAATCAAATTTACAGCTTTTTGATCTCATAACTCAGAATTTTTTCGATATTCTTAATGGAAATCTTATAAAATGGCCTTGTCATGGATGTTACAATAGAGTTATCAGGCAAAGTTAACGCCCAATAAGGAGAAAGCATGACTGAAAAGAAAGGTTTATTTGGATTATTTGGTAAAAAAGAGGATGAAGCGAAAAAAGCAGTAGCCAGAAAGAAAGATGTCGCTGGAACCTCCACTAAAGCAGATATCGATAAAGCCAAAGCCGATATGCTCAAGAAACAGAAAGAAATGGTAAAAAAGGCCAAAGAAGTCAAGAAACACACAGTCGTTAGCGGCGATACCTTAAGCAGTATTTCCCAGAAATATTATAAAGATATTGGGAAATATATGAAAATCTACGAAGCCAATAAAAAGCTGATAGGCGACAACCCCGATATGATCAAACCCGGCCAGGAATTGGTCATCCCAAAACTGTAAAAATAAATAAAACCCTTCTCGGAGATTCGGGAAGGGTTTTTCGTGTCAAATATTGGTTTAGTTTTACGTGCAAGACACGTAAAAGGAGTACAAGATGGCAAAACTGGAAAATGTAGAAGGCATCGGCGCCAAATACGCCAAGGACCTTCGTAAAATTGGCGTGCGCAGCACCGGCGATCTGCTGAAAAAAGGCGGCACCGCCAAAGGCCGTGAGGAATTAGCTAAAGCTTCCGGCATTGGAAAAAAACTGATCCTGGAATGGGTCAACCATGTCGACCTGTTCCGCATCAAAGGTGTAGGCGAGGAATATGCTGACCTGCTGGAAGAAGCCGGCGTAGACACCGTGGTGGAGTTGGCCCAGCGCAACGCGGCTAACCTGTATACCGCAGTTATGGAAACCAACGCCAAGAAAAAACTGGTTCGCCAGACCCCGTCTGAGAAGATGGTTAAAGGTTGGGTCGCCCAGGCCAAGAAACTTCCCCGGGCAGTAGCATACTAGCGTTTAAGAAATAACCTCCCGGAGTTTTAACAAACTTCGGGAGGGTTAAAACAAAAACCCCGCCTTGGCGGGGTTTTTTGATTCTAATCAAGGTTCAGTTTAGCCGATGTTTTTCATCAGGGTTTCCGCGACAGTCGAAAACAGCTTCACGAGATCTACATTACTGCTCATATGTACTCCTTCCTAAACGAACAAGAGGTATATATATATTTATTTCTTGGGGGGAATCTTTAGGGTCTGGCCCACTTTGATATCGTCCGCGCTGGCGAGGACGTCTTTGTTGGCTTCATAGATATCGTTGTATTTTGCGGCGTCGCCATATACTTTCTTAGCAATCACGGACAGGGTATCACCAGCTTTGACCGTATATGACTCAATGATGCCAGATTTTTTGGGGTCAAAACTAAATCCCTTGCTTTTGGAATCCTGGGGTTTGGGTGTTTTTTCCATCATATTCTCCTTTGGTGAGGGGGTTTCTGAGGCTGATTATAACAAGCCGGATAGGGCGGGTCAAATGAAATAGATAAGAATGGTGTTAAATAGTGAACATCCGGAGCATTTTCGAGCCCCCGGATGTTCTTCCACCTGCCCCCCTCAAAATTCACTCTTTGGGATAAAGCCAAATATCCGTATAAGCTGCAACCTGTCGGTCTGTTTTTATTCCATCGATTAATAGCCGACCTACAACCACAATCCTAATCTTTACTTGCCTTGATTGGTCGTCGAGAATGGGCTCAAACATTGTTGATCCATAGAAAATTGGGTTGTTCTCTGCTGGTTTTAGATATATATCACCAACTAGATATTTGGTTTCCACAAGGGCAAGTTCTATCCAATTTTTATCATCTTGTAGATATACTCCAATACCATAATCATTGGGGAAAATAATTTTCTCTTTCCCTTTATTTTCCACCATAATAGATACTGGTTCTCCAATTAGTTGAGAATTCCAACCAAACGGAGCATATATTACTACATCTGAATTTATATTTCTTTTAGATAAATTAAGTTTTGGTATTAATTCAAAATCTCTATCTACTCTGCAATTGGATTGAAAAATCATACAGAGTATGATGAGGATTGTTCGGTATTTATTTTTCCTGTTTTGACAATTCATAGATTAAAAATCCTGCCCGGTTACTCGGAGTCGACAACTGTACTAAAAGTGTCCTCACCACAGCTGGAGAAAGTTCTATTGATTGATGTATTGTAAAGATTTGATAATCTCCAGGATTAATCGCTTCCTTCTCTCTGATGTTTCCATCCATATTCGTATAAGGGTAAACCTGGATGTATGTCCCCTCACTTGGAGATATTACCTGGGTATTCTTGACATTTATATACCTAACAATTATTGGTTCATTTCCTTTATTAATAATAACAATATCATCAATTTTTTTATCATTTGCTCCACCAGAATACATAATGATCGCCTGGGCATCGGGTTTTCTGTTCGAACCTTCCAATATTTTCGTGGAATCTCGAACCCAAACAAGAGCTCTACTAATTAGTTTGAGTAATAACATCCACCAGGTACTTCCCCCAGATCCTCCTCCAGTATATCCAGACCAGTTTTTTTCTACCTTTTCCATACCTGATCCAGCCCCAGGACCACCCTTCAAGTAAACAACATTTGTAAATTCAAATTCCCTCTCGTTTGCCAATTCCTGGATTTTTTGGTCTTCACAAATCAATTTCATTTTTTGTTCAACATCATTCAGAGGTTTTTCCTGAAAATTTTGGATTTCATCATATCCAACAACAACTCTCACCATCTCATACTGCGGCATTTCCCGGGTAACAGTCTTGGTGCCAACCTGCACCTCTCGATCCTCAAAAATCGGGACAGTCTCATTGATGATCTTGTGACCCGCCAGGACTTGTTTTTGGCCGAATTTAGGAACAGATTCAGTCACATTTTTATATCCTGAGACTACTCTGATTTCCTTATATAGCGGTACCTGGATAGAGATTGTTTTAGTAGTTTGATAAGGAATCTGTTTTGTGACCGGGATCCGCTTCCAGCGTGTTTCATTTTTATAGCCAATCACAATCTTTTTAGATCCAATGCTTCTGTATATTGGAACTCGCTTGGTGTACTTTTTCCAAACCATTACCTTTTTTGTCTTATAGCGAGTGACAGGAATTTCCTTCTTCACCAGTTTTGTGCCGGTTTGGACTTTTTTTGTTTTATAGATAGGGATCCGCTTTGGGACAGACTCGACTCCTATTTGCACCCGCCGGGTTTCATATTGGGGAACTTTTTTCTTGATTTCCCGGATTCCTACTTTTACTTTCCTCGTCTCGTAAATTGGGATTTCCACTTCTTCTTTTTTTATTCCCCGATAGACAGTTTTAGTTTCATAACGGGGAACCGTGATCACATCCGGATCTTTGGGTGGTAGCGGACCAGCTCCAATTCCTTTGCGGAGGGAATTTGACAGCTGTTTTCTTAATAAAGCAAATGCCTTGGATTCTCTCAATCCAAATGATTGATTCAGTGTCAGAGCCAGAGCAGAGATAACTCCGAAAAGCCCCATCCAGGGAAGCATAGGATCTGCTTGTACTGTTGAAGATTTTTTTTGAGGGATCATCCCAGCGCTACCCTGCAGCTCCCACAATGTCTGGAATTCTTCCCTGGACATAATTGATTCCCCCGCGGCTGGATCCTGAAAGGTAATCCACTTTCCATCCCCGGATATACCAGTCAAAGTGACAAAATGGCCGGGTCTATCAGCACCATTAATTCCCAGCGAGACTATGAGAGGTCTGCCCCGATGCAGATACTCAGTCAGCTTCTCAATTCCCCAATCCTGAAAAGTTATGCTTCCGTCATATCCAAATTCCCTGGCTGTATATACCAATTCCTCCACTCCAGTGCCCCATTCGTACATCAATCCTCGATTGGTCATAAAATCACTTAGCTGATTGGTGGTTGGCAGTAAGCTTTTTTCTTCAGGATCCAAGAGTTTCAATGCCTGGGAAAGAGAGGCTGGCCCGCAATTCACATCCTCAACGTTACGGGAAAGGTCAAAAAGCGCATTATCATGCGAGGCAGACTGGGATATCAACTCTACGTATAAAGGAGGGTCTATTCCGGCTGGAAGCGCTATCCCAACTGGATCAAAGCTGCCGGAGGGAAGGTTGTCACCCAGATTTCCCTCCGACAGAACAGCATCCGGGTTGACCCCGGATATCACTGGCGCGGTGATCCTTTCCGTCGGCCGTGGAGTGGGTGAAGCGAGAGGATCCACCCCAGCTGAAACGACTTTAGGACCAACTGCCGCTGCCAATAACCAAAAAGACACAAATAGAATAAGGACTTTTTTTTCAAGAATAACCCCCTAAAACCCCTTGATTTTCCGGGTTAATTTTCAGTGTATATCAAGCCAAAACCCAAGTCAATAGGTGAACGGATTGGGTTTACGTTAACTTTGTGAATAACAAAAAGGATACGGTTTCCTTTGAGGAAACCGTATCCTATCTATGAAAAAAAGCACTCCTGGGTTGGAGTGCTTTTGTCGTAAATTAATGAAGTGGATCAAAACTAGTCATCAGATTCCTCTTCATCCTCTTCTTCCTCTTCCGGCTCGTCGTTGGAATCACCACTGGAATCACTATTGTCATCGTCACTGGAATCGCTGTCCTCGTCACTCGCGTCATCACTGGAATCATCATTCATATCATCGTCTGAGTCGTCATTCATATCATCGTCTGAGTCGTCATTCATATCATCGTCTGAGTCGTCATTCATATCATCGTCTGAGTCGTCATTCATGTCATCGTCTGAATCGTCATTCATGTCATCGTCTGAGTCGTCATCCATTTCATCGTCGGAATCATCATTCAGGTCATCATCCATGTCAGCACCTTCGCCATAGATCTCAATGGCTAACAGGGAGCCGTCAGCCTGCGTCAGGGCTTCCACCTTGACCAGGTCGCCAACTTCCAGGGCGCCTTTCAGTTCGGTCTGACCATCCACTGCCACGGTAATCCCGCTGACCAGCCAGGTTCCTGTTTCTTTTGCTTCGATCACGCCGTGGAATTCAACATCCTCTTCCCGGCCTTCTCCAAGCAGGCTTTCTACTTCATCCAGCCGCTCATCTTCAAATTCCTCTTCCAGCTCCTGACGGCTGTCATCATCAAATGTCAAAGCCAGTTGGGTTTGTTCCATTCCCAGTTTGAGGCCGTATAGGCTGTCACCGGGCAAACTGGACGCTGAAGCATTGACGGTAAAGAACCCTGCCACCAGCACTGTTATCAACCCATAAATTGCTAATCTCGGTAAAAGTTTCATTTCAGTATTCTCCTTTCCAACAAATAAATCACTAATATTTTTAAACCACTGCCCTGAATAACGGATAAAAGCAGCTTTTGTTCCGTTTTTAGTAAATGCCTCATTCTTTGCCATCAAATCGACCTCCGCCAGCAGGCGGTTCCTGCCTTCCCGCAAGGATTCCTGATAGTCGGGCTGCGGCATGGACCTGGCCACAACCGCTGCTCGCAGCAGCGGTTCAAGTTCATCTGAATAACGGGGATTCTCTTTCAGGATCTCATCCAGCCCTACGCCTGCGTCAAGCTGCGCCAGGCTTCGATCCAAAATACGTTCAAATTCGTTTTTATTCATAAACAGTTTTCCTCTATCAGTACTTTTTCCAGCAATCTTAAAGCCCGATGCTGCAGGGAACGTACAGCCCGATCACTCTTATTCAGCAGCTGGATGATCTTCGGTGTTGAAAATCCATTTATAAATCGGTAGATCAGCAGCTGGCGCTGTGTTTCCGGCAGCAATTCTAAAGCGCTCCTGAAACATTCCGATGTCTGCCTATCCTGCACTTGCTGATCGGGATTTTTGATCCGATCTTCCAGCAGCTCTTCCTTGATCGGGATTTCTTCTTTTTTATCCATCAGACGATGGTTATCGATGACCATATTCCTGGCGATGGTATACAACCAGACCAATATTGGACGGCCGCGATCGATATAACCAGGCAGTTTATTGATCATGCGAATAAACACCTCTGCGCTCAGATCCTCTGCTGTCAGTTGGTCGCTGACCCGGTAAAAGATATAGTTGTAGACCGCCTGATAATGCAGGTCATATAGTTCAGCGATCGCTCTTTTATCTCCACGCTGAGCGCCCTGGAGTAGTTTTGTCTCTTTGTTTTGATCCATGGATTTCATCCTGATTAACGATAAAAACCCGGTTTTGTTCCGGTGGGTACTTAAATTAGGATATGGTTTCCTTTGAGCATAAAGAGGGTGCGGGGTCCTCGGTTAGTAGGATCCCGCATCCTTCGTTAGATAAAACTAAGCTGCCGGCAAAATTACAGTAAACGTCGTTCCTTCCCCTTGCTGGCTTTCAACGGAGATCGCTCCGCCGTGGGCCGTCACCAGCTGGCGAGCGATGGCCAATCCCAGGCCGCTGCCCCCGCTGGCTCTGGAGCGGCTTTTATCGCCTTTCCAGAAGCGGTCAAAGACAAAGGGCAGATCCTCTTCCGCAATACCTTCCCCCGAATCTTGAACCATAACCCGGATCGAATCCCCCTCCCGGGCAGCAGACAAGGTAATCTCCCCACCTTCCGGTGTGAAACGCAGGGCGTTGTTCACCAAATTTCCCAGCACCTGGTCCAAACGGTGCCAATCCCCCTCAACAACCAATTCCTCTCTATCTTCAGGAGCTTCTATTAATAACTGAACCCCACCCTCTTCTGCCCGCCCGCTAAAACTGGTGATCACATCTTCCAGCAGTTCAACCACAGACAGTTTCTGAAAATGGAAATCCAGGGTCCCGGACTCGGCCATCGACAGGGTTTGCAGATCTTCCACCAGCCGCTGCAGCAAGCGGGTCTCTTCCAGCATGGACCGGAAATAATCCGGGGATGCTTCATAAACCCCATCCAGGGCACCTTCCAAATTGCCCTGTAGAATGTGCAGCGGGGTGCGCAGTTCATGGGCCACATCTGCGGTCAGGTTGCGGCGCTGGATATGGGCCCGTTCCAACTCATTCGCCATGTGGTTGAAAGAGCGGGCCAATTTCAGAAACTCCTTGTCGCCTTTCTCATCCACCCGAACGCTAAAATCTCCATCAGCCAACGATTCTGCCGCGGCCATCACGTCTGCCAATGGGTTGACCCATTTGCGCATACCGAGCGTCCCTATCAGCATTCCTACGACCGGGACCAGGAAAGGGACCAGGCAAAACAACATTCTGCGCAGATCCTTTGAGCCCAATAAATCTTGATTGCCACCGATCACCAGGCCCATGATCACGCCCAGGATCAAGATCGGAATCACCAGGAAGAATAAACCACCCATAAATCGCCAGCCCATCTTGCGGCGCTGTTCCATATGGTCCCTGGAAAAATGCTCAAAACCGCTCTGCCAGGGGGGGCCAGAGCCGCTTTTATGCCAACCCTTATATTCCTTCCAGTTATGTTGATGCTGGTCGGGTTTAAATTTTTTCATTCAAAATCTCCCAGGAATTTATAGCCAAACCCGTAAACGGTCTGAATATAAACCGGATCCGTTGGGTCGGGTTCGATCTTCTTGCGCAGGTTTTTAATATGGGAATCCACACTGCGGTCCACTCCGCCAAATACCACACCATGCAGGTGCTCCAGCAGCTGTTCCCGGCTGAGCGGTTGTCCCTCGTGTTTGACCAGCGTTTCCAGTAAGGTATATTCGCTGCGGGTGAGGTGGATGATCTCCCCACTAAGTTTTACTTGCATTCTTTTCAGATCCAGTTCCAGGTTGCCCGACTTCAGGACCTCTCCCTGGAGCAGGTCACCCCTGGCCCGGCGTAAAAGCGCCCGCACCCTGGCCACCAGGGCCCGGGGAGAAAATGGTTTGGTGATGTAATCATCTGCGCCTAGCTCCAGGCCGATCAGCTGATCTGCTTCCTCCACCCGGGCAGTGAGCATAATGATCGGCACATCGGACTCTTTCCGGATCGCGCGGCAGACATCCAGGCCGTCCATACCCGGCAGCATCAGGTCCAGCACAATCAGGTCTGGATTTTCCCAGTGGGCGATGGCCAGCGCCTGAACTCCATCACTGCTGGTCAGGACTTTAAAACCATTTTCCACCAGATAATCTTTAGCCAGCTGGAGGATCTTGGGTTCATCGTCGACAACTAAAATGGTTTCATTCATAAAATCTTATCCATTCATCTTGTTATTCGTAGGATAACACAGCTTTGCCGCTCTCTTTTCCTGTGCGATTATAACCAAAACACGGGAGGTAAACTCCCGTGTCTGGTTTTCAGGATTAGCTGGTTGGTTTACCCTCTTCTTCAGGGGTATCTGCCTCAGCTCCAGGTTCGTCCTTCATAGGATAGGCTCCCCAGGGTCCAGGATGGCAGGGCCCAAAATGGTGCGGGTGGCGAAAATTTCGGTACTTGTGGGCTTTCATTTCATCCCAATCAGAGCCGCCTTCGGTCCTCCAGCGCTTGAACATCACCAGGCCAACGATCGAAGTGATCATCTTGATCAGCAGGATCCCGCCAAAAAAGATCGCCAAAAAGGGCAGGAAAGATCCACCCATGGGATGGTAACCTCTCATATTGGGGTAGAAGTGTGGAGCTGTGATCTCGCCGCCTTCTACCGCCGCGCCCTGCATAACACCAGCCTGGAAAGCGGAGCGGACCAAAAAGGTACCGCCGGCAATCAGCATGATAACCATAAAGATCCTGAATCCAATTCCCCATACGGGGTTTCTGTAGAAAAACATTATTACCTCCTCTAGGTATTTATTATTGATATCTACAGGAACAGTATCTCCTTAAAGTGTGGAGAAACGATGGAGGATTTGGGGAAATTATCGGTATATAGTAAGTAGTAAGAAGTGGGTCGATTAACAGTCTGTAAGGAATCACCCGATTTCCAGTCAGGCCGCGCAGCGGGCACCCGTCCTCCGGTCTTCGGTCAAGATGCAAAGCATCTTAATAGTAGTGTAGAATGAATAGAACATTCCGAAACTCTCACGGAGGCCTTGATGACCCCCAAGAAACGAATTTTTCTCGCCCTGGCCCTGCTGCTCCTGGCAGCGATGGCCTGCGAATATTTACCCACTCCCGCACCCGAAGCGTCTCAACCCCCAGAAGATGTGATCGCCACTTCTGTTGCCGCAACAATCATAGCTGGCGGCGGCGAAGCGCCAACGGCAGAAGTTCCCACAACTGAACCTTCCCCGGATCCAGATAGTGATGGCGGCGAACCTGCGGGAATTCCTACTCCGGACCATCCACCATTTTTGCGGATCGTTTATGTTAAAGATGGCAATGTCTGGTACTGGGAGGAAGGCAGCGCATCAATTCAGCTGACAACGTTGGGGGATGTGATCTCAGTATATCTATCCGACGATGGACTAGTAGCTGCTTTTATCCGCCAATACGATTGGAATAGTGAAGAAATCTATGCCGTAAATACAGATGGTACAAATGTGAGGCCTCTGGTCACTCTGGCTCATTTTTCAGGCATGAAGATTTTCACGGAAGCCATTTCTGCAGTACCCTACAGGATCGCCTGGGTGCCCAACAGCCATACCCTGGCCTTTAACACCCGGATGACGTTTGAAGGACCTGGCTTGATCCTTGGCAACGGGCTGCGCCATGTGGATGCTGATACAGGAGCGTTAAGTGTTATAGTCGCACCAATGGCGGGAGGGGATTTCTATTACTCACCGAATGGCTCCTCGATAGCCCTGGTCAACAGTACTACTATCAGCCAGGTCGATTCCACAGGCGGCAACCACGAGGTCCTGCTGACCTTCCCGGTTGTGTTGACCTACAGTGAATATAATTATTATCCCCCGGTGACCTGGTACGGGGCAGACAGCTACATGTTGGCCTCGATCCCACCTCATGCCCCCCTGGATGAGCCCCCGGATGACACCACCATCTGGTACATCGCTTCAAATGGAGCAACTCCAATAGTATTAATCACGCTGACTCCGGTGCCGTTTTTCCATGACCCAGTTCATATTTCTCCGGATCTCAGCAAGATCGCCTACCTGAGCATGGTCACTCCCGGTGCGCCGCCTATCGTGGATCTGCATATCGCCAATCCGGATGGCAGCGGTGATGTGCTCTATGATTCCGGTGATCGGCGCTTCGAAGCCTGGTCAACCGATGGGGAGCATTTCATCTTCACTGAGGCTGGACATTATCCCAAAGTGGGAAGGGTTGGAGATCCTGCCCAGGACCTGCTTGGGATCACCCTGATGCTGGATGTCAGCTGGGTGGATGAAACCAGGTTTATGTATATCAACCGGCTCAGCGGAAGCTGGGAGTTGTGGCTGAGGGAGCTGGGTTCACCGGGCGTTCTGCTGGCCAGCACAACCGGGGATAGAATCCATTTTGATTTTGTGAAATAGTCTAAACATGAAGGATACGGTTTCCTGAGAGGAAACCGTATCCTGGAATAATTTAATAATAAAAGCACTCCTTGTGGAGTGCTTTTTCTACCCAAGGGCTGGAGGATTTAGCCATCATCATTTTTCTTTATCTTTTTTGTCCTTCTTATCTTTTTTATCTTCTTCTCGCGCTGCTTTCTCCTCTTCCCTTTCCTCTTCTCTCGTTGCTTTCTCCTCTTCCCTTTCCTCTTCTCTTGCTGCTTTCTCCTCTTCCCTTTCTTCTTCTCTTGCTGCTTTCTCCTCTTCCCTTTCTTCTTCTTTCTCCACTACACCATCTTCAACAACAAGGTCGCCTTCTAACACTACCCCTTCTAGATTCTCTCTCTTATCTGCTTTTTCATTCAATGAATACTGCCTGGTACGAAGCTGGGCAGCATCTTCATTCCCCTGCTGGCCATGTTCATTCTTTCCTTTCTCTTCCTCTTCAACCACTAATGATTTAAACTCTCCGGAATAATCGGGGGGTGAATCCGGCAAACTGTAATCACTCGTGAAAATCGGGTTTTCCCCTAAAGTTTTTGGCTGGGCGGGCTTGACCAGCAGCAGATCGCCAACTTGTTCAAAACTGTAATACAGGGTATTCATTATATTGTCCGCCAACCCGGAAGCCGAGGCAGATAGTGTGAAAAATCCACCGGTAAGGACTACCACCAGGGATAACATCGCAAAACGGTAAGCAGGTTGTAATAGTTTGAGAGATCCAACCCAGCGATCCACAATCCCTTCGCGGGGAGGTTGGACAGGTTCGGGTTCTAAAAATCCGCCCTCAGCCTGGATGGAAGCCATTTCAGCCAGCAGCTGGTTTTTACCAACCCGCAGGGCTGTATAACCAGGAACCGGCTGCGGAACCGCTCTGCTGAGCATGGCAGCAAGCATTAAGGGTTTCAGGTTTTCGGCCTGGGAAGGGTAGCGCGCCAATATATCTATCAAGGATTCGCCCCGATCCATCCTCGATAGACAATCATCCAATATGCGGTCAAACTTGCGCGGCATCATATCGAACTTTCCCTTTCCAGAACAATTTGGAGTGATCGTAATGCCCGGTGCTGCAGGGTTTGAATTGCCCTTTCGCTTTTATTTGTGATCTTCACCAGGTCCTTAACCGAACGGCCTTCGACAAAACGGTGGACGATGATGCTCTTTTCCTGATCATTGAGATGGCTGATGGCCAGTTTAAAACAGCGGTTGGCAGTTTTACTTTCCTGCCCTTGATCGGATTCCAGCAGGGCCTCGCTGAACAACTCCGGCTGGAATGCTTGCTCTTTTTCATCGACCAGATCGCGGGCGATGTCATACAGCCAGGAGATAAAGGTGATTTTTTTATTGGTAAATTCAGGCAGTCTGCGGATCATGCGCACAAAAACTTCCGTGCTGAACCGCTCGGCGGTAGTTTGATCACTCACGCGATAGAAAAGATAGGTATAAATATCCAGGTAGTAGCGCTCGTAAAGGGTCTCTGCAGCTCTTTTATCACCAGTTTGAGCCCTGTACAAAAGCGCTTTTTCGTTGATATCCATAGAGGTTAATATACCCTGCCCGGGGGCAAGGACCTGCTGTGATCAACTTTTAACAATAGAGGGTAATTTTCATTCTAGCATAGATAATCACAAAATAAAGAGATGCTAACAAGACAAAGTAAATAGAACCGCCACATATGGGGGAGCAAGAAAGTATGACCCGAATATAGACAGTATACGATTGAAGTGATCATCGTTCAGTTTGGGTGATCTACTTCGGGTTTGTCATTGCGAGGAGTCTGGAAGATGACGAAGCAATCTATAGAAAATTTAACAAATAATCTAATAAACTTACATCATTCTCCACTTCAGGCAATTTTTCACCTTCGTTTATTACATTCAGGATGATAAAACTCAGATTGCTTAGTCGCTCGCAATGACAATTAGTATAGACAACATTCCAGATCGTCTCCCATCTTCGGTCCGGGTGCGCAGCAGTGTCCCGTCTCGCGTCGTTTTATCATACAATACACACATACTATCGGAGCAATCATGGAAGAACTGAAATCAACTATCAATAACTTCATCCAAGCCCGCGATTGGAAGCAGTATCATGCGCCTAAGAATTTGGCCATGGCGCTCAGTGTTGAGGCGGCTGAGATCGTGGAGATCTTTCAATGGAAGAAAGCTGATGAACCGCTCAGTACTGCCGATTTGGAACACCTGCGCCAGGAAATCGGAGATGTTCTGGTCTATCTGCTGGAACTGGCAAATAAGTATGATATCGATATCGTGCAAGCCGCCAAAGACAAAATGATATTAAATGATAAGAAGTACCCGGAAGAAGTAGTTAAAGGGAAATCAAATAAATATACCGAATATCAATAACTTTTCATTAGTTCTGGAATGGACAAACTGCCATCTTGTCCAAAACGGATAATTAAATTTCGAAATTGGAAATATAATCATTGAAAGTCCTCTAGATAGAGGACTTTCTTTTTTCATACTGCTATACAAATTAACGATTCGTTGAAAAAACCGAATTATTATTGACCAGCAATAATATATATGCTTCCAATAAACCGGAATCAAATTACGGGTAGAATGAAAATAAACTAGAAGGAGTTAAAAAATGAATATCTACACCTTGTTAATATTTCTCGGAGTACTCATATTCTTCACGGGGATAAAGATCCTCCGACCTGTAGAAGTAGGTGTCGTCGAATTCCTGGGCCGTTATCAAAAAACTGCCAGCGCCGGTTTTAACTGGATCGTTCCTTTCCTGTCAAAAATCTATCGCATAAATATCACAGAACGCCGGGTGGATATTGATCCACAATCAATCATTACCAAAGATAAATTAAATGCAATTGTTGATGGCGTGGTCTATTACAGAGTGGAGGACGCTCAAAAAGCAATTTATAACGTAAATAGTTTTGCTACCTCTGTGCCATCTCTGGCAAAAACAACCCTCAGAGCCGTGATCGGAAAGATGACCCTCACAGAGGCAAACGAAAACAGAGATCAGATCAATGAAGAAGTTGAAAAAATATTATCCAAAGAAGTCAGCAAATGGGGAATTGATGTAGTCCGGGTTGAGCTGCAGCGGATTGAACCCCCGGATGATGTTCAGGATGCCATGAACCAGGTTGTGAAAGCTGAAAATGAAAAAATAGCTGCTCTTGACCTAGCAACAGCGATTGAAACCAAAGCTGATGGTGAACGGCGAGCTGAAATCAAAAAAGCAGAAGGTATCGCAGCTGCGATTCGATTAAAAGCAGACGCTGATGGAGATGCCATCAAGACTGTTAATGTCGCCGCTGAAGAATTCTTTGTCGGCAATGCACAGGTCCTCAAAAAACTAGAGACCGTCGAAGCAGCATTAAAACACAATTCCAAATTCATTGTTCCTAACGATATTGATCTAGTCAATGTGATCAGTGATTTAGCAGGTACGCCAGTACCCATCACTAAAAAATAGATCGTTACTGAAATACTGAACAAAAATAAATCCTCCACCAGGGGGATTTATTTTGTTTAAGAACCCCCTCCCCGGTAGCAGGGAAAAACCATCCCTCAGGATTGCTCTCGAAGGATAGGAAAAGTTCATATATAAAGGTAAGATTGTAGGTATGTGAGAGGACATCATCCTCACTCAACTTGTTTTCAATTCCTTCAGGAGGAAGAATGAATAAAAGATTGATTTTGATTGTTGTCGCAGTCCTGGCCGCTGTCGGATTAGGAGTAGGCGCCTGGCTAATTTACGGACCGGCTGATGCTCCTGCAGCTACCCCTGAACCGGTAAATATTGTTGGTTATGAATTCCCTACTTCAGCTGAAAAGATCAACTGGCAGGACCGGGAGATCTTCAAGGCTGGACTGGTCGACAGCGCCGTTAGTTCGCTGAAAGATCTATCCAAAGCCAGCACATACTATATTTCCCTGGAAATTGCCTCAGATCTTGCCTCTCCTATCTTAGGGCACCAGGTCGTACGTTTCTTTAATAATGAGGACATTGCGCTGAGCGAGATCTATTTCCGGCTCTACCCCAACTATCAGGGTGGAAAAATTGAAGTTTCCCACATGACCCTGGATGGCGGCGCAATGATCCCGTCCCTGGAAAGCCAGGATACAGCGCTGCGAGTGGACCTGAAAGATCCCCTTCTACCTGGAGAATCCCTGGTCATGGAAATGGATTTTGAACTCAGCATACCCACTGAAATGGGCGGCAACTACGGCCTCTATGGTTATTTTGAGGACGTCCTGGTGCTGGACACTTTCTACCCGATGATCCCGGCCTTTGATGAGAACGGTTGGGCCATGCAGACCCCCAAGGACAACGGTGATCTAACTTACACAGATGCTTCCTTTTATGTTGTCGAAGTCCAGGCTCCAGCCGATCTGGTACTGGCTTCCTCCGGAGTGGCGGTTGATCAGCAGATCAAAGGCAGCACTCAGAACACTATCTTTGCCAGCGGGCCTGCTCGGGATTTCTACCTGGCTGGAAGTCGGGTATTTGTTGAAATTAATGAGCAGGTTGGCGACACACTGGTACGGGTCTACACTCGCCCCGAATATAGTGTCAACCAGGCATATGCGCTCGATTATGCCGCCCATGCGATCGAGATCCTCAGCCGCCAGGTTGGAGAATATCCCTACACAGAGTTTGAGATTATCAGTTCCCCCATGCGGGCATTGGGAATTGAATACCCCGGGATCACCAGCATTGTGGTGGATGAATTCGTAGACGGCGTAGATCTTTACGGTATGCCATCTGAACAAATGCTTGAATCCACTTTGGCCCATGAAACCGGGCACATGTGGTTCTATAATACCGTGGGCAATGACCAGCAGAATCAGCCCTGGGTTGATGAAGCCCTGGTGCAGTATATGACCTATATTTATTACCTGGACCGCTACGGTGACGGAGACGGATATGTCGAGTCCTGGAAATATCGCTGGAGCCGGGTTGAAAACGCAGATGTTCCAATTGGCATGCCATCCGACGAATATCACGGTGCGGAATACAGCGGCATCGTTTACGGCCGCGGCCCACTATTCTTCTATGATCTGGAGAATAAGTACGGCCTGGATACCGTGATGTCCGCAGTGAAGAGCTATTATCAGGACCATTTGTGGCAGAACGGGTCCACAGAAGATATCCGCGCTGCGCTGGAAAATGCCTGTGATTGTGACTTAAGCACCGAGTTTGAAGAATGGATCTACGAGAAACCTTACGTGGAGTAAATCGTAAGTAGTAAATAGTAAGTCGTTTAGGGGTTTGAGATACAAGTATTCAGTATCCAGAAATCAGTGATCAGATTGTAGGGGCGACGCACCTGTCCTGAGCGGAGTGAGTTTTTTCTCGCGAAGTCGAAGGAATGCGTCGCCCTTATCTTTATATAAAAATTCAAATCATAACACTTTCATCAGCTATCCTTCCTTTTAGGAGAACACCCATGAAAAAAACAATCCAATCCTTTTTCATCATTACAATACTCATCTCTCTCCTGCTCTCCGCCTGCGACACAAGAAAAAGCCCTGTCCTGGAACCTCTCGACAAAGACTCGGCTGCATCTCCGACAGAAGAATCAGCTGCCCCAACCCCTTCTGCTGATAACCCGGTGGAGTATTTCGCTGTATTAGCCGCCAAGGATGATTATTCCGATGTGGGCATGACAGACATGCTGGTAGAGTATATCGATCTCAAACGGGTGCAGAACGCGCTGATCGAACAGGGTTGGGATCTAGATCAAATGCAAATATTAAAAGGATTTGATCAAGCTGATCTGCAGGTTGAGCTTGATTGGCTGGAGGATAATACAGATCAGAACGACCTGGTATTTTTCTATATAACCGCCCACGGGACCTACCTGCGGAAGAATATCGACTGGGCTGGTTTCTTCCCGGAGCAGTGGGCCGAGATCACCAGCCATCATCGTGTGCTGGTCGTGGACAGCTGCTCGGCAGCTGAATTCACCAATTTGATCAACGACGATCCCAACCCGCATCTTTCGATCGCCGCGGTGGATGCTGATGAATACGGCTGGAAAGGGATTGAGGAAGAAGGGCTGCCAATTGTTGGGGGTATCTTCACTTTCTATTTCGCTGAAGCGCTGGCGGACTTCAACGCGGATACAGACGGGGACGGGCTGGTTTCAGTCCAGGAAGCTGTTCTGGTTGCCGAGGAAATGCAGCGGGAATACATGCATGAGGTGGTTTTTGCCGTGCCCGAGTTTGTTGAGATGTACCACGGCATCGGTGTCGAACCCGAGAAGGATGAGACTTTTCCAGATGTGATTATTGATGATGCCGTGGGAAATAATTTATTTTTAGCAGTTGGTGACTGAGGGTGAGCCCGCTTCAAAGTATTGGGGGTTTTTGCTCAGCAAACACTTATAAGCAATTCGTATTAAGGTGTACTGATCTGCTTATATTGAGCTACGAGCTATCGTTTCCCATCATGACCTGTACATAGTGTTTCACTGGTTCGGGATCGAGTTTGATGTACTTCTCTTCCAGCCGCTTTCCATCCAAATCCAGCCAGGCAACACCCTGCTGTATTTGATCTGGATTCTGAACCTCGATATTATAGATCGCTTCACCGTGACGCAGGGTAGCCTTAAAACCATCCCACCATTCCGGGATCACCGGATCAATGATTAATCGATCAGACTGCTTCTTCAAGCCAAGAACTTCTTCTATCCAGACCCGATACATCCAGGCCGCGGAGCCGGTATACCAACTCCATCCGCCCTGACCGATCCGTCCAGGTAGACGATAGACATCAGCCGCTACAACATAGGGTTCAACAGTATATTTCCAGACATCGGGACCTTCTCGAGCGTGTTCAACGGGATTGAGGATCTTGAGAATTTTCCCCGCCCGATTCCCATCTCCCTGCCGGGCAAAAGCCATCGCCAACCAAAGCGCAGCGTGGGTATACTGTCCACCGTTTTCGCGTACTCCCGGAGGATAACCACTAATGTAACCCGGTGAAGGAGTACTGGTATTAAATGGAGGGTTAAAAAGTAAAACGAGCTTCTCATCTTGCAGGACAAGCTGGCGCCAAGCAGATTCAAGCGCCTCGTTTTTATGCTTAGGATCACCAGCATCGCTGATCCAGGACCAGGATTGGGGAAGTGAGTCTATGCGGGCTTCAAGATTGGCTGCTGATCCGATCGGGCTGCCATCATCAAAAGTAGCACGCTGGTACCAGGCTCCATCCCAGCCTTCTTTTTCTATCCGCGCTTCAAGTTCTTCCGCCTTCTGTCTATAATAAGAAACAAGATCGGTCTTGCCGCTGTTCTGCGCTAATTGTGCCATTCTGTTCAGGGTATCGATCAAAAACCAACCCAGCCAAATACTTTCACCACGCCCTCCCTCACCGACCCGGTTCATGCCATCATTCCAATCTCCGGTACCCATCAAAGGCAGCCCTCTTGGACCTTCGGTGAGACCTTTATCAAGGGCCCTCCGGCAGTGTTCAAAGAGTGTCTGGGTCTCCAAAGAGGTTTTGGGTTCCAGGAAGATCTCATGTTGATCTGGTTCAAGCTCTGGGGCGATCAGGAAGGGGATCTGCTCCTGCAGGATACTCTCATCTCCTGTCACCTGAACATATTGAGATGTTATATAGGGAAGCCAGAGCAAGTCATCTGAGATCCTGGAACGAATTCCAGCCCCACTTGGCGGATGCCACCAATGCTGGACATCACCTTCAACGTACTGACGGCTTGCAGCCAGCAGGATGTGCTCTCGGGCCAGGTCAGGGTCCGCCACCAGGAAGGCGGCTATATCCTGTAATTGATCGCGGAAACCAAAAGCTCCACCAGATTGGTAGAAAGCAGAACGTCCCCAGATCCGGCAGCTCAAGCTTTGATAGAGCAGCCACCGGTTGAGCAGGAAATTGATAGATAAATCCGGGGTTTCTACCTGGATAGAATCAAGCTTCCGGTTCCAGAAGCGCTCGGTTTTATCAAACGCCTGATTCACAGAAATAATTTCCAGATATTTTCTCGCCAGTGTTCCAGCTTCGGTTTCAGACTCTGCCTGACCTAAAACGCAGATCACTTCAGCAGATTCACCTGGTTTGAGCTCGATTTTTGTCTGTAGAGCAGCGCAAGGATCAAGTTCGGCACCAAAACGGCCTGCCAGCTCTGTGCGTTTCATGGCAGCAGGATTTCCAGCTGTTTGATTGCGCCCGAGGAAAAGTGTCCGATCACATGTGAAGGATTCAGCTGAAGGACTGATAGAGGCAAATGCGACACGATCACCATACTCAGGATGATATCTGTTACGGCCTAGGATCGCGCCCAACTCGGGGTCCCACTGGGTGACCACGTGCTGCTGGGTATTTTCGCGCTGCTCCCCAAGTGTCCATTCAACATAATAGGTGATACTTAATTTTCTTGTTTTATTTGAGTTATTTTGTAGTTTAAGTTTGCTAATCTTAACCGGTTCTCCCCCATTTTCGTCATTGGGCACAAATACAGTTAAAAGCTGCTCAATAGCGTGGCTATTATGCTCAAACCGAGTATAACCGGCACCGTGGTTTACACGGTAGGCATCTCGCTCCCGGATAGGGCCGGCAGTTGGGTTCCAGACTTTTCCACTTTCCTCATCTCGAATATAAATCACTTCTGAATGGGGATCAAGAACCGGATCATTGGACCATTGTGTTAATCGATTCCGCTGGCTGTTGCCAAACCAGGTAAACCCCGCGCCTGTTTCACTGATCATAGTCCCGAATTTAGGATTAGCAATCACGTTTACCCAGGGAGCCGGTGTGTTGGCATCAGGACCGAGATAGATCACGTACTCTCGACCATCACTGCTGAAACCGCCCAGACTATTAAAATAGGGTAATTCCTTAAACGGCAGCATCCGGGAAGGTTCATCTTCGGTCCGTCTGGTATCAAGCAGATCGGGTTCTTCGACTGTCTCGTAAGGCACACCAATTTGCTGAGCCAAAGGACCGCGGGCAGCCACCAGAGAAACCCGGGCTACAGACTGGAGCAGCACTAGATCCTCGCCGGATAGCTGATCTGCTGCTTGCAGGAAGACTCCACCAGGTTGATCCTTATCTTTGAGAATACTAAATGAATGGATCAATCTTTCTAATCGCTCCATGAGGGGTTGATCATAACTACTTGATTCCTCATTAATCACAACAAGATCCATCACCAGTCCATGCCGGACCCAATACGCCTGGGCCTGGAGTATCTGGCGGACAAGTCCCAAATCTCCCACATCAGCAATAGTGATCAACAAGATCGGCAGATCCCCTGATATGCCAAAAGGCCAGAGATCGGATTGTCCTTTCTTGTTTTCTCCTATACGCTCGGAAGGAGGACGCAGGTAACCGGAGGGATAGAGTATAAAACCGGCAAGTTTTTGAAAACGCCGGGCATCATCAGGTTGAATCCTCAACAACCGCAATTCAAGCTGAGATGATGCCCAGGCAATCTCGAAGGCGCGTTCGACTACCGCCGGATCATGATATTTATCGACCAGATCTATGGCTTCCTGCCGACTTTCAGCGACACCAAGGAGGGCGATGAACTGAACACTCTGACCCGGAGGTAAATGGATCTCCCGGCGGATAGATAATATCGGGTCAAGAACAAAGCCCTCCGTATTCCCCAGGGTGGACTCAATTGCAAGGGGATTTTGCAGCGTGCGGCCGCGTCCAATAAAAACCCGTCGATCGGTTTCATATTGAAGTAATCCATGCGGCTCAGATCCTGCAAGAACATCCAGACTGTGAACTGTAAATATGGGTTCTTCATGCTCCTGACGTGGGCGTCGATATGCCAGCAGCGCATCGCTGGCCTGGACCGCTTCTGTCTGGATAAACAGTTTGTTAAATGCTGGATGCTGACGATCAGCACCATGTGAGGCCAAAGCAAGTTCATAATAGCTGGTGGTCTGGATTCGCCGGCTTCGAATAGAACGGTTGGTCAGCGTGATTCTACGGATCTCTACATTATCCTCAGGTGAGATAATGATCTCAGTTTTTGTTTCCAGCCCATTATCACGCCGGCGATACTCAGCCCGATCAAGAGGGAAGGTCACCGAATATCGCTCAGGTTCGGTATCAAGTGGATGGTACATGTTCGACCAGGTCTGCCCGCTATCCAAATCCCGGAAGTAGAGGAAAGATCCATAATCATCCATTGTTGTATCTGCACGCCAGCGGGTCACATCCAGATCCTTCCAGCGAATATATCCTCCACCAGCATTGGTTGTCATTGTTGAAAGCTGGTCGTTAGACAGCAATTGCACTTTAGGGGTGATGCTGTGGGGTGACTCAAAACTACTGACAGATGGGGCCACACCCATCGAATCTGTTCTCGAAGGTATTTTTACTCGCGTCGAGATGTGATGGATGGGGGGAGAAACAGGTACGCGTTCGTAGAGCAGAGGTTCAGCTGCTTTTACACGTGGATCTTGATGGAAACGATGCTGCATCGTATGACTGTAGAGGAAGTTCGTTAGCGCCAGGAAGGCCATACCCTGGTGATGAGCCATATACGCCCGAACGACGACTCCAGGTTCCGCATTCGCTTTGGGTCTGCGGTTAAAATCGATTGCTTCAAAGTACCCATAATCGTCAAGCATACCGTAAGTCGCAAGCCATTCCAGATTCTTGACGGTGGCTTGTGGATCCAGGTCGACAGCAAGCAGCGTGGCGTATGGAGCAACCACCAGGTCCTCATCCAGTCCACGCTTCAATCCTAACCAGGGAACACCAAAGGCTTTGTATTGATAGGTTTTATTTTGATCCAGATCGCCATAGGCCGATTCGGAGATACCCCAAGGCACCCGCCGTCGCCGGCCATATGCCTGCTGCAGCATTACGCTCTCACGTGTTGCTTGATCGAGTAAAGAGTTTGGATAGGTTTTCTGCAGCAGGAGCGGCATCAAATACTCAAACATCGTTCCGGTCCAACTTAAGAGAACGCGATGCAGTCCATGGGAACTATAAGGACGATTCAACGCGAGCCAATGATCAACAGGAACATCTCCCCGGGCAATAGCCACATAACTGCCCAAGCGTGCTTCGCTGGCAAGCAAATCGTAAAAAGATCCATCTAACTGATTGGTAGTTACGTTATATCCAATAGAAAATAAACTTCGGGTGGGGTCATAAAGAAAACTCAGATTTATCTCTTCTGAAAATACACGCATAGTTTTCTGCAACTGTTCACCCAGGGCAAACATCTCACTCGAGAACCACTTGGCCCGCGCCATGGATTCAAATAGTCTTTCAATCCAGGCATTAAGATCAGGATCCAGTAAATTCCCCTTAAGCTTTTCGGGATCAAGGGTGTTCATCCCCCCAATCTGACCAGCGGCCAAAGATTTGAGTGATGGCGAGTTGTGAAGTTCACGGCGCAGGACAAGCAGTAAATCAAGCCCTGCATCTTTGATCTCCTCTTCCGATCGTTCAGCCAATATTTCCATCCAACTTAAATATCGGTCAATGATGTCGATCCAGGCTTTCACTTGACTTTCAAGCTTGCTAGCCCAGTATGCTGCGCTGGCATATGTTCCATTATTTTCACTGAGCAATGTAGCGATTGGTTCGACCTTGGCGTAGATCAACCGAATTATTTGAATGAGCTCAATTGTTCTCGAAGGACATTCTTTGATCAAGTCCAAAAGCTCCAAAATGCTCCTGTTTATATCCGCCGGGGAATTTTCTTTCTTCAGCTCTTCCAAAAGGATTTCCGCTGTATCCTGCATACCACCCAGGAATGATGTGCGGAGGACAGGCTGCTCAAGTGTTTCAAGAATGCCTTGCGAGAGAGTCCAGAGGGCAGCAATGAAATTGCCGCTGTCCACAGAGGACACATATCGAGGTCTAAGAGGTTCCAGATCCTCCAGGTTATACCAATTCAACAAATGACCTTCATGACGCTCAAGCTTATTGAGCGTTTCCATGGTCTTGGTGAGCCGATCTATCGTCTGATCAAGAGAAAGGTATCCGAAATCATTAGCACCTAAGACACTCATCATCCACATACCGATGTTGGTTGGACTGGTCCTTAAAGCTAGTTGATTTTGATGGGAGACCTGATAATTATCAGGCGGGAGCCAGGCTGTGTCTTCATTCACGAAATCGTCGAAATATCGCCAGGTACGGCGGGCAACTCTGCGAAGCATATGTGTATCTCGTCCGCTGAGCATTTGGTGGGGTTCCCGCTCAAGCTGTTTTTTCGTTAGCAGTCCAACAATATAGGGGCTGATCAACCACGATGATAACCAGGGCAGTGCGAACAAAAGACTTACTGGACGCAGCAGAAACAAGCTGACACCAAGACTAATACTTAGCAGCGTGATCAACCAGAATTTATTCTGGAAAATATTCTGTTTTTCAGTGGCACTTCGCTCTGTCATTTGGGCAGTGGACCATTCGAGCAAACCTCGCCTGCTGATCAACCTTCGGTAGAAAACGGTTACGATAGCATCCAACCCCAGGCCAGCCTGGTGCAGTAGCATTGCAGCTTCGGCAAATGCCCGCCCCAGGTCGTGTTTGATCTGTCGGAAAGAGAAAGATCTTAAGCCATGGCGCGAAGTTACCCAGGTAAGGGGTCCGGCGAGCGGCTGAAAGAAGATCAAACTGGCTGCGAGAACTGTTGTGAATAACTGAAGGTCCGGAATAAAAAACCAGCTAACCACTAGGGCGGCAACACTAGCAGCCGGAACAAGACTACGCCGGAGATTGTCGAAAATCTTCCAGCGGTTTAGCAAACTTAAGGGATTGGATACCCGCTGACGGTTCCTGTCTGGGACCCTGGGGAAGATCCAATCTGCGATCTGCCAATCGCCGCGAATCCAGCGGTGCTGTCTGCGGCTGTAGCTAATATAATCTACGGGAAACTCATCAAATAGTTCAATATCCGTAGCCAGGCCGGTGCGGACATGGGCGCCTTCGATCAGGTCATGGCTTAACAAACATTCATCCGGGAAACGGTCTGACAATATCTTGTAGAAAAAGCGCGGATCATAAATACCTTTGCCAATATAAGATCCTTCGCCTGAGAGATCCTGGTAAACATTAGAGACGGCTTTGGTGTAGGGATCGGTTCCAACTGGATCGGTATAAATCCGGCTGAAGAGCGAAGCCACTGCGCTGGGAAGTGATGGGCTGACACGAGGCTGAATAAGGGAATAGGTGCCCGGGGCAACCTGTCCATTCTCGTCATAGCGGGGTTGATTAAGCGGATGGGCGAGCGTCTCGACCAAACGTCTGGCGCTATCCCGGGGCAGCTGGGTATCACTGTCGAGGGTAATGATATAACGGATGTTCGTTAAATGGTTGGCTTCTCCAACATAAACAATAGCGGGTTCATCTTCCTGACGGAGTCCCAGGATCAGCCGGTTGAGCTCCTCAAGTTTGCCGCGTTTCCGTTCCCAGCCGATATATTTACCCTCGGATTCACTCCAGGTCCGTTGGCGGTGAAAATGATAGAAACGACCTTCGCCATAACTGTGGTTAAGTCTTTTGATACCGTCTTCTGCACTATGGAGAAGCTCTGCATCAGACTCAATGACCTCTGAATCGGCATCGATAAAATCGGAGAATAAAGCAAATACAAGGTTGTGCCCCCGATTTCCGAGAAATCTGATCTCGAGTTTCTCGATCTCTTCTTTAATCGTATTTTTATCTGATAAGAGCATTGGCACAACAACCAGTGTCCTAAAGGCATCAGGAATACCATCTTTTGAGAAATCCAACTTTGGTAGGCGTTGGGCCGGCAGGATACGCGTGGTCAGGTAGTTGGTCGCCTCAGTGGCAAGCTGACTTGCGGGCAGCAACAGAAGAATTAAAAGAAGAACTTCAAAGATTGTGATGGAACCCCTGGTGCTGATCAGGATCGGGTAAGTCATTAAACCCAGGGTCACCATCAAGATCGATGTCAGATAGAGAGCGGTGTGGTGGCGATAAATCCACTGAAGAAAACGGTAGCCTAAGGGTTCCCGGCAGCCGATAAATTTAGAAAACTGGGACCGTCCCTCACCAATCAGGTAAGTCCCGACATGTCTTTGACGGGATTGCCAACCTTCTCTGACATCATCATCGCCTGCCAATTCGATCGCTTCATGAGCAACTTGAACCTGTTCAACACCCGAGCCTTTGGCAAGAATCTCCACGGCTTCGCGATATTTGTTGCGGGTTTCGAAATCCATATCTGAATAAATTCGAGCAGGATCCCGGCGAAGGATTTGCTCTACACGACTTTGTAACTCAAAGACTTCACGCCAATCCAACACTGAGAGCTGGCGAAGGCTGGTGATGGCATTACCAATGGATATCTGGCTGACGGCCTGACGAGATTGTTCACCCGTATGAAGCTCAGTTAATGGCCTGCGCAGAGAACGCTCCAGCCAACTCTGAACAGGGATCAGGGCGGCATCTTCATCATAGAGATGGCCGGTGAGCTGGGTGGCGAAGTGGGTGCTCGGCTGCCCCTGTTCTTCTGCCAATTCAGCCAGCACCGCAAAAAGTTTATCCGGATCTCGGCGCAGGGTTGCCAGCAAGCGATTCGCCCAAAAATCAGCCATTTCACGGTCACGCAATTCCCTCCAGGCCTGCCGTGCCAATTGTTCGACACGCTGGATGAGAGCTACCCGCAGCATAAGCGGCAAAGCCCATAACTCACCAATGGTGAGGCTCTCATTTTCCTGGTAGCCAGATAAAAAAGCCAGGATGTTCTCGCGATCGAGTCTGGCGTCGCTGTGTCCCACAAGTTCTTTTGCCAGGCTGTAAACACGAGGAAGATTTCGGTCGGAGTCTACTGTTAAAATTGGCAGCTCACGGTAGAAAGTCTTTGGCAAATTAAGTTGAACATCACGCGCGTGACTCTCAATGAGATATTCGTTATCAAGGATCCATTCAGCAACGGGACTCATGTTTTGTTCAAGACGAACCGCTTCAATCAAATCACCACATATTGCGTGGATCGTTTGGCGGGCGTTATCAAGCTGGTTTAACAAAACATGACTTGGATTCCCCTTCAAGTCTACATAATGTTCTTTTGAAAGCTGGACAGCATGGGCCCTGATTTGGGGTAATGGCAAGGCAGAAAGTTTCTGCAGGACTGGAGCTTCGGGGAAATCTCGTGGGGGATGCAAGGCAAATATAGATATTTCAGAATTGATCGAATCGCGCAGTGTTTGAACTGCGGATGTGAGGGAAAGGAGCGGCGCTTGAAGTATCAAAAGAGACTCTTCAGTTCGCAACCAATTTTCATGGCGTTCAACAACAGATTTGGATACAGCTGGAAAGAAAATTGCAGAGATCAGGGTACCAAGCCCGGTACCCAATCCGAATCCAATGATGGTGGTAATCAAATGATTCCAGGTTGACGAGGACGTAAAAAGAAAAAAACGCCCTGAAATCGAGAGGGTTACACTGGCAGTACTGATGATAAATCCACTAATCAAAATTAACACAATCCTAAAGCGTCTAGCCGGATCACGCCGGGAATTTTTCCCATCTGGGGCTGCTTGCAGTAGGATCCGTCTTCGAAAACCACTCCTTCCTAGAATTCGGAGTGCGGATTGGGCAGCATCGGATTCTCGAAAATAACTCAGTAATAATCCGTTTTGATTCATAGACCTTCTTCTTTTATGTTTAATTTGGTTTATACATCAGGTTAGCCGCCAAATAAACGCTTCGTTATGTAAGATAGGACCATCACTACTATTGCATTATATCGTGGACTACCTCCGCCGATGAGTGAAGGGAGAAAACAACCCTTAACAACCAGGATGGTTTACTAAGTGTCATATCGTAGGCAGGCACTTTAGATTCCGCTAATTTATTAGGAGACCACTCCCAAAAAGGGGGTCAGATCCCGTATTTTTAGATGCCGAATTTTCATGCCTTCTTACGTAGATAAGTTCCGGGGCAGATCACGTCGGGCATTTTCCTAAGGACAGCCAAGGTATTTCCCGTCGAGCGCTAAGAGGATACAGTTTCCCTGATAATTACATAACTTGAGATTACAAAAAAGGGCAGCGGAGTCGCTGCCCTTTTTCCTATTGCGTTTATGGGTTATCGATTAGTATTTGGTCAACATTAGTGGAACAACCAAGCCCACTGAGCGAATTTAAAAACGCTCCCGGCAGATCCATCCAGCAATTCGACTGAAAATGAGCTGACTCCACCAGAATCCGATTCATCTACAAATGAGCCACTGGCGGACGACACATCTTCAATTGCAAACGCGCTGCCGGAAGAACCGTTCTGCTCGATATCGAACGAGCTACCGGAAGAACCCAGGACCTCGATATCAAATGAAGTGCCTGAAGAGGGATCCACCTGGATGAGGGACGATGCGCTGGTGGATTCCACCAGCATCACCATAAACATGATTGAAATTGCGGCCATAAGTTTCTTCATTTCTATTCTCCTTTTTATCTGATTTCCAATTGAACTCTGCTTTCCTACTATTTTTTCTTCGACTGTCACCTCCTATTAGATCACCTCATATTGGATAAACTGAGCAGTCTTTTCTTGGTAGTAAATCCCGCGAACTAAACCGCTCTACCAGTTTGGAGAGCGGTCTAGTCTTGCGGGGAACTTAGAAAAGGTCTCGAACCAGTAGTTTTAGACATTGTTGTTGCCTTTTTACTTTGGCAATTCTGGGCTTATCTGTTGGGAACTATTGAAGATTAATCCCAGTTTCTCGATTAAGCTACCTGGAGCCCAGTCTTCGTTTTGAGAAGATTTAGCTTTCTTCTCTTTCTCAGCTTTCTTGATTTGGCTGATGATCCGTTCCTTCTCAGCCTCTTTTATGAAATCCTTATACTGTTCCTGTTTGGCGTAATAGTGGTTGAACATGTTTTCTCCTTTTTGATAAAGTCCCTTTCCAGCTCCTGCACTGCCAGTATACAAAAGGGAGCGTTTCCTAAACGTTTCCCCTGGTGAATACTATTCATGTATAGAGGAAACGCTCTCGAAACGCCTCATTATCTATACTTCAGACACAAATCGAAAACAAATTAAGCCAAAGGAGAAAACCATGTTATCGATGAGAGAATGTGAGGTTCAGGAGTGTGTTCGACAGGATCGACTACGGGAATCTGAACATCAACGTTTGGTGAAGCTAGTCACCCAACAGAAGGAATCCAGGCTTCAGAGTCTGCTGGATCAACTGCAAAAACGATCCAGCCTTCTCCGCCAGCATCGTGAAAACAGATCTTTAGTCAGCTAAGACCGATGAACTTCCCAACCATTCAGCAGGACTGTGAGGTCCAGATCAGGTGTGTGAACCCGGAGCCAGCGCCAGGCTCCGGTGTTTGCATGCCAGAGCGTGGAAAACTGTAGGACTTGAAACACGGCAAATAAAGAGTCATTCAGAAATTAGAAAGGAGAAAACTCATGTTAAGCTGGAAAGATTTTTATGCCCAGGAGCAGGTCCGGCAGGACCGCCTCAGAGAAGCCAAAGAACAACGATTGGTGAGAATGCTCAGCCGCAATCTGCGCGATGAGCGCAAAAAAGCCCGCAATCTGATGCTGGAGCGGGTTGGCTACCGCCTGGTGGTATGGGGCGATGCTTTGCTGCGGAAAGTAGCGGAGCGGTCGATGGCCAGCTGAAGCTGTCACGACCGGGGACGGATTATTCGACTCCGTTACACTCTACTCAGGACAGGAGACCGCGGACGGGGTAGATATCCTTCATCCATCTCCGGTCTTCGGTCCGATAGAGTTAGAGGACAATAAAACTAGTACACCTATGAATGCCTGATTTGACACTTCACCAGCGCTCATCTATACTAATAAATAGATATTCACTCAATAGAATCCAGGAGAAATTTTTTGCCCAAAGTTTTGCAGATCCATTTATTGGGCAGTTTTAACATTATCTTAGACGGAAAACCCGTCAGAGGACTGGACTCCCCCCGCCTGCAATCCTTTCTCTCCTACTTAATACTTCACCGCGATGCACCCCAATCAAGGCAGCAATTAGCCTTTCTATTCTGGCCTGATTCCAACGAGTCCCAGGCTCGCACTAACCTCAGGAATATGTTATTCAAACTTAGGGGAGCTTTTCCCGAGGTAGACGATTACCTTGAGGTCAACCAGCAAACTCTGTGGTGGAAGCCGGAAACAAATCTCCAACTGGACCTGGCCGTTTACCAACAAGCTGTCGAACATTCCGATCTAACTGGAAGCGCAAAAGATCAGAAAGCCCACCGCCAGGCGTTGACTGCGGTGACTCAAGTTTATCCTGGTGATTTGCTTCCCAGTTGTTATGATGACTGGATCCAACCAGAGCGGGAACGACTCAAACAAAGCTATATCCAACTACTGGAAGAACTGGTTGGTATCCTCGAGGCAGATGGGGATATTGATCAAGCCATCCTGTCGACCCGTCAGTTGATTAGGCGCGACAACATCGCTGAACGATATTATCAAACCCTGATAGGTCTATATATTAGCAAAGGTAATAAAGCTCAAGCTGTGCGAACCTATCACCAATGTGTTGAGATCCTGGAAAAGGAAATGGGATTCGATCCCAGTTCTGAAACCCAAAAACTCTACAAACAGATCATGGCCCGGGAAGAGTCTGCAGCTGAGATTCACCGAGTATCAGAAAAGAAAACACGCCTGATAGGAAGATCCAAGTCCTGGAATGAACTCCAGGAAGCTTGGCTTGGATACCAGTCCGGCGGCCACATGGTTGTGATCATGGGTGAAGCAGGGATTGGTAAATCCTACCTGGCAGATGAGTTTTTTCGTTGGGCCAAAAAAGGGAATATCACATGCCTGAAAACACGTTCGTACCCAACCGAAGATGAACTGGCCTATACCCCACTCACGGGGTTATTACGGAATGAAAATGCATTTAAGAAAATCTCCCAGTTGGAGGAAACCCGATTAATCGAACTTGCCCGCCTCTTGCCAGAGCTCCGAGCGCAGTATCCAGATCTACCGGATCCAGAGAGGATCAGTGAAAGTTGGAAAAGAGGCCGCCTCTTTGAAGCAGCTGCTCACTCCCTGTTGGGACTGGACAATAAACTTGTGGTACTTCTCGATGATCTGCAGTGGTGTGATCGAGGAACACTGGATTGGCTGCGCTATATACTTGCCTATGAAACTGAAAAGAAGTTCATGATCATCGCCGGTGTTAGAACTGAAGAATTGCTGGCAGATAGTTTACTGATCCCCTTCTTTGGGGAGTTGGGCGGTAAAGGTAAAATCACCGAGGTACTGCTCGAGCGTTTGGATCTCGATCAAACCCACCGGTTGGCATCAGATATGTGGGGAGAGGATTTAGAAAAGAGGGCGGCACTGCGCCTTTTCCAGGAGACAGAAGGTAATCCGCTCTTTATCGCCGAGATGGTTCGAGCAGGATATTTGAAGGATTTCGGGGATGGGACGGATCTGAGCAAGATGCCACCTAAAGTACAATCCGTGATCGAAAGTCGGTTAAATGCCCTTTCACCCAAAACCCGGGATGTAGCAGCTGCAGCATCGGCAGTTGGTCGGGAATTTGATTTCGAGTTGCTCTTCCGGACAGGAAATCTGCCTGAAACTGATCTGCTTGCTGGCCTGGATGAATTATGGAGCAGGCGTCTAATCCGGGATGAGGGAGAAACCGGCTACAACTTCAGCCATGACAAATTCCGGGAGATTCTTTACGGGGAGCTCAGCCCCCACCGGCGAGTCCATTATCACAAGAAGGTCGCTAGAGCGCTTGAAGAGATCCATGCTGATCAGTTGGAGGTGGTTGCCCCCCAGCTGGCGTTCCAATTTAACCAGGCTGGTGATAAGGATCAAGCCCTGGACTATTATTTGATGGCCGGCGATCAGGCCCGTCTGGTTTTTGCCCAGGGAGACGCGCTGGCTTATTATCAATCTGCAGAGAAGATCGGCTGGAAAGAGAAAGACTCCCGACCTGTTGCACTTTACAGCGGGATGGGCAAGACCCTGTTGAGATTAGCCCGTTATGATGAGTCTGTGGCGGCCTATTTCAATATGAGCCAAACTGCAAATTCCATAAAAGACTCTGAACGTGAGGCGCAGTCCTGGCTGGCAGTTGCCACAGTGTATGACAGGCTTGGTAAATTCAAAGAAGCCCTGGAAAGCACTGCCAAAGCTGAAGACATTGCCAATAAAAGTAATTGCCCCAAAGAGGAAGCCAATGCCTACCTCATGAAGGGCCAGCAATTCTACCGCCTGGGTGATATCAACCAGGCTGAACTTCTCCTTAATAAAGCATTGGATATGCACCAGGATAGAGGCGAGCAGATAGGTGTCGGCCGCTGTCTGAATCTGCTGGGCTTGATCGCTGACGTACGAGGAGATTTTCCAACTGCCCGAAAGCATAAAAATAATGCGATTGCCATCTTTGAGGAAATTAACGACACCCTCTCTAGGTGGTGGATCGGCAAAATCACCGGCAATCTGGCCAACACCGCCAGTCTTATAGGGGATTATCAGCAAGCCGTTGTGCTTTATCAGAAAGCCCTTGAGATTATGGAGGAATTCGGGGATCGAGATTGGAAATTACTAAATCTTTTCAGCCTGGGGGCAGCTCAGGTGGGATTGGGTGAATACGCTGAGGCAGAAAATTACCTTGGAGAGGTCCTGGAAATAACCGAGGGGTCGGGTTGGTTGGGTTTATCCCTGACATATTATTTCCTCGCTGAATCTTACCTGGGCCAGGGACAGCTGAAGTATGCTGAAAAAGCTGCCCAGGAAGCAATGGATCTTGGCATTCAAACTGGAGCTCAGGAACACCTAGGTGCCGCCTGGCGTGCTTTAGGCAAAGTGGCCTCAGAGAAAGCAAGAAGCGTAGAAGTAATTGGGGAACCATATTCGGCTGAGCAATGTTTTGATAAAAGTGCCGAAATCTTTCGTGAAGTGGGTGCCGACGATGAGCTGGCTCTAACTTTACGCCCCTGGGCAAGGTATGAATTGGAGAATGGTGACAAGGAAAAGGGGGATAAATTATGGCAAGAAGCCAAAGATATCTTCCAGCGTTTGGATATGCCGGCTGAATTGGAGAGGATGGAAAAAGGAAAGTAAATATAGAGAAAAAATCATAAAACAATAAAAAGACCTGTGAACTGGAGTGCACCCCATAAGGTGGACAAATAAATAAAAACCCTCTCTTGGGTAATTATACAAACTGACGTCTGAATTCGATAGGCGTCAGTTTTGTTTTTAGCTGG